>Ga0210051_1006206_pt1 | contig 11282 bp, 9 predicted proteins | sample CryGey092014_all_FD_185464 | JGI IMG/M metagenome (GOLD analysis project Ga0210051, IMG submission 185464) | Groundwater microbial communities from aquifer - Crystal Geyser CG23_combo_of_CG06-09_8/20/14_all (SPAdes) (version 2) | ecosystem: Environmental > Aquatic > Deep subsurface > Groundwater ...
GGTTGAGAGTAGTATATCCAGAGTTTCAATCAATGATTGTCTAGTTTCGCCTTGATAGCCAAACATAATATAGGCCATGACCTGTATACCATGAGCAATCGTCTTTTGAATGGCGATTCTATTTTGTTCAACCGTTACACGTTTATTCATGCGATCAAGTATCTGCTGTGACCCAGATTCAATGCCATAATTTATAGCAACACAACCCATATCTTTCAATTTTGCCAAAAGCTGATCATCAATGCTGTCAACTCGAAGTCCGCTAATACGAAACATGATATTAAGTTTCTCATCTTTTATTTTATTATAAAAATTATCAAACCACTTTTGATCACTAATAAATAACTCGTCATCAATGCGAAAGTAATGAACACCATAATCATTATACAGCTTCATTAAATATTGCCAGCACCAATCAAGTTTGCCCTGACGATAACCTGGTAAATGACGATAACAAAAATTACAGCCACCGAGACAGCCGCGAGAAAACATTAGGGTGGCCAGTTTGTCTGCTGGTTTTGAGTGAGCGAGATATTTTTTATCTCGAGCAAAAAATCTATCTTGTTTGGGATGAATTAAATATTTTTTGACATCAATGAGGGAAAAATCCGGCAAAATAAAATTTTGAACAAATTTTCTTTTGGTAGTAATAATTTGGTTATTTATTTTAAAAGCCAAATTGGGCACTTGTTCAAAGGATTCGCCCTTATCTAAACGTTCAATTAATAAAGGTAATGTTTCCTCTCCTTCGCCGGTACAAACATAATCAACTCCAGTTTTGTTTAATAGAAGTTCATAAGAAATCGCTATATGACCGCCAATAACGATGGCTAAATTAGGCAATTGCTCTTTTATTTTTAATGTTAATTTCTTCACCCATAAATAACTACCCGAGAGGGCGCTAATACCAAGCATAATATTGTGACTTTGTCTCAATTTCTCAATCAGATTGGCTGATGACATGTCTCTTTGATGAAAATCTAATATTTCAACATGATAACCCGCCTGTTTAAGAGCAGTTCCGACATATAAAAGACTAAAAGGAAATTCTATTTTGCCTTCTGCTTTTGGTCTAACTAAAATAACTGAATTGATCATAATTTTGCCTGTATTAGCTTGCTTAATTTCTCAAAGTTGTCTAAAACCTTTTTGCTGGCCTTGACGACTGGCATAACATTACGGTAAACAGACTGGCCGCTGGCCAAAAGTGTGTCAATGGAGTTTATCAGCGGCTGAATATCGTTTAAGTGATCAGAACTGAAAGACATTTGACTAGGATAATTAACTGAACGGCAAAAATTGTCATTTTTACGATCATACGCCAGTGAGATAAAAGGAATTCGCAGGAGATAGGCAAAAATTATGCCGTGGAGGCGCATAGAAATAATGTAGCCGCACTGCTTCATTTTTTTAATAGTGGCGAATATGTCACCGTCAAAGCTAAATAACTCAACATTGTCTGGATTTTGACAGAATTTTTTTAATTTGTGATTGAGCTTAATATCAGAATAATCGTGACCAAGATAGAAAGTAAAGAGAATAACTTTTTTATTTTTATCCAACAGATGATTTAAAACTTTTAAATATTTATCAAAATACTTTTCTTTATCAAAAAATTCTTGCTTATTTTTATTCAAGACAAACATCAGGCCGACGGTGTCTTCGGGTCTATGCGGATTGGCAAAATCTCCTGGGAATTGATTGGCTAAATACACTGAGGTATCGAGTGAAGAAAATAGATTTTTATTTTGAGTTAATTTCTTGGCCAACTGATATGAATAATCATCTCTAAATATGGCCAGACCGATATGATCAAGAAAATCCTGGCACACTTTTTCATCACTACTATTTTTGAAGGGGCCAAGTGAAACACCAACAACAGCCGAGTGAATTTTATGGTGAGTAAATCGCTCCATTTTTTTTATTAAGTTTAATTTCCATTTGATGCTGTTGAAAGAATGTAAAATTGATCCGCCGCCAATAATTAAACTGCTAAAACTCCTTAGCTTGATGTAGTCAATAATTTTCTTCTTAAAACCGCGAACATTAAAAGTATGCAGTTTTTTTATGGCCAAATCATTTTCGCCTTGGTAGGACGGGTATTGGCCGTGATGATAGTAGGTGATAGATTCGACCCCCTTAGACTGAAGATACTTTCTAAGAGCGTAGGCCATGGCTTCATCACCAAAGTCACCCTGGCCAATCCAGGCAACATTTAATATTTTATTGATTATTTTACCAGTCATCTATTTCTTTTGTTCTAATTTAATAAACCTCATTAGTAAATCGGCCATAAATTTTGGCGGCCAGTTGAGTGCCTGATATTTGCCATAGTCGCCGCAGATTGGCCAACTACCCCACAGAGCGCCTTTGGCAACCGGGGTGTTATCCATGTTATTTTGGCATGCTTTTAAATACTCTTTGGCCTGATAGGCTTTATTGTAATACCTTTCGTGCTTGGTGTATTCAAATATTTTAAGTGAAGTAATGGCTATTTGGGCAATTCCCGTTAGACAAGCATAGCTGGCGGCTGGTTGCCAGTGGTTATCAAGACGGGCTGGAATTCTTCCATTTTTTTCCATATTCTTTAGAATTTGGTTGAGAGCGTGCTTAGCGGCATGGATGAATTTTTCTTCCTTAAGAAAAATTCCTATGTCAAATAAGCCATCAATAGTATAGGCAAGTGAGTGCAGCAGATAGTCATCTCCTTGTTTAAAATCCGCGCCATCAAACCAGCCAGCTACATTTTGCTTAGAGAGTGTATAGTTACCCACTCGATGAGCAAGATCTATGTATTTTTGTTTATCTTGCTCAAGACCTAACTCGGCCAGTGGGGCGATAGCATAAGTATAGTAAGTGGTTGTTTCGGCGCTAACCGAGCTGGCGCTGTTTGTCTGCCAGTGGCCCTGTTTATTATGCTCGCTTTGCAGAATCCAATCGGCTGATTTAATAGCGGCATCTAAATATTTTGTCTTGCCGGTTTGCTTATGGATTGAAGATAACCCGCGGATAACCTGGCCGGTATCAAAAATTGCTTTATTGGGCAGCGCGGTGATATTACCGCCATGGACAGCGCCATCGGGGTAGATTATATTTAATTCCCAATCAGCCATCAGGGTGGCGCGTCTAATTAAATCTTTGCTAGACAGCAGTTCGGCTGCTTTAAGAAATGTCGGAATAATATAGCCGCTGGTCTCCGGATATAACGGCTGCCAGCCATAAGAGTTGGTTTTGTTATCTTTAACCAGTCCATAGCCTCGACTGACCCCACTGTCGGGAGTGGCGTCCTGAGCTTGTTTCAGCCAATTAATTGTCTGCTCTAAATGCTTAAAGTCATTGCCAATAAAAGCGTAATTGCGATCAGCGAGCTGATTTTGCAATTTTTTCGCTTGTTTTATTTCTTTTTTGCGTCTAAAGCGATTGGTAATACGTTTTATATAAAAGGGTTTCTTGGGCGACGTTTGTTGACTACCAATAAAGCAGACTTTTTCCATTGTTTTATTAAAGAAAGGCCACAAACCAAGAATGTCTTCCAGTTTTAAAAAGAAGCAATAGACTGGCTTTTGCAGCCAGTGAGGCGCTAAGCCTCTGAATTTGAGAGGCTCAAATAGATAAAAATGAATCCCCCAGCCGGCGCCGCTGTAACCTTGGATCTTAATAAAATTATCTCGTGACCATGACTCAATTTCACGATAGGAATAGTATCTATCATAATCAAGGCCCCAGCTCCAAAATTTATCAATTGGCTTGAACATCCGGATTCGTTTATATAGTTCTTTTAAATTTAGCTTGTTATATAGCTCCAGCGATATGTATCCGCTTGGTTTAGTCAAACGAACCATTTCAGAATATGCTTGCTCGGGAGACTTAATGTGCTGGAAAACCCTGATGCTGGCTGTAAAATCTGAAATGGCATCCTCAAACGGCATATCTTCCAGCTGGGCGCAGATAAGCCAATAATCGGGGTGGCGACTTTTAAGATCAATTAACAGTTCAAGCGAGCTGTCAAGACCAATTTTATTCTTGGCCTGCCCATAAAAGCTAAGCAGCCTTCCATTGCCGCAGCCGGCGTCAAAGATTGTTTTATCGCTTAAATCTAATTTTACTTTTTTGACAAGTTTATCAATCGCTCGCATTTCTGAAGTATGGGTATAGAGTCCCCAAGGAGTGCCTTGTTTTTTTTCATAGCCGTTGTATTTTCTGGCGTAGCTAGCGGCATTTTCTTTCAAATCCCAGTGGCGAATATGAGTTTCCGGGGAATAATTCTGATTGGGAAAAAGGACTGGTATATCGCGAATAATTGGGTAGTAAGTGCCGCAATTTGTACATTTAAGACCGCGGCTGTTGTCATTTTGGCTGGATATTAAATCTGCCCGACAGCTTCTTAAAGGACATCTGAGGATTTGAAGAAATTTTGGATCAAGTTGATTTGCTTTTTGATTCATAACTATAAATTAGTTTAATTGTTCCTTTAGTATTCGCCAGAGGTTATCTGTACTTTCCTTTGAGGCACCGCCCCAGGCGCCTTCAAAATCATATTTAAAACCAGTATCATAAGCAGCCGCTACATAATTTTCCAAACGCCGCTCATACTCTGCAGTTTTTAGATTAACGGCTAAAATTTCTTTTATCTTGACTGAAAGGGTTGTCATGTCTGTGTGCTTAAAAACATTGGGCAGTTTTAAAGTTGTGCCAAGATCCCCCAGTTGAATGGCTGGTTTGTTATAGAAAGCGGCTTCGGTAAAGGTAGTACTGTTTGGAGCAATAATTAAATCTGTTTTTTGAAGAATTTTTTCACTTGGTACGCGATAGTCAATTAACTTTACATTGACTGTTCGAGCAACTTTTTCCAAATATGATGACGGGCGCAGGCCAAGCATGGCTGGATGTTCTTTAACGGCCAAAACGTAATCATCCGGAAGTGACATGGCGACTTGACGGGCAACTTCTATTTGGTTTGAAAAATATGGCGCAACTACATCTATATTTGCCTCGGGTTGAAATTGAAGCGGAAAAAAAACGAATTTTTTTAATTTTTCTATGGGATAATATTCATAATTGTTCATGAATCTTGTGTTGCGCTTATGACAAAAATAATCGCGGAGGATAATTTTAGGCGGTCGAAAATCGCCAGTGATGCCAATGCCTTTAACAAAGTTTAACCGCGGTTTTGTATACCAACAAAATATTTGATAATAAGGCCTAAGAATATCTTTAACTCTTTTAATTAGTTTCTTTTTCTCCGCCTTTTGGGTGCTTTTATCTGTGTGTTTAAAGCTTTGACGAAATTCTTTAATATAATTTTTGGCTTTTTGAATATTATTTGATTTGGCTTGTTTGTTATTTAGAGCATCAACTCGCTCATAAAATGGTCCATGGTCATCTTTAAAACCATTGGTAAGTATATAAATGCCTTTAACTTTACAATCGGTAACAGCAATCATCTTACGGCCCTTATCTTCGGCATAAAGGTTAAACATAATATGGGGCAGAGAGACGAAGTTGGGGCTGATAATATAATCAGGGTCAAATTTATCAAAAAATATTCTAAGGCATTTATACAAAGCTTTAACGTAAAGGATAATATTTTCGTCAGAGACATTCTGTTTAAAGCTGTAGTAATATTTATCCTTATATGAACGGACATGATTGCGGAGCGTTGAAACTAATGGCCAGACGGAATCAACGTTGAGATTGTGGCATATTTCTGCCAGTGTATAGTCATCAGTTCCGAGAAATTTCTCCGGCTCGGCCATTATCTCATCATTGTTGATAATAACTTCATAATGAACTTCTTTTTGTTCTGAAATATATTTGTGAGTACTGCGCTTAAGGGTCAGGGCGGCCAGACGGCAGCCTTCGGCTGCTAATTTTTTGGCAATAATATGGCCGGTATAGACAGCCCAGTTACGTTGCTGGAATATTAAAATTCTTTTGCCTGCGAGTGCATTATTGTTCATACGATTTTATTATATTTTAAATAATAATTCTTATCATCTTCTTTATAAATTTTAAAATTATTTTTTTGGAATAATTTAATTGATGGAATATTTTCTTTCTGGATTTCAGCCAAAATATCTTTAGCCTTGGCTTGGCGGCGGAATAAATAAAGATGCGCTTAACAATTTATGACCAAGTCCCTGGCTATGATAGTCAGAATCAATAGCAATTGAAATAATATAGTTGTCTTCATCCGCATTAAAATCTAAACGGCAGTAACCTATAGTTTTTTGATCTGCTTCAAGAATATAACAGTAATTATCTAAAGCGGTAAAATATTTTTTTTCAAACCATGATACGTGATTTTTGAAAAAAATAATAGCAGAATTGGCTGAATATTTTCTGACCACCGGGTGGTTGCGGATTTCCCAGACACGGCGGGAATCTTGTTTTTTAACTGGACGAATAATATAATTATTATTCATATTATTTTTTAATTAATCTCCGACTCAACGGAGTTCCACGTTTAATATTTTGGCTGGCAAATTTATTCATAACTTGATCGTAATACTTGGGCGCTAACCCATAGCCGGGTCTGATGGAACGAATATTGCCAGGAGTAAATTTTTCTCCTTGGTTAATATCCTTAACGATAAAAAGCGATTTGCGGAACTGCATACTTGATTTTTCTTGTTTGGCCGGCTGATAAATGGGCTGACCTAAGGATTTTTCAATAATTCTGATTGAATCAACCAGTTGTTTGAATTCTTCCGGCTCAAGAGAGAAAGCGGCATCCGGTCCGCCCAAGTCCCTGGATAAAGTAATATGCTTTTCTACGACTGAAGCACCAAGCGCTACGTCGGCAATCGCAGTTATATTGGTCAAATTGTGATCTGATAAACCGGAAATAACTTTAAATTTTTTAGCTATATCTGGGATTAATTTCAGATTCATTTCCTCGGGTTGGCAAGGATAGGCGCTGACACACTGCGGGATAATCAGCTCTTTAGTGCCGTTGTCTTTCAATGTGCCAACAGCCAATTTTAATTCACCCAAGGTTGACATGCCACGCGACATAATGACCGGTTTTCGGGTTTGTCCGATTCGTTTTAAAAGCGGGATATCCACTACTTCAAAGGAGCCAATTTTATATAGCGGAATTTTTATTTTTTCCAAAAAATCAACTGCTGTTGGATCAAAAGGCGTGGAAAAAAAGATCAATCCTTTTTGTTCGGCATATTTTTTTAATCGTGGTTGCCATGCCCATGGAGTGTAGGATTGTCTATATAATTGATACAAAGTTTGGCCGCGCCAAATATTATCTGTTTTAATCTGGAAATATTTATTATCACAATCAATGGTAATGGTATCTGGAGTGTATGTTTGTAACTTGATGGCGTCAACGCCGGCTTCAACCGCGGCATCAATAATGCGTTTAGCTTGATTATATGAATGATTGTGATTGCCGGACATTTCAGCCACAATAAAAACCGGCTGGCCAGGACCAATTAAACGAAATCCTTTGAGTGTTTTAATTTTAATAGACTGCATCTTCATAGGGCTATCTAAATTTATATTTTCCAGCTTTCATATCTCTAATTCCTTGCTGTTCTAGTTTTATTCTTTGTTTCATGGCTTCACTTTGATAAGATTGATCAATTATTTTTTTCCACTTTTGGGGATCGTATTTAAGACAAATTTTTTCGGATGATAATAACTTGACTTTAATATTTTTATACAGACCAAGCAATCCTGGCGCGTATTTAAACATAGCCCGCAACCGGGGCAAGTGGTATTGATTAGAGATTAGATATATGGTTTTAATTTTTTTTCGGCGGGCTATTTCAGCTATTTCTCGCAATTGTTCAAAACTATTGTGAGACTTTTCCTCCTTGATAATATTTTTCGCAGGCATACCCAGTTCCTTTAATTCCCGCTCAATTACAGAAGCAACGGTAACCGCGTCTGGTATGAATGATAATTGCCCTTTACCGCCAGACGCAATAAAAAAAGTATTCAAATTATTCTGATAAAGATAGCCAGCGGCTTCAACGCGCAACCTGTCGCCCATTATGCCAAAATTATCATTATTATCATCATCATCATTATAATTAGTTGTTCTCCAAAAGCCAGTTTTCACTCTTTTCAAAGCGCCCCCGAGAATAATAATCATTTTTTGTTCTGATATTTTCATTTTTTTAAGTTAATCTTCTAAAGCCCCGGTGAGAGAGCGGGCCACTTAATAATTTCCTGACCTGCTTTTTGGCCACGGCATCTCTAATTATCCCAAAAACTTCTCTATTTGCCTGAAGATATTTTTTAGCATGATCCATTTTAAAGGCATAGCATAAATCCACCCCGCGCGATGTGATAAAGCAACGTTTTAACATCTCTTGAGTGTAGAGATTATCTACAGCGTGGTTTAATTTGCCGTATTTGAAGGAAAAAATAAATAAAGGCGGCAGACCTTGAATATCAATATCAACGCCGCTCGCGACTGATATTTTTTTAAGTTCTCCAATGAGATATTTACCAATTTTATGCAAGTGAGACGGAACTTGCCTATCTTTCATTTTCTTAATAGCGGCCAGGGAAGCGGCAAAACCAACGCGCTCTGTCCATGAAGATGAACTGATAAAAGTAGTTTGAGCCGCCTGCATCACTTTTCTCCTGCCAATAATGGCAGCCAGAGGATAGCCATTACTAATGCCTTTGGCAAAAACAGCTATATCTGGATTAACTTTATATTTTAAATGAGCGCCGCCAAGTGCCAAACGCCAACCAATGGTAATTTCATCAAAAATTAATACCGCCTTGATTTTATCAGCAATCGCTCGGACCTTTTTTAAAAAGTCATCTTGGGGCTCTTGAAATCTAATTGGCTCCATGACTATTGCGCCGATTTTGTGTTTAGTAATAATTTCTTCAAGTTGCTTTAATGAATTATATTCAAAAGGAAAAGCCGTATTTCTCAAACCTCTAGGAACGCCTGCTGGTTTAAGCCCTGGCAATAAATGTCCGTCAAGATTTTTTTTGTAAGCCAGATTAGAAGCTAAATACCAATCGCTCCAGCCATGATAGCCGCAAAAAGCAATTTTATCCCGGCCGGAATAAGCTCGGGCAATCCTAATGGCCACGGCCATGCCTTCTCCGCCGCTGCGGGTATAGCGGACCATATCTGACCAGGGATGTAATTTAGTCAAAACTTTAGCCAGTTCAACTTCTTGGGGAGAATTGAGTGTGGTGGTATTGCCGTCTTTAACTGCCTGAATAACTGCCTGATTGACATCCGGGTCGGCAAAACCAAGAATGCTTGAGCCAATAGAAGCCAGACAGTCTATATATTTATTGCCATCCAAATCCCAAACTTCCACGCCTTTGGATTTTTGATAATAGGCAGGCCAGCGGTCAGGCAAATACAATTCAGGCCTTTTAGACAAAAGCTGGCTGCCGCCAGGAATTAATTTCTTGGCTTGATTGTATAGTTTTATACCTTTATTTGTCATATTTTTTGTCATTTTTTAATGATTTAATTAATCCCTCGTTTCTTTTTATATCTAAATTAATAAACATAATTTTTGGATTTTTGGTTAGTAATGAAATATAGTGTAAATAGCTAGCAGTAATTTTGCTGTGCTTGATTAAAAATTTAATCACTTCAAAATCCTCTGGTTCATCAACTGTTAAGCGAAAATGCCCAAAATCTGCCGGGGCTGGCAAATTGCCTTGTTTGAATTTTTTGTGCTTACGAATATATTGAGTAACATGTTCTCGTTCTGAACTAAGTTTGGCTTTGTGCCAAGCTTGTGTTAGAGCATGTCTGGTAAAAATTTCTATATCCATGCCGTCTGGAAATGTTTCTTTGCCTGTATTACTGACATAATCATATTTTCCTTTTTCAAACAGCTCAATTGTTGCGTCAATTATCTTTGGATCAATTAAAGGACAATCCCCTGTTATCCTGATAACATTTTTAAAATCAGGATATTTTAAAGCGCATTTATAATAGCGGTCCAAGACATCGTTCTCTGATCCACGGAAACAAAAAATCCTTATTTTTTTACAAAAATCGGCCAACTTATCATTTGATTTATCATCTCCAGTGGCAATAATTATTTTATCAATCTTTTCCGCTAATTTAATTCTTTTAATTTGATAGGCCAAAAGAGGCGTGCCATTTACTTTTTTTAGCACTTTATTGGGCAGTCGGGTTGAGCCCATCCGGGCTTGGATAATACACAAGTTCATAAAGTTGTAAAGTTATAAAGTTATAAAGTTGTAAAGTTATAAAGTTGTAAAGTTGTAAAGTTATTTTTTGTGAACACAATATTTTAAAACTTTCCGCGCAATGGAAATATCATTAAATGTCATCCTGTTATTCCTGACGCAAGCCATAAAATATTTAATTTCATCAATATACATTTGATTAACATCCCAATTTTTTACTTGGAATATTTTTTTGTTCTCGTCCTTAGTGCGCAACCAAACAATATTCTCACTCCAATTCCACTCTAAATTGCCTCTCTCTCCTACTACTTTGCAGGTGCGGGAATATGATTGTTGTAAATAATCACATCTAACAGAGCCCAAGACTTTATTGTTGAATTTAAAACCGGCAACACAAGCATCTTCGGTTTCTATTTTTAAATTACCAACTTGACCATAGACAAATTTTGACTCTCTAACCTGATTAAAATTATTTAGCCAAAAAAGTAGATCAAACTCATGAATGCCATCTAAAATTATACCTCCGCCAGTAGATTTTTTAGCCGCGTAGTTCTTACTATAATCAATGCCTGGCCGCCAATAAGGCAGATAATAGCCGCATTCGTGGCTGATGCTATAAATTTTGCCTAATTTCTGGCTGTCTAAATATTCTTTAATAAATCGCAGGCAGGGATGAAAGCGCATATTGCAACCTATAATATTGATCAATTTTTTTTGTATACAAATTTTATACAGCTTGTCTATGCCAGCTAAATTGTAAGACAATGGTTTTTCAATAAATAAATGGCAGCCGGCTTGAGCCGCCAAAATAGCCTGTTTAATATGCAGATGATTCGGGCTGCAAACGAAAACAACATCAAATTGTTTCAAAATATTTAAAGCTAATTTTGTAATTTGTAATTTGTAATTTGTAATTTGTAATTTTTTATTAATATCAAAAATATACAAATTATTATAGCCCAATGTTTTTAAATTGCGATAATGCCTCTGGCCGATGGAGCCAAAGCCAATGATTAATATTTTACTTTTTTTGTTCATAATCAGCTATCTTATATTTTTTTACAAAATCTGCCAGATCAGCCTCAAATAACTGCTGGGAAAAATATTTGACGCCA
>Ga0210051_1006208_pt1 | contig 11281 bp, 21 predicted proteins | sample CryGey092014_all_FD_185464 | JGI IMG/M metagenome (GOLD analysis project Ga0210051, IMG submission 185464) | Groundwater microbial communities from aquifer - Crystal Geyser CG23_combo_of_CG06-09_8/20/14_all (SPAdes) (version 2) | ecosystem: Environmental > Aquatic > Deep subsurface > Groundwater...
AGCCCTTGAGGGCTCCTTGTCTTTTAAATAAAATAATTTGATGAATGAAAATACAGGTAACTGGGCTGCCTGGTTCTGGTAAAACCACAGCCTTAAAAACAATACCAATAGATAGAATAGATTTAGCAAAGTATTCGGGGAAAAACAGAGAAGAACACTTCTTCAGAGATGCTCAGTGTCACCCTGGTCCCGTTATCATCGAATCTGTTTGTGGCTGTCCATTAAAAAATACAAAAGTTATTCGCTTTGTTGTTTCTCGGGCAGTTGCCCAAAAAAATTTCTATAAGCGAGAACACACAAAACTTTCAGATACCCTAATTGATCTTTATGAACCAGAAATGTTACCATGTCACTATAAGGTCTATGATCAAAGAGCTTTAAAAGATTTAGTTATAAAACTAATAGATAATAAACAGGAATGCAGATGACCACCAGAACAGAAAAGCTGAATAGAATTCAGCTAATATTAGAAGAATCTTCTATGGAAGAGACTCTTGAAATTTTAGGTAACTTATTTATCCAACTCGGAGCTTCCGGGTTGGAAACAGATAAACAATTAACTCCACAAAATATAGCAGAGCTAACTTTAAAAGATATTGAGAAGAATGGAGAAAATTTTTATAACTCAATATTACGACAAGGACTCATCATCTTAAGTTGGCTTGATAAGGATATACAGAATGGATAATGAACTCGAAAAACTGCCTGGGCAGTTTGCGATTTATAAGAAGAACGGTGCCGCACAGTTTAATCTAATTCTTCCACGATATAAAAAAATTGAACGTGGAAACGGTAGCAGGGCAGAACGGATTGAACGAGAAGGATCTGTGCTGCTTGAAGTAGCGCCAGGGACTGGCGCAAAAAAATATGATTGGGCCAATAAGATTTCATTTTCAATTGGAGTCTCTGATTTGGCAATCTGGATGAAAGATGATATGAACGTGTCTCTCTTTCATGACACTCCAAATTCTCCAGAAATGAAAAAACTTACCATCGTTCCTGGTCGAGACTCTGGCTTCATGTTGACATTGATGGAAACCACTTCAAGACGTACCGTTACAGTGCCTATCCACGAAGGTGAATATCAGCTGCTTCTTCGCTTGCTTATGGCAGCTGCTCCTACTTTTATTGGCTGGTTATAGCAATGCGTTTCCTTGTAGAAGCACAAGGGAAAAAATTAAATCTTACAGCAGATCAATTGATTGAACATTTGTCTGGTAGGATTTTTTCAAAAGAGAAAGATGATATTCCAGTCTTGGCATTAGGAATCATTGATAAAATGAGAAGTCAAATGGAAAGAATTGCAATGAGGGATCTTGTGGCCCTCTCTATGCAATATGGTTATTACTATCGAGTCTTTCTGGAGAAAAATAAAGTAGAGGTACTGATAGATGAAAGCGTTCCTTCTGAGACTACTGGCAAGCCCAGCAACTAAATTCACACTAATGCGAATAGCAGATGTCACTATTAATATAATGGCTCATGCTATTTTGATAGTTATCAATGAACATCAACGGCGAATTCATAGAAAGATGATTGAAGGCCGGAGATTAAAACAAATAGAGCAAAAGGAAAAAGAAAATGTTTAATTTTAGTGTAGATGTATTCATACCAACTCAGCCTATAGGCAAACTGATTGCCTTCGCAAAGATAATTGTCGAAGATGCAATGGTGATTGATGGCTTCAGAGTTTTTAATGGAACAAAGGGACTATTTGTCACTGGCCCAAGCCGCGAAGGCAAAGATAAAGAAGGGAATAAGACCTATTTTGATCAAGTAATATTCCTTACCGGAAAAGATTCCCCTGGAAAGGATAAAGCCATCCAGATGAAACAGGAGATTGAAGAAGCTATTCTAGCTGAATATAATAAAAAGGCTAATAACCATAGCCAAAATGAGAACAGTGGAAAATCTCAGCAGACAGCACCACCCAATAAGCAAGAACGTAAGCGTCTCTGGAGCTAATTTAAAAAGATAAAATAAGCATAGGAGCCTGAAGGCTCCTATGCTTTTAGGAGCTAAAATGAAAGAAGAAGAGATTGAAAAATTAGTAGAAGGAGAAACCGAAACTGTTATTCCAGCAACCTCCACCGAAGAGTTGTTAAATCGAATTAGTCATGGAGCCAATTTATATTCAGATTTATCTGCTGATTTTATCCAAGAGAAATTAATTTTCTATGGTAAGAGCTTATTCGACTGGGCTACTGAAATGACTGTAGAAATTCCAAATGACTTAGACGAGTCAAGCTATAGAACTAAACTTACCGAAATTGCAAATAAACTTCAAAAGGCTAACAACTATTGCTCTGCCGCAATATCTATGGAAGAAACTATTAGCGGAGGATCTCGTTTAACTAAAGATGACATCATCAGAGCTATAGTAGAAGACTACAAAAAGCGTGGAGCTAAGCGTCCAGCTGGAAGTATTATTGAAAGTCTTGCTAATTCTTATTTGTCTGAGACTGTATCTACCCATATTGCTGCACATATTGTTAAAGACTTCTGGAAGAAGAGAATTGAATCTATTATCACTGTAAAAGACATTCTTGAACAGATTGGTATGAGTCTTCATGTTGAAGCAAAACATTTGACAAGGTAATCAAAATGTATAACTTCCCAGAATTAGACGAAACGGAATATTTAAGAGAAGAACTTCTTTATAATGACATTGAGTTAACCACTGTTGATCTTAGATATGAAAACATTTTGCCAATAATAAACACAGAGCTAGAGATAATAGAATTCTGTGTTTCCCAACCAGAAAGGAATTTTAGTGACCCCATTTACAGAAATAATCCGCATAGCTTTAGCTTTGCTTGACAATATATTTAAAGGTTAAGAAATATGTTTTCAGGATTTATTTTAGGCTTGATACTTGCCGTATCCCTAATCATTTCCTTCTCTCATTGGCCATCAATTTTTAAACATTTCTTCTTACATCATTTTGTCATCACAGATATAATTGTCAGCGTTGTAGTCTATCTGACCTTATCAATCGTTTCATCCAGCTTTGCAGCAGTAAGTGCAGCAATTGTTACTGGATTAATAATCAACTTTGCACTAATTGCTTATAAGGCTTATGAGAAAATAAATGTTCGCAAGTGAATATCTTAACTTTGAAGAAACAGATCGTAAAAATGCTTGTGCTGCCATTCTTTTAGATATTGGTTGCATGCCTTGGGTGGACGACGGAACAGAATTTGATAAGTTATTAATTAAAATTTTTCAGGAAGAAAACGAATCGGCTATCCAACTGCTAAGCTTCTTACTTGACGTGAATAAAGAAGATCTTCCTGGAATTCTAACTACGTTTTACTGCAGAGAAGCCGAAAATCCAGAAGATGAAAACCTTTGGGAAAGCAATTACTGAGAAAGGAATAAATAATGTTTGATTATAGAGTTAAAATTACCCTTACCAAGAAAGCAGAGGCAAAAGTAAAAGCAATTGCCACTATTATTATTGATGAAATGATAGAGCTACATAATATTAGAGTTATCAATAGCAATAATGGTTTATTTGTAGGGTTCCCTCAAAACAAGGGAAAAGACGCTGAAGGAAATGACAAGTGGTACGATGAAATCTGGTTCATTGGCGAACGTGGAAAAGAGTTCAAAGATCAATTAACTCAGAAGATCATGGATGCCTACTATCGCTGGAAAGATCAAAACTAAATGCCGTTCAAATCAAAGTATGAAGAGAAGCTCTTTAAAGAAAGATACGCCAGGGCTGGTAATGAACAGTCTTGGGAGGACGTGTTCAAAAGAGTTTGCAAACATGTGACTGTTTATGAGCCTCGTCAAAAACAATACTTTGATGCCATGTCTAAAGGTTTATTTCTCCCCAGTTCCCCTCAATTGTGGAACTTTGGAGTACCTGGGGAAACTGCTGGTTCTTCATGCTTTGTCTTTGATATTGATGACACTTTAGAAAGTATTTGGAAAGCAGATGAAACAGCAAGAAATGTTTACAAGGCGTCTGGTGGCATCGGCTTTAATCTTAGCAAGTGCCGCCCTCGGGGTAGTCAAATTGGTAATTCACCAAACCCTGCGGTGGGCGTATTATCTATTGCAGAGCGCCTTAATCTTACTACTCGTTATATTACTGCTGGTGGTCGTGCCAGGGGTGCTCTCATGTTGCAGCTTGATGTTGATCATCCTGACATTATTGAGTTTATCCTGGCGAAGCGGCCTATTCGTAGAAACACTGGACAAGAACCAGCCGAATTTGATCTTCCGTTAACACAATGCAATATGTCGGTTCGTTGCTCTGACCAATTCATGCAAGCTGTTGAACTAAACAAAGAGTGGATTTTAACTTGGAATAATGAAAAGACCCACGGAAATAATCCAGTCCAATTTTATTCAATAGAAACCTGGGAAAAATACGATCAAGTCTGGAAGCAAACCTTAAACGAAACAGCAGATCCTTTAGCTGCTTTCTTCTATCAGAAGGTTTTACTTCCAGCTATCAAAGATTATTCAGGAATTATTACTGCCAAACAAATTTGGGATCTGATAATTGACAATGCTTGGAATCATGCAGACCCAGGAATAGTGTTTTCTGATGAATATGAAAGAAGAAACACTACGCCAAAACAGGGTTTGTTATTGGCCAATCCTTGTAGTGAATTTATTGCCCCACCTAACGATGCCTGTAATTTAGCCTCATTGAGTCTTCCAAATATAAAAGATATGGATGGAAATTTCTGGAACAATTTAGTAGATATCACCAAGTTGGCTACTTGGTATCTAAATGAAGCTCTTAATATAAACAAAATCCCTATTGAAGAAATTGATAAAGGCAATAAGGCGAATCGGCGCATTGGTTTAGGAATTATGGGTCTGCACGATCTACTTCTTATGTCGGGTACCGCATATGCTTCAGAAGAAGGTCGAGAGTATGCTTCTAAAATTATGGCTACTGTCGAGCAAGCTGCTTGGCAAACAAGTTTTGATATTGCAGAAAAAACTGGTTGGAAAAGCACTACTATAGATCTTACCAAATTGACAGAGCGATTTGAAAAGTATGAGAGTCTCTGCGCTGAACAAATCCAAAATGGACTTGATAAGCATATTGATATTGGGCATTGGGAAGGAATTAAAGATAGCTTTAGAATGCTAATTGGCTTGGTGAGACAAGGAAAAGTTCCAGCCAATGCAGCAGTAACTTCTATTGCTCCGACTGGAACCATTGCTCAGATTATTGGTTTCATTAGTGGTCATTCGGGTGTAAGCTCTGGTATTGAGCCTGTGTTTGATTGGACTACCCATCGTCAAGATAATAATGGTTCAGTAACAATTAATCACTGGCTGAAAACATGTGCTTATCAGTGTGGTTTGCAAAACGATACTGCTAATTTAATTGCTCCAGAAGATCATATTAAAATGCTGGATGCAATAGTTAAATTTGTAAGCATGTCTTGTAGCAAATGTATTGCGAAGGGAACCCTTATCGCAACCTCTGAAGGTATCATCCCTATCGAAAAATGTGGGATTGCTATCGGAACAGATTGTTTTAACAACAGCATCTCAGCAAAAGTGAAGAATGAAGACGATCAAGAAATTGAAATTTTATCCCATTATTCTAATGGATTCAGTCCAACAAAGATATTTTGTCTTTCCAATGGATATAAAATTGAGACATCTTTAAACCATCAATTATTAACTGCTGAGGGTCTCAAACCAGCTTCAGCCATTACAATTAACGATTTGTTAATTCAGAAAAGAGGAAGCCGACTATTTACTATCGGTGGTAAGGCTTTACCGACCGTAAGCGAAAGCAAAAGAAATAAAACCAATTCCAATAAATTTGATATGCCAGAAAAGATGTCAGCAGACCTTGCACTCTTGTTGGGAATGATTGTCGCAGATGGTAGTCTAACGGAGTCGACTGGAAAAGTTGGGATTACTATTGGAAAACAATCAAAATATGATACGGTAGAAATTATTTTTACTCAATTAGTAAGACAAATTTTTGGCCTACCAGTTAGAAAAACAATTAACAAGAGAACAGGGTGCCGAAAAATTTTTATCATATCTCGACATCTTGTTAGATGGGTCGCCTCTTTAATTGGTTGGCGAGCAAATGACAAACATACGCCCTATCAAATTCTTTGTGGCTCTGAACCTGAACAGGCTTCTTTCATTTCAGGGGTTACCCTTAATGGTTTTGTGGCAGAAGGTGAAGGCGGAATGACCTTGTATGAGGGTTATTCTGAAAGACTTCGTAACGAGATTTATTCTATGATCGTGAACATGGATCTTTCTGGCAGCTGTGGACAAAAGAAAATTTATTCGCCGAGTTCCCAAGAATATACTTATCGAGTTACTGCTTGGCCTTCTGAAAAATATGGGATGTGTGGAATTGAGCCTATTGAATTACACAAAAGAATTTCATTAAAGACTAAGAGGCATAATTATATTATACCCGACGATCTTGAAGAACAGATTGCATATTTGTCTAAAAATAAATTGCATAGTCTTAAGACGGCCAGAAGACTTAAACAGAAAACAGCAAGAGGTAGGTTCTTCACGTCCCTCAATGTCGACATAAAATCACTTCAGGAAGTTGTTGGAATTTGTCGGATTGAGGACGGTCAAGCAGAATTATATGATATTGAAGTAAAATCAAAAACTCATTTATATAATGTTAATGGATTGATTACACACAACACAATCAACCTGCCAGAATCTGCTACTCGTAGAGATGTTGCAGCAACATATAAAATGGCCTGGTCATTAAACACACCCGGCACTACTGTTTACCGAAATAACTCTAAGCCCTTTCAAGTATTGAATTCTACGACTGTAGAAGCCACTACAAGCAATGTTAATAGCCAACTGGTATCCTCCCATAGCCAAGATTCAAAAAGCCGTCCAAATCGACTACAGGGCTTTACAGAGAAGGTTCCAGTCAACCTTGGCAAGATTCAGAAGAATATCTACATAACAATCAATGCATTGAATAATTGTCCATATGAAGTATTCTTCGCTGGTCTAAACAAGGAGGACTTAGAAGAATCTGTTGCGCGAGAATTGGGAACTGTAGGGAGATTAACTTCTTTAGCTATGAGATATAATGTTCCAGTTGAGGAAATTATTGATCAGTTAGAGAAGATCGACGGACAGCATCTATTTTCACTACCAACCAAACTATCTAAATTACTAACTGCCTTTATTAAAAAAGATAAAGAAGGCAATGCCCAGCTACATTGTAAACAATGTGGAAAAGTTACTTCTCATCAAATGATTGATGGATGTAAATCATGTATGGTTTGCGGTTGCAGTGCGTGTTAAAACAATTTGTAAAAAGAAAAAGAAAAGAGGGGGGCCCCGTTAGGGCCCCTATCTAAAAGGAGATTAAATGTCTTGCTATGAATGGGAAAAGGGTAGCCTAAAAATTCCAGCAGGCGATTGGAAATCTTTAAAAGACTCTATTCGTGAAGCTTACAATCAGTGGATTGAAGTCGCCTATCAAGAGGATTTAAAAACCTGTACAAGCTTTCCGGCAACGAAAAATCAAAAGCCTACAAAAAGAGCCAAGGCAAATACTCGTACTCATGAATATTCATTTAATGATGGAGTGATCATTTTTTCTGACGATAGCACCAAAACAGTAACTTGGATTGTTAATGAAAATAATCATGCCGTCAATTATGCTTGGGAAAGTTTCATCGGTAAGGCTTTTCGTTTGGCATTAAGCCGAATCTCTTGGACTTCTAAAACTGGTGGTTATTTTACAGGCAACAATGAATACAATACTGATAATCAGAATTTCGGCGGTGGAAGTAATTATATTACCGTTCGCTATGGTGGGATTGGCGAAAGGGCTAGGGAATCAAGAACCAAACTAACGACAACTGCTTCTATTTCTGATAACGATCTTTGTTCTTCCTGTAGTTTTTGTGATTACAAACCAGGAGAGGAGTCTTCTTGTGATGTAGATTTCAGAAATGCTTTGTTTGATTTAGATAATTACATAGTTGAGTGTGGTGACTATAACAAATTTAAGACTATGCCAATATGCAACGAATAATAACTGAAAACGATATTTGTATCCACTGCAAAGAATGTACATGGAAAATAAGTAAACCATCTATATGCAATAATGAGTTTACTGGCATCAAAAAAGAGGAGGATGGACATGTAAAGAAGTGTTACGACTACAAACCGCCCAGAAAGAAATACACAGTGATCTTAGAAATGGAAGTCAATGAAGATTTAGATCTCTATGGATATGATTACAGAAAGTTGCTAGACTTAGAAACTGAAGAAATACTGAAAACTACAATTAAAGAGGAAAATTAATGCTTGGTTTAGACAAAACAATGTTCGATGGCGACGACTACAAAGCTCTCTTGTTCAAAATTCTTGTTCAAGCTATGGATGATTATGTAAAACTTCAACATCCAAAACTTAGATCAAAGGAGTATCTACAAGAAGCTTTTGATGACGCTGTAGATATGTTCTTTAATTCAGAATATTCTATGCTGCTCGTCCCGGATAAAAATGGTGAACCAACTACTTTAAAAAGCTTAGTGAACCAATTACTTGATGGAGACAAAGTAAATCTTGATAAGATCCGAAATTATGTAATTCAACAAGCTTATGAGTATTGGAATAATCGTGAATTGAATGTTCTGGTTATTCCAGAGTCATTCATTTACCAAGGTCATGTTTACCAAGTCTATCATTCTGAAGAAGAGGATGAGTTTGAGATTGACTTCGAGAAGAAAATCATTACTTTAAATAAACACACCGATACTTCTAACCAAGAAAAATTTATTAAAGCTGTTACTCAAATAATTTTCTACCATGATGACATCGCTTTAGCACAGACAAAAATAGATCAAATAGGAAAAGGAATTTTTCAGGCGCTCAGAATGAACGCCTGTTTCATCGGAGTATAAAATGGATAATAAAGTAAGATGCCCAAGTTGTAATTCAGAGTATATTTACTGGGAAGAACGTACCGTGAATTATCATAAAGCAGTTTATGATTCAAATTTCGGAATGGAGCTGGTTGAAATGATAGATTCAAATATTAATGGTGACGCCAACTTCTTCTGTCCAGATTGTCAGCAAGCGTTTACCTGGGATGATGTAAGTGAGTATATGGAAAACTAAATGTCTAAGTTTACTTACAAAAACCCAGCAATAGAATGTCCTGACTGTGGTTCAGAAAAACTGATAATCAAGCAGGACATAACTTCCTGGTGGTCTTTCAACTTAGAAAGCCAATACAAAGATGATCATTTTCAAGATCTATATATAGTCTTTAATGACGAAATAGATATGGAACCATTAGAAAATGGAACAGTTATCTGCAAAAACTGTAATCATCAATGGGATCGAGAAGAGTTTGAATATATTATTAAATGGAAATATAGAAAGGAATTAAATAATGAATAACGGTTATCATGTGTATGGAATCGCAATTGTAGAAGAGCCTCAAGTATTTAACGAATGGCTAAGAACTATCAATCCAGATCTACAAGGTCCTCTATCTGGTGAAGAAATTATTGAAATCTCTAAACAAGAGAATAGAGAGTTCTTCGGCTTTGGCAGTAATTGGTTTTACGCGCCGACAAGACTCTCTGCCAAAACATTTGTTTTAGAAGCAGATAAATTCTATTATCCACTCTTTGCTTGCGGGCCAAATGATCTTCTTGATTATAAAATTGATCATATGGATACCACTTCTAAGAGTTCAGCAAAGATTCGACTGACCTTGCCAGAAGACACAGCAAAGATTGTAGAGGCAATGGAGCTTGGCTACCATGGCTGTCTTCCTACTGAGCTGAACTATATGAGGGTCTATTATAAGGACTAGAAAATAAATATCTTTGAAAAGGAAAACCAATTTTGTAGAAGATACAATCAACAAAGCGAATGAAATGGGTTGGCCTAAAGATGGTAATCAAATGAAACTTTATTTAGAAAAATATCAGCAATTCATAATGCAGAAAAAAATCCCCGATAGATTCCATTATTCTTTTCTATACGTAGAGAATAGCAAAAACAAAAGAGAAGCCTATTATCATATCGCCAAACATATAGTTTGGACCCAAAAATGAAGATTAGAAATTCCTTTATTTCGAATTCCAGCAGCTCCTCCTTTGTCTGCGATTGTTGTTCGTATACAGATGGAGGTTGGGACCTTTGCCTCACTGAAACAGAAATGGTTCAATGTGAAAAGGGTCACACCTTTTGTAAGGCTCATGCCTATATAAACATCAATCAGCTAATCACACAAAATGCCGAGAGAGGAGATTCTGAAGACGAAGCAGAACAAGAGCTGTGGATTGAAAATATTGAATATAATATTCCCTCACAGTACTGTCCAGTCTGCAATTTCGAATATGTTCCTGACTATATGTTTGTAGAATATCTGATCAAACAGTCTGGAAAAACACGAGATGAGCTTAAAGAAATGATCAAGACCAAGTATAGAACATATGACAACATGCACCAACAGCTTGGATGATTTTTCTTGAGAAGATTTAATTAAATACACTCAGGCGGATAATATAGTTAATCAGTTATCTAATGAACTCTTCAAAAAAAAGAATAAATTCTTTGAGTTAGTAATTTATTCACGCCTTGTGAAAAAGCTAGATATAGAACCATTGCTATCTCTTGAAGAATTCTGTAGTCAATGCAAACTCATAGAGTCTGCCAATCCTAATGGTAAAAAAGAACTTTACTACAAGAATGACTTATTGCTTGGCTCGGATCATTTGAGGTAGAAACAACTAAAGAAAGTATATTATCAAGCGTAAAATCTGGAACTTCAATAAAGTGGAATCTTTAGCTTCTTAATCAATCCAGAGCTTGAAGTCTGTTCTGTCTTAGGCCCGTCCATGTAGACCACCTTAGCCTTGATCCTATCAATAGCCCATTGCTCAGCCAATTGGATGTTTATATAATCTGGACCTTTAACAACATACTTAGGTTGTAACTGAAGTATCAATTCGGCGGGCGTTTCTTCATCAAACACAACAACATTGTATACAAATCTATTAGATCTTAATGCATAAGCTCTATCTACTAGTGGTATATAGTCATTTCCATATTTAAGCTTAGTCCAGTAGTCGCTATTCAAAGCGACAGTTACCAATCCGTAATTACTAGCAAACTCTAATAATCTAATGTGTCCGGCATGAAGAACTGCAAAATGACCATTAACTAATGCTTCTGTTTTCATTTGATGACTCCATGAAATCACTATAGTTTCATTGTCACATATATTCCAACAGAATGCAAATCAAGGAAACAAATG
>Ga0210051_1006212_pt1 | contig 11277 bp, 13 predicted proteins | sample CryGey092014_all_FD_185464 | JGI IMG/M metagenome (GOLD analysis project Ga0210051, IMG submission 185464) | Groundwater microbial communities from aquifer - Crystal Geyser CG23_combo_of_CG06-09_8/20/14_all (SPAdes) (version 2) | ecosystem: Environmental > Aquatic > Deep subsurface > Groundwater...
ATAAATTATTACATGTCAAGCGAAAAATTTATTTATTAGTGGCTACAAATTTTTGTACAAAAAAATAAATTATATTATTATCAAATGGTTAAATCGATCTTGGGGCTAATCCGAGGGGAAGATCCGTTGTAAGTGAAAGCACCCACTTCCATAATCAAAAGCACCCACTTCCATAATCAAAAGCACCCACTTTCATAAGTGAAAGCACCCACTTTCATAAGTGAAAGCACCCACTCCGTAAGTGAAAGCACCCATTTTCGTGGTCAAAAGCACCCATTTCGTAAGCGAAAGCACCCACTTTATAAGTGAAAACACCCACCCCCATAATCAAAAGCACCCGCTTCATTGAGATACTGGGTCGTGGCCGGTATTTCTCAATCCCCGGAAGAGCGCCAGAACCGCGATAACCGCCTCGATATTGTCTTCTGTCAGCAAACCATTCCATGCCAAGTCCGCAACCGCCTTTTCCGGCAAAAAAAGTTTTGCTGACCATGCCCTGATATTTTTTTTCATGGCCGTCTGCCGACGCATCACCCGTCTTCTGGCCGCCAGAATAATTTTTTTCAGTTTTGGGTAAAGGCTGACCCCGCCCGTGAGGTTGAACCTGGAGATGATTTCTTCCATCAACTCGTCGGTGGTCATCTGACGGTTTCTAAGTTTAAAATTCCAGATTCTTGTCTCTGCATAAACGTCCAGTTTGTTTTTTTTCCGGTTCGCCATGATTTTGATGGACCCTCCAAAAATAAAATTACCATGCCATTCATCACCCCCCTGTTTGAGATGCCATTATTCCAAAAGAAACAAATAACAAAATACCTTATAAGGGCCATACCATTACGGGGGTCGGTTTTTCGTGACCATTTTTTCTGATTTTTTTGAAGATTTTCGGTCCGGTTTTCAAAAAAAATCAGAGCTGACTCTATATATATTTATAGAGCGTTTTGATTTTTTTGGCGGGGGCGGGTCGGTTTCAGAAAACAGGGCAGGCCCGGTATGAAGTTTTGGACCGTTTCTTTTGGCCAGCAGCCGGAAAAAAGAAAAAACAATGGAAAAAAACAAAGGATTGCCATGATTTTCGGAAAATTTTGCAAAGAGGATGCCTATCAAAGTGCCCCGGTGACAACCGGGAGATGTTTCCATGGCACATTTTGCTGCCGCAGATGTCCCCCCGTGACAACTGGGAAATGTCACAATTCCGTCGTTATGGTGCTTAAACGAACCACAACAATGCCTTCATGGCAACAAAAAGGAGGAGGGATGAGTATAAACAAAGATTTGATTTTATTCGGTTTAGACCTTGGATTTGGGGATGTAAAACTCGCGTTAAGCATGAATTTTGAAAATAGCCCGGCCAGAAAAACGATTTTATTTAAATTTCCGACAGCCATCGCCTACGCACGAGACGGGATTATCGGCGATTTGGGAAAGGATGAAAAAAAATATGCGTTTAACGGAAAAAATTATTTTGTCGGGAATTCCGCCCTGCAATGCCGGGACGTGTTTTCCACCAGAGACATTGATTTTCTGTTGGGGTATTCGCCGCTTTTGGCTTACGCCGCCATTGAAAAAGCCCTTCAGTCCCTGGCTGGCGCGCCGGATTTTGAAACCCTGGCCGAATGCAAAAAATATTTGTGCCTTGGCATGCCGCTCGCCCATTTTCATTCCAAACGAGCACCCCTCATGAACATCATGAAAAAAAGTCATGTCGCTGATTCGGTTTTAACATTTGACGCAATCGACATCCGCGCCCAGGGGCAGGGGATTCTGTTTGATTACGTGCTGGATGATGCCGGGCAGCCGATACCGGACCGTCTGGACTTAAATATCCTGGTTGTGGATATCGGGTTTAACACTGTGGACATTCTCGGGGTGGTGAACGGCCGCCCCAGCCGGGAATGGTCCGGCATGCTGGACCGGGGCGGCATTTCAAGGATCGGGGAGCAGGTGGGAAATTTTCTTCAGCGGGAGTTTAATTTTGAACTGCCGGAGCAGGCATTGAAAGACGTGCTCCAGAAAAAAGAAATCGCCCTGTATGGCGCGAGCAAAGATATTTCCTGGCAGATCCGGAAGGCGTCTGAAGAATACGCTGCCTGGCTTTTACAGGAAATCCGGTCCCGGTGGGAAGGGTTTTTAAAAAAAGCCGACCGGCTCATTCTGGCCGGCGGCGGGGCCTATTATGTTCAGGAGGCTTTCCAGTCAGCATACCGGCTGGGATTTCTCCAGGTTATGGACAATCCGGAATTCAGCAACGCCATGGGATTTCAAAAATATCTGGAGGCGGATCATGACTGATTATTCAACCAAAAGAATCGCCATCCGGTTTTGCACGCCGCAAGTCATTGACCTGATTGAAAAATTACCCAGGGGCTACAAGTCAATGATCATCGAATCCGCTCTGACAACGTATCTCAATTCAGAAATTGGCCAAAGGCTGACCGACCAATTGAAACTGCGTAAAAAACAATTGGACAGCATTTCCAAATCGGTCAAACCACCGAAACCACATAGGCCATCCAAACCCGAAAAAGAATTTCTGAGAAATCAACTGAATGGCGATTTTTAAACCCTAAAAATAAAAATTTAGAAAGGACAATAAATCAATGAAAAACAATATCATATCAGTAGTCATGGCAACCGCAATATTATGTTCGCCCATTATTGCACAGGCCGAAAAATCTGGTGATGTCTGCAAAAATATCACTCTTGAAGCCATGCAGACCCATGTGCCCATCCCGCCATCAACGATCCTTTCAAAACAGGAAGTCAACGGCGTCTGTGAGGTGATTTTAGACATCAACGGCCAGTATGTGCCGGTCTATGCTGGAACAAATTTCATTATCGCCGGAGAAATGTTCCAGGACAAAAAGCAAATCACACAGTCGCGCATTGACGGTTTGAACGCGGAAAAATTTATCCGGTTGAAACCCGATATCGAAAAATGCGTGGCCCTGATCTGTAAACCAAAAAAAGAAATCAAACACACGGTTTACATGATTACAGACCCGGTCTGCCCGTTCTGTCATCAGGCAGAATCCCAGTTAAAGGAATTTGCCGGAAAAAATGCGGTTGCGTTCAAAATTATTCTGGCCAGCGTCCACCCGCCGGTGGGCAAACAGAAAGCCATTGAAGCAGTGTGCCGGAAGCTGAGTTTTGATGATTACACCAAAGGCAACTGGAAGGATGAAAACAAGACCGATCAATACCAGTGTAGGGATGGGGTCAACTTGATCGAGGCATCAGAAAAAATCACCGGTTATTTGGGCATTGACGGGGTGCCGGTTTTTTTTCTGGAAAATGGGCAGCGCATTGACGGCGCGGATATGCCTGCCCTTGAGAGCGCCTTATCCGGCATTTCCGTGAAGGTGTCGGATGCGAAATAAGGCAGCGATAACATTGCTGGTTCTGTTGCTGAATAACACAATTTCATTCGGATTTTGTTTTCAAGAAGCCGGAGAAACTTACCAGATCAGCCCGGAACTGCTTTCCGCCATTGCAAAAGTGGAATCCGGGCTTGATCCATCGGCCATGAATCAGAACAAAAACGGCAGTTATGATTTTGGCCTGATGCAGATCAATTCATGCTGGAGAAAAACCCTTGGCGGAAGATGGCGGTATCTTTCCGACCCTTGTTACAACGTGATGGTGGGTTCCTGGATACTCCGGCAGTGCATGAATCGCTACGGGTATTCCTGGGATGGAGTGGCTTGTTACCACACGGGAAAAGGGCTTTCCGATTCCCATGCAAAAAAGCAGGCCTTGGCGAAAAAATATATCCGCAGGATTCAAACCGCCATGGCAAGCGCCCGGTGAAAACAAAATTCCTGTTTTTCACAGCATTCTGGGCGGGCCTGCTGCTCTTTGGAATTATTTTTCATGCGTCTCTCTATAATTATTTGTGGGGATTGTCATGGAACAGGGTGCTGAGCATGGGCGTGTTTGTGGCCGGGAGCGTTTACGCCATTATTGAAAGAAATTTCATTGTGGGTGTGGTCTCGATTGTTGCGGCCCTGATTCTGCCGTGGATATACACCTGGCTTGCTGCTTACTGGCCCTGGTTTAAGGCCAATTATGGATTTTTTAACTTTCACTGAAAACAAATATGCTTGGAACGATTTTATGGAAAACATGCTGCTTACAAACACCCCGGTTTTAGAGGGGTATCGCATTAAAAAATATATCGGCCCGGTGGTGGTGCCCATTGTGGGCGCAGGCAATATAGTCAGAGACTGGTTTGCCGGGTTTACCGATATTTTCGGGGGCAATTCCTGTGGATATCAACGGGCGTTTGCCAAATTTATCCATAACGGCGTTACGGAAATGATGTCCCAGGCCAAAGCATCCGGGGCAAACGCCATTATCGGCTTTCATATTGAGACCACCAACATATCCGCTGGAAAATCCATTATCTCGATTATTTTGTATGGAACAGCGGTGATTGCTGAAACGAATGCGGAGGCAGGAAATGAATAAGCAATCTGTGGGCAATTCCGGGGATACGTCCACCGGCATGATTATCCCGGTAGGCCAGTCCCAGGGCGCTACCAGCCGGATATTCCCCCATATTCTGGATGCGATTTCCCAGATCCAGCAGTTTTACGTTATAGAAGCCTCCGGTCAGGAAATCCCGGATGATTTTTTAACGATCCGGGGCAAGCTCAATTTCTTCAATGTGGGATTCGGGGCCGGGTTTCTGGAAGCGTTGGTATTTGCGCTCATCATGTCGCTGATCTTGATTTTGAGTTCCGATGACATCACGCGGCAGGCCATTGCAAAATATTTTCCCATGATCAACAGCAGTCTTTTCCTCTGGGTGATCAACCTTTTACCGGTGATTATCTCCGGAGGGCTGTGCTCATATCTGAGCCGAAACTATATTGGAAAAATTACGAAAAAGGCCATTGATTCGTTTTTGCTGGGCCGAGTGTTTTCTCTGATTTTAAAAGGATTGCTTCTTTGTTTTTTGATGATTTGGGTTTCAAACTGCATCAATCCCGACTCCGCCTGGCATTTTGCACAAGTGGTGAGCCTTAAAAAATACCATATCAGTATCCGGATTTATTACATCCTTTTGTCTGTCAAACCGCTTCTGGTGAAACGGGCGTATGAGCTTCTGGCTGTGTTCGGGCTGGCGGTGATCATGCCGTTTCTATTTATCTGGGGGGTTGCGCTGGTCAGAAAAATCAAAGCATCTCGGGGCCATGCCCTGATGGGGGTTTAATATGTTTAGAAATAACCTGAAAACGTATCTGGGCTATGGTTACAACCTTCAAACGCCGGGCAAAGTGAAAAAAGTCTTCCTGAAAGACGGGGACCGGAAAGGCCATCTGTTCGGGTTCGGGTCCACCCGGATCGGTAAAACCCGGCTGATTGAGCTGATGATGGAACAGGACATCCGCAAAGGCTATTCCATGGTTTTTTTCGATCCCAAGGGCGACATCGACATTTTTTCCAAGATCGTCCAGATCGCGTATGAAGAAAACCGGCAGGACGAATTATGCCTTGTGACCCCCATCTTTCCGGACTGCTCTGCTAAAATGGACCCCTTGGCGTATTATTACATGCCGGAAGAACTGGTGTCCCATGTGGTTTCCGGCATCAAGGCCAAGGAAGAATTTTTCATCAATATCGCCTATGAAACCACGTTTGTCATCATCCTGTCCCTTTTGTTTTTCGCCCGGATTAAAAACGAACGGCCCAATTTGAATTTTAATTCGGTCAAGGAGCGGGCCTCCTATACGGACCTTAAAAACCTGGAGGTCCAGCTCAAGGATTATGAAAATGATCCGGAAGCCGAAGAAATTCTTGCCAGTCTGCGGCAGATTTTAGCATCCCCCCAGGACTATTTTTCAAAAGTATCATCCTCTCTTCGCACGGTATTGACCTCCCTGTCTGCGGGCAGTGTGGGGGCCATTATCGGAAAAGCCAAAGCCAACAACTTCATCAAACGGCTGGAGCAGGGCAAACGGGTTATTCTCATTGTTCAGACCGGGAGCCTGCTTACCCGGAAAACCGCCCATATTGTGGCACGGGTCCTGCTTTCCATGATCCAGAGCTTTGTGGGCCGAATCTATTTGTCCGGGAGGACCATCACCCCGCCGCTGTGCGTCTACATGGATGAGGCGTCAAACCTCCTGTATATGGGGGTTGAAGATTTGTTCAACAAGGCTGGCGGTGCAGGGGTCTGGATACACGCTTTTACCCAGTCCATTGCAGATATTGAGGCTGAACTGGGGCCGGCCAGCGCCAGAAAAATTCTGGACAACACCAATTCCAAGATTTTCATGCGGGTCAATGATCCCAATACCGCCAACTATATCGCCGAATATTCCGGCATGGTGAAACGGTTTTCTCCCATTCTTTCCCTGGGGGGCGGCATCACCGTCCGGGAAGTGGAAGAGCCCCTTGTCCGGCCGGAAAATGTCTTAAACTTGCAGCTCAGGGATTTTTATATGTTCACTTTCGATGGCGCGTTTAAAGGAAAAGCCGGGTTTGTGAAAGAACCTTATCTGAAAGTCATGTATCCGCAAGTGGAGGTTCTCTGATGCCGGGTTATCTTGCAATGAGCCTTTATCTCGTTCTGGTTGCCGCCGCTGGTCTTTTCATCTGTTTTTTTGTGTCTGAAAAAATTTGGCGAAAGAAGCAACAGACTTTTGCGAAAATCGCAGATTCAGTCATTCAACCAGAAATATCTGTTTCAGAAAATGCGGTGGCGCAGATTAAGACGCCTTTAAATCGTTTGCCTTCAAAAAATTCGCTGCCTGAGAATAACGATATTCATGTATGGCGGCATGAACGAATTTATTCCTTTTACCAAAAAAATATCGCGCCTTTTGAAAAAATCCTTGGCACCAGCGGTTATCTGAAACCAGTCACCATGCTTTTATCTTTGCTTGACGCCCATGGCGATTGCCCCTCAGTGATTCAGGCAAACCAGGACCATGAGTATCAGGCAATCCAAAATGTATATGACCTGCTGGCCAAAATCTCGCTTCTGGACCATTCCTTAAATGTGGCCGAACAAATGATTGCGGATGTGGCCCGGTCAAAAACCAGAGATCCGGAAATGATCATGGGCAAAATTCTTGTAGCGGCTTTGGGTCATGATATTGGGAAAATCCCTGATCTCATGAATGGAGAAACCTGCCGGAAAGGGGATCATCCCTATATTTCCTATCTGGTTTTGAAAAATGCCATTTTTACAGAAACCTCCCCCCAGCACGAAGATATTCTTTCTGCTGTCAAATCCCATCATTTTCAAATTCGGGAAGGGTTTACCCATGATTTGCGCAAAGCGGATCAGGCGGCCCGGGAGATGGAAGCGGAGCAACTCTCTTTGCGGGGAGAACCCGCAAGTCCTTTGATTCAGATACTGCATGAGCAAGCTGTATTGGAACCCGAAAGCCAGCAGCAGATGAAAAAAAATATAAAGGAAAAAGGTGAATCCCCCGAGACGATTGATCTTTCCTGGCTGGATCTGGACGAATTCCTCGCCTTTATCGAGCCAGAAATCAACCGCATGGAAAACAACACTTATTTCAGGGCGTTTTCCATGAATAACGGTCTTGTCTATATCATGCTGAGCCTGGTGTCAGAAGCCGTCATTCAGTTGGCGAAACGTCACAACCATGCCGAAGTCCTGGTGAACGCAGACACCACCGAGAAAAAAAGAAGCATTGAGTTTACGGTGAAAACCCTGCTGGCAGACAAGGGATTGATTCCCTCATTTATCGGCAAAGGGTTTTCCGGGGCAAGGTTCGGGTTAATGGACACCAATGGCAAGAAAAAAATGGTGGGAATTTATATGCCGGTGGAAGCGCGTGCGTTTAAAACAAGTCTGGCAGAGATGAAGAAGAAAAAAAATAAAGCCAGTGTTATTAATGAGATAATTGAGGTTCGGCCCCTGGTGGGTCAGAAAAAATAGACGGCGCTCTATAATAATAAATGGAAGGGTCAATTTTTAACCCAAAAGGGGGCTTAATCGGAACATGCGAAAAAATATCACCATATTTCTTATGTTGCTGACCGCTATTCTGGCGGCGGCCACAGGCTTTGCCGATCTGTTTGAAAAAAATGACATCATTTGCGCCACGTCAGCGTGCATGAAAGTCCATTCGTCATCTTTTTCCATGGTTTTTGATTTACCGGTGGGATTTTACGCCGCAGGATTCCTGCTGCTGGCATTGTGGCTGTATCTCAAAGGAAAAAATTTGCTGTTTGCCATCCTGCTCTGGGGCATTCTGGGCGCTGAAGCCTATTTTACCTTTATCCAGATCGTTTTTATCCATGCCTTATGCGTAAGCTGCCTGATTTTTTTCAGTCTCCTGATCGCCTGTGTCATTGCATCAAACGCATTCAGGATTAAAACCGCTTTGGTAATGGGGTTGACAGCATTTTTGGGAGCGCATTTTGTATTTTTCTTTCCCGTCGTGACACTCAAGTCCACTTTGATCCAAGACATGACGAAGCAAATAACCAGCATTGAGATATTCGCCTCCCCGTCCTGCTCCCATTGCGAAGAAGCCATTTCAGAACTTTCAGGTTTTTGTTCGGCCAGTAACGCAAAATTGATTGTCCGGCCAGTTTCAATTTCTCAAAAAGACAGGGAAAAAAGTGTCCAATGGGTATCCGGGGAGATTTTTCAGTGCGGGTCTTCCACCTCCCATCGTCTGGCTGAAAAAATTGTGTGGGATAACGAACATGATGCCAGAAAATTAAACAACGGGGAGCTTCAGGTTCCGTTGATTTTAGTGCGGACGGAAGCGGGCTTTCAGGAGATATTTCAGGGGTGGGACCGGCAGGTGAAAAACAGAATTTTTAACGTCCTTGCAAAGGCGGACAGCGGTGCCCGAAGTGCATATGCAGCAAGCGAACATGAACCTGGATATCATCACAGGTTTTCAAACAATATTCAACCCTCAAACCGTGGGGCGATTTGCTCCAAGAATTTAGAGTGCCATGAAAAAAAATAAATCCATCTTCATTTTACTGACGGCAATTTTATTGATGCATTTTGAGAAATCTGTTTATGCCGAACCCTGGATCAGTTTTCCGGACAGCGCCACGGCAGAGATAGCCATTTTTAGAAGCGATGACCCGCTTCAGTATGCCCATCACACCCTGAAACTCATACCCCCAGGAAGTAACTTGCCGATTCCGAGTTCCAACCGGGTGACATTCCGGTATGAGGGAGAAGCGTTTACAACCATCTGTGACGGCGCATCAAGGAATTTTGGCTCCGCCTCTGCTTCAGAAATTCAAAACCAGATTTCCTGCACGGTGGACCGGTCAAACCCTCTTGTTCCAGCCAGTCAGGTATATGTATCGTTAACCATTTTTAATCAGAATGTGTATCGCTATTCTTACTCGGACCGCCCGGATTTACAGATAGACCCGCATCTGAAAGCCACATCCGCCGAATCCCCTTTCTGTGTCTCCGATGAACTGATTGCATCAGCCTCTTTCTGCAAATGGGAGCGTCAAAACCTGAACGACCCGTTGCTGATGGGCAAAGCTGTCCCGTTAAATGCCTGGCTGGTGTATGGCCGATCATCTGTCACTAGCCTGCCCCTTTCTTACACGATTCCCATTGATGAAGATTACCCGTTTAATGAGGGAGACCAGGTCTGTGCGGCGGACTTAAACCATGACGGACTGGTCGCCACCAGTGAAATGACCACCTGTATTGAAGCAGACGAAGGATTTTTATGCCCTTTTCAAAAAACAGACTGTGTTGATGATGCCTGTCCTTTGGGTTCCGGTTATCCCTGCCTGATTCATAACGGGATTTCGGAATGTTCGCCTTATGCTTGCCATGAATTCCATGAAGCAACGTCGGTCACATCAAGCGACACCACGCAGGGGGCAACCGATAAACTGGATGACGGCGCCATTGATGCAAGCGGCAACTGCCTCGGGCAGATTTATATCTTTTCCGGTAAAGACAAACGCTGCCGGCCGGACGGGATTGAGACCGGATATTTTGACTGCTGTGGCGGTGACGATGTCTGGTTTGACGTGGATGGCGAGCCCATTAATCCTTTTTTGCCACCCGATAGTTCTATTGTCGCAAGCCGGATATTTAACTGCAAAGGGGAAGAAAAAGAGCTGATCGCATTAAACCAGAAAGGGCTGTGCCATTATGTGGGCAGCTATTGCTCACTGGAAATATTCGGGCTGTGTATCCAGCGAAAAAAAACCTATTGCTGTTTCAATTCCAAGCTGGGCCGCATCCTTCAGGAGCAGGGCAGGCCGACTTTGCGTGCGTTTGCTCCCAGTGGCAACTGGGGTTCCCCAAAACACCCGAACTGCCGGGGATTTATGCCGGAAGAATTTCAGATGCTGGATTTTTCCAAAATCGATCTGTCCGAATGGTACGGCGATATTCAGGTGAACACCCAGCAGCAGATAACCAATACCATGCAGAATAAAATAGAAAACGCTTATGACAATGTTCAGTAAATTAATTTTAATTTTATCTGCCGGGTTATTGTTTTTCGTGACGTTATCCGCACAAGCAGCAGTCCAAAACTTAGGAATATTCGGCCGGACGTACCCCATTGCGGAGCGCGACGCCATACAGGAGATCAAAGACAGGGCGGCTGCGGTGGACTGGAACCAAGTCTTCAGCCCGGAAAAGACCGGCAAGGCAATAAAAGAATACAAACCCGAAACCATTTCCCTTCCGACAGTTCTGGAAAACAGGAAGCGCCTTGTGGATATCAGTTACAGCCTGGAAATGGACATTCCGGACGGAAAGGGCGGTATTCTGTATCCCATGGGATACAGGTTTAATCCGCTGGCGTATGTCAATTTTCCAAAAACGCTGGTGGTGATCAACGGAAATGACGCCAGGCAGGTAGAATGGTTCGCAGGTTCCAGTCACGCAGGGAAGATGGATACCCTGCTGCTGATTACGGACGGATCTTATTATGACCTTATTCAACAATTTAACCGGCCGGTGTTTTACGCCACAACCCGGATTGTCCAGCGGCTTCAGTTGCAGGCCGTGCCATCGGTGGCCCGTCAATCTGGAAAATACATGGAGGTTAATGAGATTGCATTATCCAAAAACCAGTAAAATTTTTCTATGGTCGCTGGTCTGGTTGACCTGTTTGCCGCTTGCGGCACACGCCATTTGCGTGTCCAAAACCCATAATCCGGTGACGGAAGTGTGCTGGCAATGCATGTTTCCGTTCAAGATCGGCGGGGTGACGGTGGCGGCGTCCCCAAACGACACGCCGGATACGCCGGACATGGCATCCTCAGCAATTTGTATAT
>Ga0210051_1006214_pt1 | contig 11276 bp, 7 predicted proteins | sample CryGey092014_all_FD_185464 | JGI IMG/M metagenome (GOLD analysis project Ga0210051, IMG submission 185464) | Groundwater microbial communities from aquifer - Crystal Geyser CG23_combo_of_CG06-09_8/20/14_all (SPAdes) (version 2) | ecosystem: Environmental > Aquatic > Deep subsurface > Groundwater ...
CGCCAATGCCCCCAAAAGAGCCGCCGCGCTCCCTCCTCCGGGAACCGGGGATCGGGAAGCAAGTTTATCCAAATAGTTATTTAAAGATTTTTCCCGCCACATTTCATTTAATAAGCACGCATTCTTTCTGAGCGTAATAGAACCATCTCTTCGAATTCTTCAATCGCCAATTCCAATGCAGAGTTCATTTAACTATTTTTACCACTCCTTTTCAAAACTATCAAAATCCTTAACAGGAGCAACAAATTTTGAATCACTTATAAGTTCAAACCTCTTCCTTGCACTTTCTATTTTAAACTTTTCCTCAGGTTTCAATTCATAAATACTATTAGTTCCTTTAGTTTCAACTACGAAGTAAATTTTTTCTTCTCTCTGACCATCCTGAACTTTTTCTACTACAATTGCCCAGTCAGGGGTGTAATTACCAGCAGGAGTCTCTATTATGTACCAGTCAGGCAGTTTTATAAATAACTTTATCCGTGAGTCTTTATCAAGGGCTTTAGCAAATTCGTCCTCTATGTTTGATTCTTTGATTATTCCGTCATAAATTGATTTTCGTACTTTTAAAACATATTTACCATAACTTGCCACTTCTTCCCTTAAAAAATCAACATTATAACTTTCTTCCAGATTGACATATTTGATACCATCAACCTCAAACAATTTTTTGCACTCTTTAATGACATCAACAACCTTCTCCGCATATTTTTGAGGATTTAAAAATAAAAGATTAAGATTATTAGTGCCCCCCAATATTTTTAATATTGTACTTTTAGTTAAATTGGTTTCTTTTTCAATAAATGTTATTAGATTAAAAATTTTTATTATCTTTGTCTTTTCCGATGCCTCTCTAACAAATTCCTCCTCAATATCCTCTGGTTTGATTTTATCTATTCTAACTTTTTTAATGCTTATTTCTGATTCTTTTATCTCAATTTTTTCTATTTCCTTGATACATTGTTCTATGAATTTATCGCCATCTATATTCACAATATACTTTGCTTTCGGAGATACTCTACTCCATAAATTTGTGAATAAATCTCCTTGAACTACATCCTTTCTAATTTTAACCTTTACCCTTTCCCTCTTATCTTCAACAGGTGGTGCTTCTTCGCCAACTTCTTCTCTATATTCGGTTTGTAATCTCTCTAAATATTCCCTATAACTCTCATTTGTAATTACAGTTAGCAGATTTATATCCCTATCCTGAATTCTATCTCCTTCAAGGTCAACAGGCAATCTCAATCCTCTTCCAATTTCCTGTCTCTTTTTAATTTCTGAAGTAGAGTAAGCAAGCGTGCAAATATTAAATACATTCGGGTTATCCCATCCCTCTCTTAAGGCGGAATGAGAAAAAATAAATTCTACTGGTTCTTCTAATGAAAGTAATCTTTCCTTATCCTTCATAATTAAATTGTATGCCGATTCATCTTCCTCAATACTTTTATCCCTTTTCATCTTTGAAAAATACCCACTATGTGTTTTCTTTATATCTAAATTTGAAAACTCTCTAAATCCATCCTCAACCAACTTATTAAATTCATTCACAAACATCCTTCTTACTATTCCATCTTCCAGTAGATAATCATCAACTCTATTCAAGAAAAATAAACTCAGGACTTTAATTCCTTTGGGATTTAACTGCTTTTTTTTATCTAAATGTTCCTTTATCGTTTCCCTCACCATAAGACGAATTATCTCGTCTTCATCTATTGAAGATTCCCCTTCGTAAATTTTCACACCATTAGAAAAAGAGATATACCCTGCGCCTTTGTTTATCTCACTTGTGATAAAACCATCATAATAAGAATTATCTGTTTTATTTGCTAAATCATCACCGTGTTTAATTGTTATCATCTTTAACTTTATACCCTCTTTTGTATTAGCAAAAACTTTGACTTTTGCTCTCAAACCACCCGATGTTGATTCTATTCTATCTAAAATAATTTTTTTACTACCCGGGTCTCCTTCTTCTGTAATGGACAATACCTCTATTTTTTTAACTAATCCTGAATTATACGCATCATAAGGAGTTAGTTTGTAAACAAGATTATAAATATCTCTGTGAGTTGCCGAGTAGCGTAAGACAAAAAGCGGATTCAATTCAGACAGGCCCCACAAGGTTGCTTCTCCACCCATCTTTTGTGGCTCGTCAAGAATAACAATAGGATTAGTCCTTTTAATAATTTCAATTGGTTTATCCCCCATTTTGTCATGTATATTATGGATAATATTTATATCCTTATTAAAAGCATCTCTTGTAATAATCATAATCTGAAGATTGGCATCTTGTCCAAACATCCTGACCATTACAAGATTACCAGACTTGTAAGAAAAATAAGTATAAGGCAAATTTTCATACAACTGTTTAAAATGTTCTCTTGTGATATCTAATGTTTTTAGAACTCCTTCTTTTATGGCAACTGAAGGAACTACAATAATAAACTTCGTAAATCCATGCTTCTGATTTAACTCTAAGATTGTTCTCAGATATACATAAGTCTTCCCAGTTCCAGTTTCCATTTCAACAGTAAAATTGTAGGGTAATGTTAAATCATCTGCATTAGATAAAGTGAGCCCATTTTTCTTTTGAATCTCTTGCAGATTTTCAAGGATTTTTCCCTGAGAAAGGTCTATTAAATTAGGAATAATTTGGAATGTATAAAGAAAAGGGGGTTTACCCTGTCCTTTAAATAAATCCACTACAGAGTTTACCGCATCAATTTGGAAATTTAATTTGGAATCAAATTTTAGTTTTAACATTTTTATATCACCTTGATTTCTGTTCTAACTTTAGTTGCGCAGTCAATATTGCTTTATGCAATTTTTCAGCAAATAACTCTTTAGTCGGCAATTTTGTTAAATACTTTGCTACTTTTATCCTATCCTCTGCTAAAAACAATAATTCTACTTGTTCTTTTCCTTTTTCGGCACAAAGTATTAACCCAGCAGGTGGATTTTCATCTTCAAGCATTTCATATTTCTCTATATACCTCAGGTAAAGTTCCATCTGACCTTTATATTCTGCTCTGAATTTATCCAGTTTCAAATCTATCACAACAAAACATTTTAATTTCCTGTGATAAAAGACCAAGTCCATATAATAATCTATATCATCAAGAGTAATCCTTTTCTGCCTTGCAACAAAATAAAAATCTTTACCCAATTCAATGATAAATTTTTCTAATGCATTCAATATTGCTCTCTCCAAATCTTTTTCACTATAAGTATCGCTAAGTTCCAAGAAATCCAGCACATAAGGATCTCTAAAGGCAAGTTCCGGTGTCATTTTATCTTCTTCTTTTAATTCTTTTAATTGCATTTCAATAGTCTTTTCCGGTAATTTTGACAACGCTGTTCTTTCATAGAGCATAGTACCTATTCTTCCATCAAGGGTACGTGTGCTCCAGTGTTCTTTCAAGCATAAAGTAGCATAAAACTTTCTTTTCAAATCATCGTTAAGATAAACAATAGATTTAATATGCGTCCAAGATAACCCTTGTAATTCTCTCCGCACTGCGGAGAGAATTAGATAAGTTTCATAAAATTTAACCATATGCCACAAACTTTGTTCAGCAAATCCCTTCCCATATCTCTGGACTAATTCTCCACTCAGTGAGTGGACTATTTGTTTTCCATATTCTGCTCTTTTGGATTTGATTATCTCCTCTTTGATTGTTTTACCTATATTCCAGTAAAGAAGAACCATTTTCTGATTGATAGTTGTGGCAACTCTTTGCCTTGCTTGCTCAATCAGAACTGCAATTTTATCAAAAATTTGTGCTGAACTTGTTTCGGTAATTCCTTTTCCCTTTTCAATCTTATTCATTTTTGCCATTCAAATCACCTTTAATCTAACAAAAGCACTTAAATTTATCTTGTCGTTATCGGTTAATGCTCTATCCAAAAACATAAACATCTTGCCTTTATATTTTGAAGTTCTTATTTCTTCAACTGTACCAGTATCAACTTTATCTTCAAGGCATATATAAAAATCTAAATTTTGCTCTTTATCTTCAACATAGTAGAATTTATTGTTTTTAATCTTCGCCGCTCCTATTTTGGAATTTAAATTTAAGCCTTCCTTCAACATTACCTCATAAATAACATCAATCTTTTGCCAACCAGAAACTAATGGTTGGTCAACGAACATACCCAACCACTCTAAATATTTCTTTTTTAGTTCCTCAACATCTTCTCCTTCCTTAATTTCAAATTCATCTTTAAGATTAAAGTTTGACTTATCAAGTTTAAATACCTTGAATCCAAAATCCTGTTTGTTACCATTTATGTCATTGCGAGGCACTTCGTTACTGTCATTGCGAGCGACCGTAGGGAGCGTGGCAATCTCTCTTTTGTATTTTTCCGACACTCTTTTTAATCTTTCAATACAAATATCAGCAACAGTTGGAAATTCTTTCCTAATTTCTTCATCCCGAACTTCTTCATCAAGTTGAACGAGGATGAATTTTCTGTTGCCACCATCCTCTTTGTTTAAATCCCAGACAGCATGACCTGTTGTGCCAGAACCGGCAAAGAAGTCAAGGACAATATCATTGTTATTGATAGAAATCATAGCTAATTTTTTCAATAGTGTAACTGGTTTTGGATTGTCAAATACTTTTTTGCCATCAAAAATTTCTTGTAATCTCTCGTTAGCTATTTTTTGAGATTCTATATCATTCCATAATGTATGGATGGTAATATCAGAAACATCTCTTAAATATTTTTTAAAATTAGGAACATTTGATGCCCCCTTAAAAACAACTTTGCCAATCACAAACCAATTCCTATTATTTACATTTATTTTTTGAACTTCTTTCTCGTATATTTCTAAAAATTCTTGATTTTGGTTACCACCCATCACTTCTTTCATTTTATTAACGTTGAAACGCCATTTTCTTCTAAACACCTTACCTCCATCAATCGAGGGTATCTCATATTCATAACCGCTACTTCTAACCGTTAAGTCTTGAGTTGACCAGTCTCCATCAGAGTCATTATCGGGATTTATGAATTCATCTACGCTGATTCTTTCTAATCCTTTAATTTCTGCTAACGGTTTGTTTTTTGCATAAGTCAACACATAATCATGTCTAATATCTATATTTACCGACATATTCCTAGTTGAACCAGTAATTCTAATTATACTTGCTACAAAATTCTCTTCCCCAAAAATCTCATCCATTATTTTTCTTAAATTATGAACCTCATTATCATCAATTGAGATGAAAATAACACCATCATCTCTTAGCAAACTCCTTGCTAAAAATAGCCTTGGATACATAAAATTGAGCCAGTCAGAGTGATACCGCCCACTTGCCTCTGTATTCGTAGTAAGTTTTTTTCCTTCGCTGTCAATCTGCCCTGTCTTCTCTAAGTAGTCCTTTAACGGTTGTTTAAAATTATCACGATAAATAAAATCTTTGCCTGTATTATATGGAGGGTCAATATAAATCATTTTAACCTTGCCAAAATATGGCTTCAGTAATAATTTAAGTGTCTCTAAATTCTCCCCAACAATTACAATATTCTCTGTTTTATCAAAATCCACAGACCTTTCTTTATCTGGCTTCAATGTTCCATAAGCAGGAGATTGGATAATTCTATAAAGCCCATTTTTCCCTGCCCAGTTAAAGTAAAATCTATCGTCTTCTTTCTCAATGATTTCTTCACTTAACAGAGATTTAAGCCGTTCAAATCTTATCTTATTATCCTCAAATATTTCAGGAAGTATCTTCTTTAATCCTTCTTTTAAATCAACTTTTACTGTTTTATTTATTTTTTCAACATTCATCTTATTGTTTCCTTAATGGAGTTTGGAATTTCATATAACGGTTTCAACATATACGACGTTGCAACCGAGGGGAGCATGTCCCGAAGGGTAAGGGCGTAAGCCCATAGCGTATATGCTGTGTTATCTGCCTGTTTGTCTCCATATCAATCTTTCCTTGGTCTTGCCCAATTGCAATACCTATGAGTTAATCTCGCATTTTCAGGTATAGTTTTACCGCCAGTCCAATATTGTTCGATGTGGTCAATTGTAGCGTCATCAATATTTTGTATTCTTTGACCACAAATTGTACAAGTTGGATCATTATTATATAATCCTTGCTTTAATTTTAAAGAAAAACAACGAGGTTCTTTTTGAGCAATACCAATTATTTCTTGAAGTGTTAATCTCCACTTGTCAAATCGCTTTGTCACTGCTTGAATACTACTCGTGGAAAGTTCTATAGCATCTATGAATTCTTGATTGGTTGTCATTAGGTCTATTAATGCTTCACGAATTGAGTCAAGATTCTGGTAAACCTTGTTTTTATCTTGCTTCGAAAAAGAATTCATTAAAATATCATACAAAGAAGCATTGAACTTTTTGAGCTCCCAATATCCATTTGGGCTCTTATCATTTCCTTTATAGAATCTTTTAAAGGCGTGATTGTCCAATAGAGATTTTATTATAGTAACTGCATTTTTAAATGCGTTTTTTAATTCAATAGATTCTTTTTCGGAGATAAATTGATATTTCTCCATATCATTACTAAGAAATTTCCTTATCGGTGGCTTATAATTTAAGTATGTGAAGTGATAAAAAGCTGCAAACCTAAGAATAAGTTCAATATCTTTCATTCTTTTATCTGGCGTTTTAAGTGCTAACAAGTACATAAAATCAGCATCCTCAGAAAGTTCTTTTAACAATTTGTTGTAGGTACCCCTATATATACAGTTTCTTAATTCTTGATTATTTAAAGATACTGCACCGGTATTCAACCTTTCAAATATCTCAAATTTTAAATCTGACTCTGATTCTCTACGAAAAGTTATAGTGCGTATTTTACAATACCTTATTTTGTCTTGTAATTTATCATTTATCTCTTTGTATGATTTTTTATTAAGTTCCGTAATCACCTTTAATCCATTTAGATTGAAATCTTTCCCATCTGGGAATTTGCCATCAATAAATGAGAAAAAAGCAGTTAGTCGTTGTTGCCCATCGATGACATATTCATTCCCATCTTTCTCTTCGGAAAGATATATTACTGGGAGGGGTATATCTAAAAGTGCAGATTCTATTAGCCTGCTTGACTTTTGTGTATCCCACACAAAGTGTCGCTGAAAGTCTGGTTGTATAATTAATTTACCCCTTTTGTATTTTCCATGAAGTGATTCTACTTCTGGATCCCCTTGATCTGTATAAACCTTTCTCTTTGACGATGGAACTTCAATACTTTCAATTTCTTCCTCGCCTGATTCCTCAAATTCAATTTCGTCTAGTTCTTTTGTTTCTTCGTTCATTTTCTTTGCCTCCTTAGGCGACAAATTTCATATAATGTTTCCAGCATAAAAGAAGTCCTGAGCCGAAGGCGGAATTTGGGCAAGTGCCGTAAGGCACGAACCTTTTATGCTGTGTTATGTGCAGTGCCGTATATTCAAGGCCTTCCATGATTCCTTATTCTTTTTTTTATCAAAAGATGGAATTGCATTAAAAGTAACTTCATTCCCATCTGTTATATCAGGTGGCAAATCTGACTTATAACAGAAAAATGATTGCTCATCTTTCGCAATAATAAAACAGAATGGATGGTCGCTCTGACCTAAACTTACTTTACCAACAAGCCCCTTTCTTACTTTGCGGTTCTCATATGACAAGTTCTTTAAGTCGTTTTCTTTACCCAATAATTCACTCCACTCAGTTCGGCAAGTATTCAGTGCTTCTTTCAGAGAGGATGGCTCCTTGCTATTGCCAATAATTTTATTTAAATCATCAACAGTATTTATTATAGGCTCAGGTACAGTCCATCCCTTTTCATTTCTAACGTATTTGCATAGGACAAGATGGGCTCTGGCTTCTTCGTACTTTCCCAGCTCCTTGCAAAGGATTCCAATATCTACAAATAGTGATACCATAGATTCAAGTTTTGAATGACCACTAGCAGCTTGGTACATTAATTTTAAAGCATCTTCTCTGCGGCCTATATCTCTAACTACTTTTGCATACTCATGAAGCATCCACCAGTCAGGCTTATAACCACTACATAGATTTTGATAAATCTTTTCTGATTCAGGAAGGTTGCCAAGAAGATAGTTTGCTAAGGCCTTAAGTCGCAGGAAGAATTTTTGTTGTTTTGGGAATCGTTCTAAAATTTCATCGACTATGCTTATTGCTTCTTTTGCACCCCCTTTTTCAACAAGCCCATTTATACGGTAGTTATACCAAAGAGATTGATCACTCCATCCTTCCCTACCTGAATCATCTGTCATAGGTTTCGTACTAAGAGAACCCGGATCGATTTTAACCACCCATTCATTAACAGTCTCCCAATGATTAGAAAACTTGGCTGATTTTAACACTTTAAAAACTATCATCTTTGCAGCTAAACCGGTGGGGTTTAAACTCATTATTCTGTTGGCTGTTTCTATTACCTTTTCAAGAGGTTCTTCTTCATTGAATTTATCAAGTATCCCTTGGATGTAAGTCCATATAACTTCATTTCGACACCATTGAAAATCAGGATATTTAACGATCAGTTCATCAGCAAGAACAATTGCCTCATCAAATAATTCTAGCTTCCTGAGACAGTGAAGGAGTCCAACACTATCAAACTTGTCTCCTGTCTCTTTACATAAATTTCTGTAGAGTGGAAGAGCTTCTCTAAAATTCTTTGCTTTTCTAAGTTGATTAGATTTCTGTTTCTGTTCTGTTATGTCAGTCATATTCTATATCTCAACTACTTCTTAAAAACCTCAGTTGTTGTCTTGAAATGCAATTTTGCTACTTTTCTAAGTAACTCTTTCCCATACATATCAACAAATTTCTTTGCATTTTCTATAACTGTCCGTGATGCACCTTTAGGCAAGTCAATCTTATATTCATTCGATAGTTTTGAGAGTTTTTCTAAGAATCTTGCTCGCGATAGAATCGATGCCGCTGCAACAGCTATATGCTGTTCCGCTTTATGCATTTGTATTAATCTAATCCTTTTACCTTTTTCCTGAAGTTTACTTTGGATAAAGTTTTCATCCGCGAATTGGTCAGCAATTGCAACTTTACAATCCACTTTAGAAAGAATTTCTTCTATCGCTTTTGCATGTCCCCAGGCAAGTAATGTATTTAAATTTTTCTTTTCCTTTTTAAATTGCTCGTATAAGTCATTATATTTTTCTGGAGATACTTCAATAACCGCAAAACGCCCCTTACATATTTTAGCTACTTTATGAGCAAGTTCTGAGTTCTTACTATCACTAAGTTCCTTGCTATCCTTAACGCCACATGCCATCAAATCTTTTGCAGTTTGCTCATCTACATAAACCCCAGCACTGACCAAGGGACCGAAATAATCACCTTTGCCCGATTCATCTGTACCAATTATGGGGAATCCTAATTCAACATCGTTCTTATCTGAATTCTTTAAATTAGATATTGCTCTCTTACCTTCTATCAAAGTTTGGACTTTTATAGCATTTACTCCCCCTTTAAGTTGCGAATAATCAATTTTTAAAGCCCCCTTTTTGTTTTGGTAAATTCTAATTATTCCTGACCAGTCAAGAATGGATACGGTAAACTGCAAACCGTATTCAATCAATTGATAATCGGAGACCTCAACGTCACCAGTTTTCAGGATCGATTTTATATTTTCATAGACTTCAAGAAGTTCATTTCCTGGCTCCATATACGTCACACTCCTTATTTTGGAAGTAAAGTATAAAGGTCATTAAAATAGTCAAATATTGTTTTTGTATCTTTAAATATGGTGTTGACCTTTTCCTCTGCCTCTTCTTGCGAATCAACCTTGGTAATTTTACTCTCGTCGCTGTGCATCATAAAGTTCCTGTTCGTCTTGACGCATACACCAATTTTTTCGAGCATTGTGTCTGCATGCTTGTCTTTATCACAAATAGACTTTCTTTTTGAATTTTTTTTATCATACAGAGCGGAAAAATTGGCATCTTTGGTCTTGAGATAATCTGCTTCGAAAAGTCCTATATCAACAAGAAGTTTTTTTGCAAATCCTTCAAAAGCTTTAGAAGCGGGCATCACCAGGGGAGAAAACTCAGGTAGAGGTATTTTAGTTAAGCAAAGGCATTCTGAAGCCACAAACCATTTTTTGTCGTAAGGTTCAAGATAGTCATAGACATCCCCTATTTTTTCCTTTACATTGCCTTCAGCCAAGATTATAAGTGCAGGTGTATATTTAGCAACAAAAATTTCCAAATTCTTCTCATCGCTTGATATGAATCTGGCTATTACATCCTTCTCTGATGGGCTAGCAATTTTTTCTATCAGGTCACAGCTATCACCAAAAAGCTCATCCGTTTTACCCTGAAGTAGTAGAGTGCCATTGTTAAACTGTGTCAATGTTAACGAAGAATCATTTCTGGTGATTTTAGCTCTATATTCGACATCAGACTTTGGATTTTCGATGAATTCCAATTTTGCCTCAAGTCCATCTAAAGATTCTTTTATCTTTGTTCTGAGTTCAAGTAGCATAATGTCATACCTTGTTGCACATGTTTTAATTTCTGTTATCTCGTTTCCAAGAAAATCCTCCGGATTAATCTCAATTTCTCGTTTCAGATCGGTAAACTCATCTTTCAATCTGTTCTTTGAACCTCCTATTACAATGCTGTCGGTATGATATATAGTTACTATAGTCTTTTCCCGGATGTTAGATATTTCTAAACGCCAATCATTGTTGTTATCTTCGGAAGATTTGACCTGGTACTTTTTCTCTTTGCAATACTTGATAAACACTTGAGATAGCTTTGTGGCATTTGAAATAGATTTAGGCATCTCTTAAACCTCCTAAGGTATTTCTATGATATAACCTCTTTCATTACTTACTTCCAAAGGCATTGCACATAACTTAAAATAACCGAACTGCTTCGTTTCCGCCAAAAAGCGCTGGCGGACAGGTATGCACGACTCTATACGCCATCGTTTAGAATTCAATAAAATAAAGTCGAGCAAGCTCGACCACTACAATTTTTGCTTATGTAGTTCTTCGCAATGACATGGTTTCATTTTTTTATTAATTTTTCAACCTTTTTCTTCGTCCTCTTTTCAATACCCTTTCCTTTTTTAACCAGGGATTGAAGGACCTTCCTTTTCTTCGCTGCAAACTCCTTATCCTTGATGCCGGATAAATTATTCTCTACGTTAAGAATAGCGGTTTCCAGAGCCGCCAAACTAAAAATAACCGAGACTCCAACATCACTGATAAGATTGCGATTTCCTTTGCTGGCTAATTCTTCATTCAATTTTAACAATTGGAAGG
>Ga0210051_1006215_pt1 | contig 11275 bp, 9 predicted proteins | sample CryGey092014_all_FD_185464 | JGI IMG/M metagenome (GOLD analysis project Ga0210051, IMG submission 185464) | Groundwater microbial communities from aquifer - Crystal Geyser CG23_combo_of_CG06-09_8/20/14_all (SPAdes) (version 2) | ecosystem: Environmental > Aquatic > Deep subsurface > Groundwater ...
AACTTATATTGAGAAAAAAAATCAGAAGAGGCTAAACGAGGAAATAAATATCTTTCAGTGATTATTCCGCTCAGACCGGAAATAATCACGATAAGAAAAAGAAACAAAATTTTTTTTAGCATATTTTTAAAAATACCTTATTTTAGGAATTTTTTTATTATCTATTCTTCTTATAGAGAAGGCAACCATTTGGAGCTTGTTAAAATTAAAACAATCATAAAAGAGAAAAAAACAAAATTAGTTGCCATTTTTTTTCGGCTTAAATCCTCCAAAAAGTAACTTCTAATGAGATCCCACTGCATATAATAGATTATAAGAGCAACTGTGCCCACAGTCAAATATCCAAAAGGCCAGAAACTTAAAACCCAGATAATTTCCCCCATTACTAACGCCAAAAGAAAGCTATATATCCAAACAATTTTTTTTTCCTCTTTTTTAATGATAATCAGATATTGGTAGCTCACTAAAAGAGTTGCTATCAAGTAAGTTAAAATCAACCAATAAAGAGGAACCAAAAAATTCAGATAAATTCCAAAAGAGCCCGAAAAAACAAAAAAAAGAGTGGCCATTGAAGAGGACATATTCATTCCACCGGCAGTTTTATCCCCGCCATATTGTCCTAAACGATAAGCGCCAAAAAGCGAAAGATAATACATCAAAAAAGCTAACAATATGAAAATTTGTTGTTCAAAACTTAATGTTATGAGATAAAGAAGCGAACCCGAAGAAATAGAAAAAAGAACCGGCAAAACAGAAAAGCTCCATTTTTTACCCATCCAACGTCCCTGAAAACAAGAAAAAATCATTAAAAAAAGCAAAATAATCAAAACATGACGATGAAAAAAAACGATCAATTCCAAACCGCCTAAAAAAATAAGACTATAAAAAAAAGGTCGCAATTTCAAAAACATTTTTATTTTTTAAAAAATATTAAGCGCATCTCAAAATAATTTTAGATTCATTTTTCTCCGTATCAATTTTCACATTGCTTCCATTTTTGATTTTTCCTTCAATCATCTCCAAAGCCAATTCGTCCATAATTTCATTTTGAATCACTCTTTTCAATGGACGCGCGCCATAAATCGGATCAAATCCTTTTTCACTAAGATATTTTTTCGCCGAAGCGGTAAGAGAAATTTTTATGTTTCTGAAAGCTAATCTCCTTTTGATTATTTCAAATTGTAAATTTACAATTTGAGCTAGCATTGACTTATTGATCGGATGAAAAATTATTATTTCGTCCAAACGATTCAAAAATTCCGGTTTAAAAATTTCTCGGAGCGAACCAATTACCTTCTCCTTCATCTCTTCTTCGTTCAAAGTTTCTCTTTCTTTGGATTCTTTAAAACCCAATCCTGATTTATAAATTATGTCCGAACCAATATTAGAAGTTAAAATCAAAACCGTATTTTTGAAATTAACCTTTCTTCCTTTAGAATCAGTTAAATTTCCTTCATCCAGAATTTGAAGCATAATGTTAAAAATTTGAGGATGCGCCTTTTCAATTTCATCAAAAAGAATCACACTATAAGGTTTCTTTCTTACCAATTCCGTCAATTGTCCGCCTTCTTCATATCCGACATATCCGGGAGGAGAACCGATTATTTTAGAAACGCTATGACTTTCAGTATATTCACTCATATCCACCCTAATCATTGAAGACTCATCATCAAACAAAAATTCTGCCAAAGTTTTAGCTAATTCGGTTTTCCCCACTCCCGTAGGACCAAGAAAAATGAAAGATCCAATAGGTCTTTTGAGCTCGGAAATTCCCGCTCGAGATCTTCTTATGGCGTTAGAAATCGCTTTTATAGCTTCTTTTTGACCCACTACCCTTTTTTCTAAAGATTCTTCCATATTCAAAAGTTTCTTTGATTCATCTTGAAGCATTTTGAAAACGGGAACTCCTGTCCAACGAGAAACCACTTTGGCAATATCTTCTCCCGTTACTTCTTCTTTAAGAATAGGATTGCGACTTTGAATTTTATCCAATTTACTCTTTTCTTCTTTAATTCTTTTTTCCAACGCCGGAATTTTTCCATATCTGATTTCCGCCACTTTTTCCAATTCCAATTTTCTCTCCGCAATTTCGGATTCCAATCTCATCTTTTCAATTTCTGCCGAAAATTTGCGAATTTTAGTGATAAGTTCTTTCTCCGCTTTCCATTGAAGCATCATTTTTTGAGAATTTTCTTTGATTTCCGCCATTTTTTTCTTTATCTCGCGAATTCTTTTTTTAGATGCTATTCCATTTTCTTTTTCTAACGCTTTTTTTTCAATTTCCATTCTCCAAAGCAATCTTTCTGTTGTATCAATTTCCGCCGGCATAGAATCAATTTCCATTCTAAGCGCGCTAGACGCTTCGTCAATCAAATCTACCGCTTTATCAGGCAAGAAACGATCGGTTATATAGCGATCGGAAAGTCTAACCGCTTCTTGAATAGCATCTTCTGTAATTTTAACTCCATGATGAACCTCATATTTTTCTTTTAATCCTCTTAAAATTGCCACTGCGTCTTCTGTCGTTGGCTCTCCGATCATAATTGGTTGAAATCTTCTCTCTAAAGCGGCATCCTTTTCAATATATTTTTGATATTCTCTGGTCGTTGTGGCGCCAATCATTCTTAATCTTCCCCTGGCTAAAGCTGGTTTTAACATATTTGAAGCATCCAGCGATCCTTCAATCGCGCCCGCTCCCACTAAAGTATGCAGTTCATCTATGAAAAGAATAATTTTTCCTTCCGCACGATCAATTTCATTGATAATAGCTTTCAATCTTTCTTCAAATTCTCCTCTGAATTTGGTTCCCGCCAAAAGCGATCCTAAATCAAGAGAAATCAAATTTTTATTTTTTATAGTTTCCGGCACATCACCGGCTTCAATTCTTTGCGCCAAACCTTCCACAATAGCTGTTTTCCCTGTTCCGGCTTCTCCAATAAGTACCGGATTATTTTTAGTGCGTCGAGAAAGAACTTGCATTAAACGTCTAATTTCATCGTCTCTTCCGATAATCGGATCCAATTTTTTTCCTTTGGCTAAGTCGGTTAAATTGATTGCATATTTTTTTATTGCCTGAAATTTACTTTCCGGATCCGGACTATCCACTTTTTGTCCTCCTCTGATTTGGGACAAAATTTTTAAAACTTTTTCATAATTTAAATTTTTTTCTTCTAAAAATTTTTTTGCCTTGTTTTGTCCGAAAAGAAGAGCCAAAAAAAGATGTTCTGTGGAGATATATTCATCCCCAATTTTTTTAGATTCTTGTTCAGCCAAATTCAAAGTCATTATCATTTCGGGAGAAATAAAAAGTTGTCCGGAATCGGGTTGTAAATTTTTTGGAATCTCATTTATTTTTTTGTCCAATTCTTTCAAAATATTTAGAGGGTCTTGTTCCATTTTTTTTAAAATCAAAGAAACTGCAGACTCTTTTTGAATAATCAAAGAATATAACAAATGGAAAACATCCACTTGACTATTTTTTTTGGCAATTGCCATTTCCTGAGAATTTCTCAATGCTTCTTGAGATTTGATTGTTAGTTTTCCAAAATCCATAATTAAAGAATAAAAAAAAATATCTGATTTTAATTATTTTCTTTCTTCCAATATTAATGATACTTCTTTTTCTTGTCCCTTGTGCCAAATTTTAAGTTTTATTTCATCTCCCACTCTATGGAAAGTGATTACATCAGTCAAACTTTTGGGATTTTTTCCTTCATCAATTTTTTGTCCTTCAATTTCCAAAATAATATCATTTTCAACCAGTCCAGCTTTATCTGCCGGAGATCCTGGAATAACCGCAAAATCAGTGACTTTATTTCCTCGCACAATCAAGTCTCCATAATTATAAGGCAAATTATTTTCTTTTTGAATAGTTTCATTTATGGGAATATAACGCACACCAATAAAAGGAACGGATATTTTTCCGGTTTCTTTAACCTGATCAGCCACTCTTTTAATCTGATTGGAAGGAATAGCAAAACCTATATTTTGCGCTCCTTGCGCAATAGCCACATTTATTCCAATAACTTCTCCTCCTATATTTAAAAGCGGTCCGCCTGAATTTCCTTGATTTATCGCTGCGTCAGTTTGAATAATGTCGGTTAGCTTTTCCGATTCTCCCGAATAATCGCTTCCGGCAGTCAAATTCCTTTTTAATCCCGATATAATACCCCGACTAACAGTATTGGAAAATTCTCCCAAAGAATTTCCTATAGCGATAACCGTTTGCCCGATTTGCAAACTGCTTGAATCACCTAAAGAAAGAATCGGATATCCGTTACCTTCTATTTTTATAACCGCCAAGTCATTTATCGGATCAATAGCCAAAATTTTAGCGGGATGTTCTTTTTCATCTTTGGTTAAAACCGTATATTCCGCTTCAGTATCTTCCACTACATGGCGATTAGTAACAATCATTCCATCTTCAGTTATAAAAAATCCTGTTCCTCCTCCAATTTTCTGTTTTTCTCGCCCGGAACTATTTTGATTATTTGCTCCGGGTTCCTCAAAACCAAAAGGATCGCCAAAAAAACCAGGGAAACCAAAATAATCTCGCATTAGAGGGATGTCTTTACTAATAATTATACTCACTACCGCTGGAGTGGTTTTTTTAACCACTTCAATAGTCGCTGAATCTTCTTGAATTATTTTTTGTTTGATAGTTTCCACTTGTTCCGAAGACAAACCGTTTTTTTCCATATTGGAAAAATCTTTTAACCAACTCCCTCCCTTAATCGCAGAAAAAATATTTCCGTTTGAACGAGACGCTAAAAAACCGAATAAAGCTCCAAAACCAGAAGACAAAAAAACGGTCAAAATAAAAAACAAACCAATTAAAATAAGACTATTTTTTTTGTTAATTTTTCCAAACATCTCTTGCCTTTTTTCTTTGTCTATTTCAATAATTTCCTTTTCCAGTTGATCTAAGTTATTTTTTTCTTCCATATTTTTTGTTGCTTTTAGTTTTTTATTTAAGCGAAAAATCTTTTTCAAAAATAACAATTTGAAAAAGATTTTTCTTCCTTTCCTATTACAGATAAACTTTAAAATTATTTCACAAGAGTGCAAAATAAATTTTTATTCCATAGAAATTGCTGACGCCGGGCAACTGTCAACCACTTCTTGGCAATTGCAATCTCCGCAATCTTCAGCAATAACACTGGATTTTCCGTCTTCCATTTTGAAAACGTTAGGACAAAGAGACTCGCAGGTTCCACAACCGATACAAAGCTCTTTGTCTACTTTTGGTTTTGCCATTTTTTTGTTTATTATTATTTATTAAAACATAACTGAAATGTCGTTAGGACTGTTTTCCAAAAGATTTTCCTCAAATTTTCGCATATCTTCTTGAACAAATTCAACCACTTTTTTCTCGGTGTTCCATTGAAAATCTTTCAAAAAAATTCTAATATCGGCATTTTCTTCCATTTCCGAAAGCCATTGAGGAAATGATTTATTTCTCAAAAAAATTTGGCTAATTTTGAACATTTTCACGCCCTCCTCTTCTTTTTGATCATCCAATTTTAATATATGAAAACCGAGAGAACTTTCCACTACCGGACTTACTTTTCCTTTTTCCAAAGAAAAAACTGCCAAAGTTATTTCCGGAATCATTTGATCAACGCGAAACCATCCCATTTCTCCCCCCTCTTTTGAACTTTTGCCTTCTGAATATTTTTTTGCCACTTCTTGAAAAATTTTCCCTGCTTGCAATTCATTTTCCGCCATTTTAATCTTTTCTTTATTTTTTTTATAGGAATCATCGCTTTCTTTCAATTTTTCAAATAATTTTTCTTTGTATATATCCGGCTTTACTATATTTTCTTTAAAATTTTGCATATTCCATCCATACAATTCTTTTAATTCTTTTTCCAAATTGTCTCCCGTCCCATATTCTTTTATTTTTCTATCCACTTCTTGATCAATCATTGAAGAAGTCAATTTTATTCCGCGCGCGTTTGCTTCCGATTCTATTACTCCGTTTTCAATCAATTTGTTAAGAATATTTTTTTCCTTTATCAGAAGTCTTTTTTTGCCGTCTTCAGTGGAAAAATCAATTCTCATTCCCAAATCGGAAAAATCTTGTTTTTCATAAAAAAGTTTAACGGAAGCCAATTGACTTTTGACTTTGTCAAAAGTGATCATTTTTCTTTCCACTTTGGCTGCAGGATAGTGAATTATCTTGGCTGTTTGACTAACGAAAAAATTATTCCCCCAATTAAAAAAATAAATACCGGCTCCCGCGATAATAACATACGCAACTGCCAACAAAAAAACAGCTTCAATAATTGTTATCCATCTTACTCTTTTTTCTTCTTTCTTTTTCTTCAATTTTTTTATCGCTTTTTCTTTTTTGGAATTCATTTGCAATTTTTTACTTTAAAAAATAGTCCCACCATTTCTGAGGATTGCTTCTATAATCTTTTGAAAAATCTTCCGTTATCTGTTTGTTATTTTCGGGAGAAGAAACAATTTCTTTTTCATCTTGAGAAATTGGGCCGGGAGAAACTACTACCACTTTTTCCCCGGGATTTTGAAGATTAAGTCTTTCTTTTGCTTCAATTTCTTGAAAATCTTTACTGTTAAGATAAGCAATTCTTTTTTTTATCTCCATATTTTCTTTTTCCACTTTCTGCGCTTCTTCCTGAAGAGACAAAATTTCTTCTCTAATTTTTTTCTTTTTTTTCAGTTCTTTTGAAAATGCATAACCAAACAAAAAAAATGTAAGCGCCAATAGGACAATAATGCCCCTAATCAACCAAAAAAACGACTCATTCTGTCTTTTTCCCCTCATTTTTTTGTTTTTTGTATTATTGCAATTAAACACTAACAAGAAATTTTGGTTGCTTTTCTAAAAAGATATTCCAGTTTAAAGCATTAGCATCGGGGAAATAGTGAAAGCGACCATCGCTAAAACCGCCAAGATGGATATAACTAACCAAATTTTTTGGATGACCTTTCGGCTTTTTTTTGTTCTCATAAGAGTATAATAACAAATAATTTATTTTTAGCCAATAGACCGCTTAATGAATAGCAGTCGTGAGTTATTAAGCAACCGGTCAAATATATTCTAAAAAATCAAAATCCCATTCTTCTTCTAGCTTGATCAATTTGTTCGTCTGTAACTTTTCCGGAAGCTTTCAGATATTTCAAAACTTTTTCCATTTTATCCTTATTTTTAGGATCAAAAAATTCTCTTGCCATTTTTTCTCTTTCTTGCGGACTCATTCTTTCCAATTTCTTCATTGCGACTCGCTCCAACATTCCCATCTTTATGGATTCTTTTTGAGAATTTCCCTCTTTTTTTTCATCATTCTTGCGATTTTTATTCTCTTGACTGTTATCGCCGTTAATGTTTTTGCTTTTTTTTCTGAATATATTCCACATAAATTTTTTCTTATTTTTTATTTTATTACTTCCGATTAATTTGGAATTTATAAATAGTTGCAATCAAGGCTGACGCGACAAAAATGGAAGAATAGGTTCCAAAAGAAACTCCGATTAAAAGCGCCAAAGAAAAATAACGGATTGCTTCGCTACCAAAAATAATCAAGAAAATTAAAACCATAATAACCGTAAAAGAAGTGTTAATGGAACGCGCCAAAGTCTCATTGAGCGAACGATTTATTACAGCTTCAAATTCGTCTTTTTTTCCGGAACGAAGAATATTTTCTCTGATTCTATCATAAACTACAATCGTGTCATTGACACTGTAACCTAAAATAGTTAAAAGAGCGGCCACAAAAGCCACATCTGTTTTTACTCCATAAAAACGACCAAGAAAGGAAAAAATTCCGGTGGTGATAATTACGTCGTGAGCCAAAGCAATTATAGCTCCAAGTCCGTATTTCCAAGAAGAAACCGGACGAGAGACTTTTCTAAAAGCCACAGAGATATAAATGGCAATTCCCAAGATTGACAATAAAATAGCTTCCACGGCGTTAGTTTTGAGCCGACTGGAAACAGAAGCGCCGATAAAATTGACACTAAGTTGTTTGGCATTAGAATCAATTTCCTTTATTTTTTCAAAAACTTTTCTATTTATATCGTCATCAGATTTTTCATATTGTAAAATAATCAAATTTTTCTCGCCTTTCTTAAGAGAAAACCCTACTAAATTCAATTCTTTCAATTTTTCTTCTATTACGTTTTTTTCCGGAATATTTTGAGAAAATTCAATTTTCATCTCGGTCCCTCCGGTGAAATCTATTCCGAAATTCATTCCCCAAACAAAAACCGCTCCTAAACTGGAGATTACCAAAGTCGCTGAAAAAAAATAAAAAAATTTTCTTTTGTTTATAATTTGAAGCATAGATTGTTTTTTACAAATATTATTTTTCCGAATTTTTTTGATGGCGATAACCGGGAACAATCAACCAAACTCTTTTTTCCGCCCACTGGCGCAAAGTAAAATTCAAAATTGTCCTAGTGATCACAATTGCAGTAAACATAGAAACAATTACGCCAATAATCAAAATAATCGCAAACCCTTTGACAAATCCGGTTCCCACCCAAATAAGAATGATTGATGTTATTATGGTGGAAAAATTGCCGTCTCGAATACTTGGCCAAGCTCTTTCAAAACCTTGCTTGATTGCCCCTAAAACATTTCTCCCGGAAGCTAATTCTTCTTTGGTTCTTTCAAAGATAAGAATGTTCGCATCCACCGCCATTCCAATAGAAAGGATGAAACCAGCAATTCCCGAAAGAGTAAAAGTGATTCCCCATGGAGTCAAAACGGAAAGTTTGAAAATTGCCACCATTAGAGCGGTATAAATCAAAAGGGAGAAAGAGGCTACTAGTCCTAAATAACGATAATAAAAAATCATAAAAATCAAAATCACTCCCAGTCCCATTGCTCCAGCCTTTATGCTTTCTCGCAAAGAAACCTCTCCCAATGAAGCTTCTACACTATTTTGAGAAACAAGGCTTATTGGAACGGGAAGAGCGCCTTCATTAAGATTCTTGACTAAATTTTTAGCATCTTCAAGAGTAAAATTCCCTGATATAACCGCTTCCCCATTAGTAATTTCCGCTTGAACTGTCGGAGCGCTGATAATTTCTCCGTCCAAATAAATAGCTACTTGTTTATTTAGGTTTCTTTTAGTGATTTCAGCAAAAAGTTTGGCGCCCTCATCATCAAATTTCAATCCCACTTGCGGTTCCGCCAATCCTTGATTTTGAAGTTCCACTTTGGCATTTTTCAAATTTTTTCCGGTTAGGCCAGTAGAAACAAAATTTTTTTGCGGTTGCGGTTGGGTTTGTTTAGCAAAAAGAATATGCGCGCTTTTGAATTCCTGATCATCTCCTTCTCCGCGAACTTGAATTTTTTTGATGATATGCCAACCAAAAGATGATTCCACCAGCGACGGATAAACCGCGTCGTCAACAAGATTTTTGTTGAAAATAACATCTTCATATTCGGGAACAAAACTTCCCTTTTTCACAAAATCATATTCTCCCCCGTTTTCTTTGGAACCCGGATCATCACTATTTTCTTTAGCCAATTGAGCAAAATCTTCTCCCACCAAAGCTTTTTTTAAAATTTCTTCCGCTTTTTCTTTTCTTTGTTGATTAAGTTGAGTCAAAAACTCTTCCGGAATTTTCACATCTTCTTCTTTTTCCGAACTTTCTTCCTTAAATTCCAAAATCGGCGTTCCTTTAATTTGAGATTTTGCTTCTTCAATGTCTTTTACTCCAGCTAACTCCACTACCAAAATATTATCAGCACCGGATTTGGTTGTGTAAATTAAAGGTTCTGAAACTCCAAAAGCATTTACTCTTCTTTCAATCACGTCTTGCACCGCTTCCATCGCTTCTTTCACTTTTCCTTTTTCAATTTGACTCACATCGGCTTTATATTCCAAATGAATTCCGCCTTGAAGATCCAACCCTAAATTGATTTTCAATTTATCAAAAAAATTATAAACTGGCGGAATCTTTGAAACCGCTTTAGGATAAGACAAAAAAGCGCTGAAAACCGCTAAAAGAAAAATTAAAAAAAATTTAGTTCTAAGTTTGCTTTTTAAATTCATATTTGATTGTCGCTTCTTTTATAAATCTTGCGCGTTTATTTTAAAATAATATATGATCTTTTAAAATTATCATTTTGCAAAAGCAAGAACAATAAAAAACGCGTAATTTGTATAATTTTTTTATATATAATAGAAAAATCAACGATAATTAAAACAAAAAAAAATCTACTTGAAAACCCAAAAAATATCCGTCAATTTCTCGCTTTTCTTGCATTTTACACGAAATAAAATAAAAAGCAATTTTTTATTATATTATGTTTTCAATCACTTCTTTTTTTCTAAAGAAATTTTTATAAAACTCAAAAACAATGGATGCGGTTTTAGCGGACGCGATTTAAGTTCCGGATGAAATTGAGTTCCCAGAAAAAAAGGATGTTTCTCAGCCGGAAGTTCGGTGATTTCCATCAAATTTCCATCGGGAGACTTTCCGGAAAAAATCAATCCAGCGTGCTCCAATTTTTCTACAAATTTCGGATTAACTTCCCAGCGATGTCTGTGTCGTTCGGAAATTTTTCCTTTCTGATAAGCCGCATAAGCCAAAGTATCTTTTTTTATTATTGCCGGATAAGCACCCAACCTCATTGTAGCGCCATAATTTTTATCTTCTAAATTTTTCTTTTGCTCCGGCATTATATCTATAACCGGATTTTTAGTTTCCCGATTGATTTCAGTGGTATTGGCATCTTTTAAGCCCAAAACATTGCGCGCGTATTCAATCACCGCCAATTGCATTCCATAACAAAGACCAAAAAAAGGAATTCTGTTTTCTCTGAGAAATTCAATGGCTTTGATTTTCCCCTCTACGCCTCTGGAACCAAATCCTCCCGGAACAACAACTCCATCATAATTTTTGAGATCTTCCAGACGGGCAGGATCCTTCTCAAAAAGTTCGCTATTTATCCAAAAAATTTTCGGTTTGAGTCTCAATTCATACGCACTATGTTTTATCGCCTCTATAACACTTATATAAGCATCTGAAAGCAAAAAATCGCCGGTACCAAAATATTTTCCCACAATGCCGATGGAAATTTCTTGACGACTGTTTTTGATATTTTCCACCAGCTTATACCATTTTTCAAGTTCAGTTTTTTTGTAAGGCAAAGAAAGTTTTTTCAAAATCAAACGGCTTAAATCGTCTCTTTCAAAATTCAAAGGAATTTCATAAATGCTATCCACATCCGGCGCACTGATAACATTTCTTTCCGCGATATTGCAAAAAAGAGAAATTTTTTCTTTTCTTT
>Ga0210051_1006220_pt1 | contig 11269 bp, 11 predicted proteins | sample CryGey092014_all_FD_185464 | JGI IMG/M metagenome (GOLD analysis project Ga0210051, IMG submission 185464) | Groundwater microbial communities from aquifer - Crystal Geyser CG23_combo_of_CG06-09_8/20/14_all (SPAdes) (version 2) | ecosystem: Environmental > Aquatic > Deep subsurface > Groundwater...
TTTTCTTTGCATTCATTTATGGTTTGTTTGATTTGCTCTTTGGAATGAAATCCTACTAAAGGATGCTTTTCAACAAAGATTGTAGGAACTGCAAGTTTTGATGTGTCAAGCCCTGCTTCTGCAGCTAGCCTGTAGAACAATGCAGAGCCTTCCTTGGATGAGGCATCATATGAATAGAAATTTATATCCTTCATTTCCTCTTTAAGCTCATTGAATATTGGCTTTTGCTCAGCGCAATGGGGGCATGTAGGAAGATAAAAGAATGTGACTGAGAATCCCTCACTCTGGCTGATCTTTGGCTCACTTGTAAAAACAAATGCAAATGTACCTATAAGCACTAGTGCTATAACTAAATAAAGGTTAAATTTGGATTTAAAAAACTTTTTTATGGCTGATGATAAACTGTTCATTCTATTCCCAACGCCTCTTTTAGCTTCTTAAGGTCATACCCAACAATGAGTTTTCCGTCAACTTCAACAACAGGCACATTTTCCTGTTTGCTTTTTTTAGCCATTTCCTCTCCCTTTTCCCTGTCCTTTAAAACATCTATTTCTTCAAAACTAATGTTATTTTTCCTAAGGTAATTTTTTATAATAATGCAGTATGGGCATATTGGTGTGGTATATATAGTTACTTTCATGGTTAAGCCTCCTTTTTATTTTTCATGCAACAGCTTTTTTTAAAAATCTTTCCTTTATTATTGCCTAATGCCTTGAAAACATCACAAACCCTGTAATCCTTGATTTTATAAAAAATCTTTTTGCCTTGCCTTTTTGATTCCAAGATTCCGCAGTTTTTTAATTTGCCTAACTGAATTGAAACTGTTGATTGTGTTCTTTTTGTATGCGGGATTATCTCGCAAACGCATTTCTCTCCATTTAAAAGGAATTCCACTATTTTTAGTCTTGTATCATCTGACAGTGCTTTTAAGATTTTAAGTGATTTTTCCATATTTACATATTGACAAAAGTCAATATTTATAAATTTAATGGTTTTGACAGAAAATAGCTTATTTTATTTATGAACAGAAGAAGAAATCACTCTCTTTTGATTTGCAGGCCGTATTTTATTATTTCCTCGGCCTTTTCAATATCCTCTTTTGTAACTGCTTTTCTTAATTCCATTCTTGCTGCAGCCTTTGCAAGCCTCATGAGGCCGATTACAATCCTTGGCGAAATCTCAATTAAATATTTCTTTTCATCTTTTTTCAGCTCTGTTGAAAAATTAACAACCTGCTTTTCAAGCTCTTTTGGAAACTCAACATTAACCTGTTCTGCAAACTCAACATAACCTTTTATGAATTCCATGTCTTTTATGTTGACTTTCATTTTATCATTCTGTACTATTTTTTCTGTTATTTTTGTGAACCTTTCAAGCCCGGGACTTCTTATTAAAAACACCAGGTGAAATCTTGTCAGGAGAGCAGAGTCAAATGGAATCTGCTGTTTCAGTATGCTTATTATATTGCCAACAAAGCGGTCTCCTTTAGGGTTAGAGGTTGCAATAACCCTCACTTTAGCATCAAGCTGAAAATGCTTGTTTGCTTTATCATAAGTGATAAAGCCCTTTTCCATTGCAGAGTACAAAGCAGCATAGTCTGTTTTTTTCATTAAATTCAGTTCATCAATGCAGCATATCCCGTTATTGGCCATTGGAAGAAGGCCTTTTATTACCTCATTTCCAATAACAGCAGCTGAAAGCCCTGCTTTGGAGGCTCCGGAGCCAAGGCCAAATGAAGTTATTGGATGCAGGTTGCTTGCTGACTTGAGTATCTCTGTTTTCCCTGTTCCTGGGTCGCCTAAAAGCAATATATGCACAGGGTCTGTTGCAAATAATTGCAAGGCTGCTGCCTCTTTTGCAAGCTCAAGCCCGAATATGTTTGGAGCAATATACTTTTTTATGGTGTCCTTTGCTTTTTCTGAGAAAGAGCGGAAAGCCTTTCTCATAACTTTTTCATGAATCTCCTTGTTTTTCTTGTCAATAAAAAGCTGAAGCTCGTTATCCTCTACAGCGAGGTTAAGCTGTGGAAATGAAAGATCTTCCCCTATATTTTCAGATATGCTAAGGTTTGAGAAGGAAACTCCTATTTTTTTGTTCTTCAGAAGATTTTTTATTTTCTTAAAATCCATTGGCTCAAGGTATTTATCTATCTCAGACATATATCTGCTCTCTTTTTTTGAAAGAGGCCTTACAAAATGCACAAATTTCATGAAATCAGATGCCATGATTATTATTAAGAAGTTAAAGATTATAAAACTTTTGTTTTAATTATCTTCGCAACAAAGAAACCGCATGTGTCATTATCCTGGGGCCATATCCTTAAACAATTTTTGACTTCATCTTCGTATTGTCTTATTTTTTATTAAAATTTGCTTTTAAAAAATCTAATAGCAGTTATAAGAATCACTATCTCCAACTATAAAACTTATTTTTTTATCTTTTATTAATTCACTTTTTAAAGAATTGGTAAATTTTTTTATATTTTCCCAATATTCTTTTCCTTCAACATCCCAACAAAGAAATCCAATTTTTTTTAATTCTTTTTTAGTTATTTTTCTATTATGAGGAGAAAGCAAAAATAATTTCACTATATTATGAAGTTTATCTATACCAAGCCCATTATATTCATGAACTATAGAAGGAGGTATTTTTTCTAACATTTCCAAAACAAAATTTGCTTGATTTATCCAACAAATTTTTGCTTTGTTTCTAACTTTTTTGTGTTTATTTTTCATTAATGTTATTGTACTTTCAAGTCTTAAAGAATATCCTTTTTTATTCTTAATTAATGGTTCAACTGGACTAATATAAGATAAATCATCCATAAATAATGCTGATGAAATAAATATAGTAAAAACAAGTGAACTTGCAACAAAGTTAGGTATTGCAACAAAATAACTCTGAGTAAATTTTGATCTGAATTCTAAGGCTAATAATTTACCTGGTTCACTAAAACCACCAATTCCTTCTAAAATAATTAGAGCTGATTTATATTTTAATTTAGATAAAAATTTTTGAATTTTTTTTATATGTTGGAAAGAAATTTCTTCTCTTTCATTATAAACTAAGTATACTACTTTAACTTCTAATTCGTTCTCAACACTCTTTAACAAAACTTTCAAAATTTCAAAATTCTTTTTGTCAATGTCTAATTTAATCATTTATATTTGTTCACGCCCTTAAAGTGTATTGCTTTATAGTGTATAAGATAACTATCTAAATATATAAATCCTTTTATGATTAAAAATAGAAAGATTTATATAAAATAATGATTATATGATTATAATATGAATAATTATTACTCCTTTTTTAATTATAAAATACATAAAATTTATATATTAGAAGGTATATTCAAAAATATTTTTGGGGGTGGGGTGTGATAAAAATGGGAAAAGATTCAGAAAAGTTACATAAATTGCAGGTTAATCTAACTGCAGGAGCTCTTAAAACGATTGATGAAATGAAGAAGAGAATAGACGTAACAACAAGAACACAAGTAATAAAGAGTAGTTTGAAATATTATAATTTTATTACAGAAGAAAAAGCAAAAGACAAAGAACTTAAAATTATTTTAAAACCATCAAAAGGAGAACCTAAGGAATTAATTATTCCTTAATTTTTTCTTTTTGATATTGAAAATGAATGCGCTTGATAAGAACCCAACAATTGTTGAAAAAGATTTTCTTGAAAAAAAGGATCTGGTTGAAGGAATAAAAATAAAACCTTATGATTTTCTAAAAGATGATATTAAACGTCAAAGAAAATTTGATAAAACATCAACAATATTAGGAGTACTAATAATTTCTTCATATTTGTTTATAATAATTGTTTCTTTTTTATTGAATGTTTTTAATTATTGTCAAAATTGTTATCCTTCATTCTTAAAACCATTTGAGATGTTAGTTTTGGTTATAACTGGTTTTTTCTTTGGTACAAGAGTTGTTCATCAATATATTCCATTAAAAAAATAATTAAAGCTTTTGTGTTTATAAGAAATTTATAATTCAAATTTATGTTTTGCTAATCTTTGCAACAAAGAAACCGCATGTATCATTGTCCTGAGGCCATATCCTCAAACACTTCTCAACTTCTTTGCTGTATTTATGGCCATTGAACTCTTTTACTGTTGGGCCGTGCTTTATATTTAAATCAATTTTCTCAAGCTTTGCATTTTCATATTTATTCAATAAAAAATCAATAACTGCCTCGTTTTCCTCTGGCTCCAAAGTGCATGTTGAGTAGGTCATCACTCCATTTTCTTTTAAGCAGTTGAATGCAATATCAATCAGCTGCCTCTGTGTTCCTGCAATTCTCTTGACCATGTTTGGATTCCACATCTTAAGTGTTTTTAGGCTTTTTCTTATTGTTCCTGTTCCAGAGCATGGAGCATCCAGTAATATTTTGTCAAAAGGCATTTTAAAAAATCTTCCTTCCATTAAAGTAATCAGTGTATTTGTTGCCCCTGCCTTCTGAAGATTAAGGCTTAATGGAGCCATCCTTTTGTAGTCAGAATCATTTGAAACCAAAATACCTTTGTTCTGCATAATTGCAGCAAGCTGGGTTGTTTTTGAGCCAGGGGAAGAGCACATATCAAGAACAACATCGTCTGGCTTTGCATCAAGGACAACCGGCGGAATCATTGACGCTGCCTCCTGAACATAAAAATAACCTAGGCTGTGCTCGATAAGGTTTCCAATGTCCCTTCTCTCGCCTTTTATGTGCTCTATGAAAAAACCCTCCTTGCACCATGGAATCTGGGTAATCTCCCATTCATTTTCTAATCTTTTTTTCAGCTCATCAACAGTTATTCTTAATGTATTGACTCTTATGCTCCTTCTCATGAATGAAAGTGATGCTTCTATGAATTTTGTGTAATCCTTTCCAGAAAGAGCCCTGTATCTCTCCTCAAACTTTTCCTTTATTTTAATATTTTCTGTTCCAGGTATTCTTGTCATTTTAGTTTTTTTATCATGTAAGGCCCCTGCGTTTTATAGCCAAGCTTTCTGTAATAGTTCCTTACGCCTATGCCTGAGATTACAATCATCTTATGCTTTTTATTTTTTATGGCTATCTGCTCTGCTTTCTTCAATAATTTTTTTCCATAGCCGGCATGCTGTATCTCTCCTTTCCTGCCTATTTCAACAGCAGAGCCAAAAACATGAAGCTCCCTTATCAATGCGCTGTTTTTTGTTATTTCCTTTCTTAAATTTTCCGAAGGAAATCTCAGCCTGCAGAACCCGATTAATGCATCGTTCTTCATATCATCAAAGCTTATGAAAAACTCTTTTCCATCGCTTGCATCATATTCAATAATATTCAGCTTTATGTCTTTTGGATTTATTTTTATTTTTTCTTTTTTTAGTTTGTGGCCAATCTCACGGCAGCGTATGCAGCTGCATTTTATATGCTTTTCTTGCAATGCCTTATAAATATACTGCCTTAGGTTATTCCTGTCAACACCTGCTTCTGTAACCTGTGTTGGGATATCCCTCTGAACACGCATAATCCTCACATACCTTGGAACAAGGCTTTTTACTTCTGATATTATTTCAACTGCATCTTTTGTTGTTATTGGATTGTATTGCTTATCCTTCCACCAAGTGTAAACCTTTGTTCCCTTCAAGACCATGCACGGATAAATCTTCAGCATGTCTGGTTTAAAGTCAGGATTTTCAAATAGTTTTTTGAATGCATTTATGTCTTTTGTTTTGTCTGAGCCGGGCAGCCCAGGCATCATGTGATAGTTTATCTTAAAGCCAAGATTTTTCAGAACTCTTGTTGCCTCAATTGATTCTCTTACAGAGTGTCCCCGCTCAATTTTTTCAAGAACATCATCATAAACAGTCTGGACTCCAAGCTCAACCCTTGTTGCCCCGAGCCTGAGCATCTGGTTTGCATGCTCTAGTTTTGCATAGTCAGGCCTTGTCTCAATTGTCATGCCAACACACCTTATTTTTGATGACTCATTTTTCTTCTGCTCTTTTTCAAGCGTTGTTTTATTTTTTAATTTCAAAAGCTTTTTCTTTATCCTGTTAACTCTTTTATCATCCTGAAAATTGCCGGGCATCTCAAAGAATTCCTTAAAGCGTTTAAGGTTAAGCTCATTTTTTCTGAAGAAGTAAGATGAAAAATCATTCATTGCCTTTAATGCATATTTTATGACTTCTTCCTGATAATCTAATTTAAAGCTGGGGAATGTGCCGCCCATTATTATAAGCTCTATTTTTTCAGGGATTTGGCCTATCATAACATACTGCTCAAGCCTGTTCATAACCTGCAGGTAAGGGTCAAAGTCATTTCTTAATGCGCGCCTTGTCGCCGGCTCCTTTCCTGTATAGCTTTGGGGGATATTTCCGAAAGCTGATTTTGGTCCGCCTGGGCAGATTGCGCATTTTCCATGAGGGCATTTGATTGGCTTGGTCATTATAGCACACACAGCAACACCAGAAATAGTTCTTGTTGGCTTTGTTATCAGATGCTTCAATAATTTACGGTCCTTTACATCAGCGCTTAACAAAATTTTTATGTCAGTGGGTATGCTTATGTGGTATTTTCTGCATAATTTTATCTTAAGCTTTGAAATTTCCTGCTTTGAAAGCTTTTTCTCTTTAAGTATTTTTAATATTTCATCAAAGTACTGCTTTTCATAAGATTCCATACTAAAAAAGAAATATTAAGAATATTTAAACTATTGGTAAAAATCAAAAATCTTCTGGAAAATTTTCATTGTACTTTCTGATTTCTACCATTTTTTTGATTAAGAAGAATATAAGCCTTTAATAATTCATACTTTTTAAGTAGCCTAAAAATATCAGAGGCTTCGCTAAAAGTAATTGCCATATTTATCCAGTAAGGCTCATCAACCCTAAGAACATTTTTATGGTTTTGAACATATTTAAACCTTTCAAGTTTTTCTTTGTCAATCTCAAGTTCTCTGCAAATCTCGGTTTTAATGTTGTTATGATAATGGTCAGGCATAAAAACAAAAATTCCTGCATCAGCAAGTTCAATAACTGTTTTAAGCCTGTCCTCAACAAAAGTATTTATGTTATATTTTCCTGAAACCTTAGGCTTATCAGAGTCAAATATTAAGTTGTTTTTATAATTAACTTTATGCATGTCTAAGAATTTGGTTGTCTGTTCTTTTGCATTGCTATAATAATTTCCTCTTGAAGTAACAATTTTATTAGTTTTTTTGCATACGCTATTGATTGTGTTCATCACATCTGCTGCGTAAGGATAAATACCAATTTCTTCCAATAGTTTATTATCCTGCAATAGATCAAATATTTTGTCTCTTTCATCATCTTCTATATTTAATGATTTGCTGTAATCAAAGTTAATCATATCTTCGATAGTTACTGGGCTTTCAAACAATTTTTCTGCAATATTTGGATATTTGTTAAAATAAAAAAGGTCGTTTATCAACCCAACATTATACTCAGTAAGGGGAACCATGCATCCATCAATATCAAATCCCATAATTATTTCATTGATATTATTTTCATAAAGAAATCTTTGATAAGGGTTTTTTATTTCCATTTCCACGCTTAAATGAAAAACATATTTAAAACTTTCTGTATTAACTATCAAATAATAGTTAAATTGTATTTATGTAGAACTCAATGATAACAAAGAATATGTAAAGCAGAATAAGGGATATTCCTTCCTTCACGTATAGCTTATTGCCGCTCTCGACAAATGTTGCAAACAAGAATGCAATCACTACCATAAATATTGCACTTATAGAAAACAATAGTATGTTGGCAGTAATTGGAAATATGATTGCAGTTATTCCCAACACAAGTGTTGAGTTAACTATCACAGAGCCAATTGAATTGCCCAGAGCCATCTCTGAATGCCCTGCCAGAACAGCCCTGCTTCCGAATGTAAGCTCTGGCAAAGTAGTTCCTATTGATATGATAAATAACCCTACAATGATTGGTGGCAGTGCTAAATCAACAGATAACAAGGTTGCATATCCCACAACAAATCTTGCACTTAAAAACAATAAGGCGAGGCTAAAAATAAACAATATTGTTGTAATGATAATCTCAGGCCTTTTAATGCCATCCTCAACCTCTTTTTTAAATAATTTCCTCTGCTTTAATATTCTTCTTGCATAAAGTGCAAATGCAGCCAATAAAATAATTCCGTCAATCCTTGATAAAGAGCCGCCTATCACCATTAGTATCATTGGCAGCGCAGCAATAAAAACCATATAAAGGGCATCTGTCTTTGTTTTTTTGCTCTCAATCTTTATTCCCCTTCCAAGAAGCACTGCAATTCCTATCACTAATGTCAGGTTTATTATGTTTGCGCCAATAACATTTCCAAGTGCCAATGCAGGATTTTTAGCCAGTGCAGATGTTATGCCAACAAATAACTCAGGAATTGATGTTGCAAATGCCATTATTATAAAGCCAACAACAAACTCGCTTAACCTAAGAAAAGAAGCTATCTTTGTAAGTGTCTTAACCAATAAGGTGCCGCTTATTATAAGAACAATACACGATATTAAAAATAATATTAAGTTAACTATTAACATTTAGTCCTCTATGGGCTTATTTATTTTGTTTCTTATAAGTTTTATTGTTTCGCCAAATATCAAAACAGTGCTTGACATTAATATAATATAAATCCAGTCAATTAATGATAAGGGAACTGTCTTAAAAAACATTGCTAATGGCGTATAAATAACCATCAACTGCAGTAAAATTGAGATAGCTATTGCTCCTATTAAATATCTGTTTGAAAAAACACCGATTTTAAATAAGGAATTCTTCTCTGACCTGCAGTTAAGCACATTAAACATCTGGAACATCATTAAAGTTGAGAAAGCCATTGTCTGTGCATAAATTAAATTATTTATTGGGTCATAAAGCTTAAACAATGCCAATGTGCCGGCACACATTATTATTCCAACAGATATCATCCTTAAAATAATATTTTTTGAAAATATTTGGCTTTCTTTTTTCCTTGGATTTCTTTCCATAATGCCTGGTTCAGCAGGGTCAACACTCAATGCAAGCGCCGGCAATCCGTCTGTTGCAAGATTAATCCACAAAAGGTGTATTGCTATCAATGGCAATGGCATGCCTATAAGCATTGCAACAAAAATAACAAGTATCTCTCCAAGGTTGGATGACAAAAGATATTCAACAAACTTTTTTATGTTGTCATATATGCCCCTTCCTTCTTTGATGGCATTGACTATTGAAGCAAAATTATCATCTATAAGTATCATGTCAGATGCCTCTTTTGAAACATCTGTTCCTGTTATGCCCATTGCAATGCCGATGTCTGCTTTTTTTAATGCAGGGGCATCATTAACCCCGTCTCCTGTCATTGCAACAACATTTCCATATTTTTTCAATGAATCAACAATTCTTATCTTATCATTTGGTGATATCCTTGCAAATATGCTTGCTTCCTTAACAGCATCATCAAATTCCTTTTCAGAAAGCTCCATTATATCATTGCCTGTAATAACCTTGTCATCTTTGCTTATTAAGCCAATCTGCATGCCTATTGCCCTTGCAGTTGTTCTCTGGTCGCCTGTAAGCATTATAACCCTTATTCCAGCTTTCCTGCACAGGCTGATAGCATCTTTTATCTCTGCTCTTGGAGGGTCTATCATGCCTGTCAAGCCAACAAAAACAAGATTTTTTTCAATATTTCCTGTTGAGTATTTTATTTTTTTAGGCAGTTCCCTGAATGCCATGGCTAAAACCCTTAATGCTTTTGAAGCCATTTCCCTGTTTTTTTCCAGAAATTCATCTTTCTTTCTTTTGGTTAATTTTATAATTTTTCCATTCTCATAATAAAAGGAGCAGTTATCAATAACCTGCCTAGGAGCGCCTTTGACAAAAGCAATTTCCTTGCTGTTATTTTTGTGGATGGTTGTCATCATTTTTCTTTCAGAGTCAAATGGAAGCTCATTTATCCTTGGAAATTCCTGCTCTAGTTTTTCCCTGAACATGCTGGCTTTTGATGCACAGACTAGTAATGCTTTTTCAGTGGGATCGCCAAAAATTTTTTCATTGCTTATTGATGCATTATTGCATAAGCTGGATATTCTTAACAGAAGCTTGTAATCCTCTGGTTTGCTGCCTAACAATTTTCCCTCTTTGGAATAGCCCTGGCCTGTAACTTTTATCAGCCTGTTATTCACAAAAATCTCCTTGACAGTCATTTCATCCTTTGTTAATGTTCCTGTCTTGTCAGTGCAGATAACATTTGTGCAGCCAAGTGTTTCAACAGAATGCAATTTTCTCACTAACGCATTTTTTTTAACCAGCCTTGTAACACCAAGGGCAAGGGTAATTGTTACAACTGCCGGAAGCCCTTCAGGAATCGCAGCAACTGCCAATGCAATAGCAGACTCAAACATCTCAACAGCATTATTTCCCCTTAAGAGGCCGGTTAAAAATACAATTACACAAACGATAATTACAGCTATTCCAAGCAGCTTTCCTAAGTTGGCAAGTGTTAGCTGCAGCGGAGTCTGCTCTTTTTTTTCAGACTGCATCATATCTGCTATCTTGCCAATCTCTGTTTTCATTCCTGTTTTTACAACAATGGCTTTTCCCCTTCCTTTTGTTATTACAGTTCCTGAAAAAATCATGTTGGATTGTTCAGCTATTGATTTTTTTCCTTTTATTTCATTAATCTCTTTTGCAACAGATGTTGATTCTCCTGTAAGCGCTGACTCATGTGTTTCCAGGCTTATTGCTTCAAGAAGCCGGGCATCAGCAGGTATTTTTTCACCCTCTTCAAGTTTTATTATATCTCCAGGAACAATATCTTTGGCCAATATTCTCTCTTCGTTTCCCCCTCTTATAACAGTAGCCTTAAGGCTTGCAAGCTTTTTCAATGCCTCTATAGATTTTTCTGCCTTGTATTCCTGGGCAAACCCAAGCAATGCATTTACTATAACAATAACAGTTATAAGAGCAGAGTCAGCATATTCGCCTATTATTAAGGTGAGGATAATAGCAGCCAGAAGTATAATAATAAGTGAGCTTTTGAACTGGCTAAAAAATATCTGGAACACGCTTATTTTTTTCTCTTCTTTAATCTCATTAAGGCCGTATTTTTCAAGCCTTTGCTCTGCCTCTTGCTGCGAGAGGCCTTTGGAAGATGTCTTAAATTCACTTAGTATCTTATTTACAGAATAATTATAGTAATCCATGACCAACCCCTTTTTAATTGTTTAAGATATTATTTGTTTATATAACTTATCATTTTATGAATTTTGAACAGTATC
>Ga0210051_1006223_pt1 | contig 11267 bp, 11 predicted proteins | sample CryGey092014_all_FD_185464 | JGI IMG/M metagenome (GOLD analysis project Ga0210051, IMG submission 185464) | Groundwater microbial communities from aquifer - Crystal Geyser CG23_combo_of_CG06-09_8/20/14_all (SPAdes) (version 2) | ecosystem: Environmental > Aquatic > Deep subsurface > Groundwater...
TAAGCGCAGCTAATACTTTTAAGAAAAATTTAATTAATGTTCCCATTGTTTTTTTGCTTGAAGATACGAGCTCTGTACCGGTAAAGTAAATAAAGGACTATAGCTACTAATATGCTTAGTATAACACCAAAAACACCAAAAGAACTAATCTTTTGTAGGGCTCCTGATACTTGTGACCAAAAATAATATCCGAGAAAAAAATACGTAATCGACCAGATAAATTCGCCAGATAGACATGCGATGAAAAATTTGAAGAAGCTCATGCGTGTCACTCCTGCAATAATATTGATAATCGCCTGAAACGAAGCAAAAATCGCCCGAGTCACGAATACGCTCCATGACCCATATTTGTCTACAAGTGCCTCTGCCTTTTCAAGACGGCCATTTTTTATCATTCTACCGCCCCACCGTAAAAGGACTGGGCGACCAAATTTTCTTCCCACCCAATACCCAAGCACATCACCCAGCACTGACGCCACAGTCAATAACGCAATAGAAATCCAAATATTAAAAACACCTTCGGCTGCGACCGCGCCCATGGCTGCTGCGATAACACTTATGGGAAACGAACCAAAAAATTCTAAATTTTCAATTACGACGACAATAAACAGAGTGACATATCCATACTGTACCACCAAATTAAGCATGCTTGATGTTTCCTGCATAAACTAGTCTCAGGGTTTACTCATACCGCAACGCATCGATTGGGTGTTTTTTTGCTGCACGTATCGCGGGAGTAACCCCAAATACCACTCCGACACCAATAGAAACACCAAAGGCTAATAAAATAGCATTTAAGGTAATCGGGATGGAAAAACCTATAAAGTTTGTTGCAATAATACCAGCGAGCACCGAAAGGGCGTACCCAATAATGCCGCCAATAAAGCTTAAGACAATCGCTTCCGTTAAAAACTGTATTAATATGGATCCCGCTGTCGCGCCAACTGCCTTGCGTAACCCAATCTCACGCGTATGCTCAGTCACAGATACGAGCATAATATTCATTATTCCAATGCCGCCCACAATTAACGAAATTGCCGTAATGCCAAGAATAGCACTTGAGAGCATGCCAAACACGGAATCAAACACACCAACTAAATCTTCTTGTGTGAGTACACTATAATCTTTAATCTCATGATTGTTCATCATCACGTCTTCTATTGCCTGTTTTGTGGGCTCTATATTTTCGGCAGAATCTACTTACACAATAAATCGAATAATATTTTTTGATTCTGTGATTTCCCAGACAGATTCCGCGGGAATAAATATCATGCTATCAAAACCGACTGAAGATGAGCTAGTGGCTGAATTGCTTTGATTTTCGCTCTCTTTCGCTTCTAGGACACCAATAACGGTAAATTCATTATCAAAGACAGTGATGGTTTCACCAACCGCGCTTTCAGGATCAATAAATAACTCCTGAGCCGCTTTCCATGACAAGACAACAACATGTGCTTTTTGTCGGTCGTCTTGTTCGGTAAACAAACGTCCACTTTTTATTTTATTGTCGAAAATATTAAAAATATCCGGATATGTACCAACCGTCAACGACTGTTTTGCGAGTCGATCATTATTACGAGTAATACCTCCCACAGCCGAAATTGGTGAAAAATACGAAACAGTATCAATATTCTTGATATCATCACCATCTTTAGTGCTTAGTGTACTTGTGCCGATTGCCTGTGAGGCGCCACTTAATCCACTAGATGATTCACCGTTTGTTAGCCCCTCAATATCACCAGGCATAACAGCGATAATATTTACGCCTAGTCCGTTAATCTCACTTGTAAACGCGCCTTTGAAACCTTCGCCGATGCCGACAAGTGTTGAGACACTGGCAATACCAATAATAATACCGAGCACGGTTAAAAACGATCGGACCTTGTTGGTAAAAATTGAACGGAATGCTTCTCGAATGGATTCAAAAATAATCATCGGTATTTGTCCTCAACTATTTTTCCATCGCGCAAAGAAATTCGTCGCTTAGTCATTGCCGCGATTTCTGCGTCATGGGTCACAATAATAATGGTCGTCCCCCGCTCTTCATTCAATTTAACTAAGATATCTATAATTTCTTTCCCCCGTTTACTGTCGAGGTTTCCTGTTGGTTCATCAGCAAGGATAAACTGCGGATCAGTAACGAGAGCACGAGCAATGGCAACACGCTGTTGTTGTCCACCCGATAATTCATTCGATTTGTTTCTTGCCCGATCAGCAAGCCCTACCTGCTCTAAAACTCGCTGAATGTGTTCTTTGCGTTCGCTCTTCTTTAATTTTCGACTATACAATAATGGTAGCTCGACATTACGATAAACGTTTGCGCGACGAAGTAAATTAAATGATTGAAACACAAAACCAATTTGCTCATTACGCTCAATAGCAGCATCAGCGCCGGTTAAATGTTCCACATTTCGTTCATTCAGCACATATGAACCGTTTGTCGGTTTATCGAGCAAACCCAACACATGCAACAGGGTTGATTTTCCTGATCCAGATGTACCAATAATTGAAATCAATTCGCCTTCTTCAACCGAAAAAGAAATATCATCAATAGCACGCACTTCAAAGGGCTCCCCTTCGTCATACACTTTCGAAATGTGAGACAAAACAATCGCCTGCTTCATATGAATACAGTCATCCTCTCGCATTTACGGCCGAAAGTCAAGAAAAACTGCTAGCGATCTTCTACATCCGGACAACACGGATCATCTGGATGCGCATAACAGTTTACTGCACAAAGGCATTGCCCAGTACTTGAATCGCAAACTCTGCCGCTCGGGCAGCTTCCGCATTTCGAACAATCCTTCACCAACGCACCCTCATCGCAATAATACAATGAAGTACCCTGGCATTGCCCATAGAGCGTCCCATCACTACAGCTTTGGAACTCGACTTGGACTGTGAGACGAGAGTTTGCAGGATTTTCTTCGTCTCGAACAACATCGAGGGTTGTTATTTTGGTTCCGCTTACCGGATCAATAAACACTTCATCTTTTTCTAACGCTGGGTGTAGTTCGTATCCGGTTGCACTCCCACCTGGATCAAAAATCATTGACTTACTGAATTCAATCACATTCCAAGTAAAATCTACGTGTAATAATGCACCCATTGGTGTATTCCCAGTAACAAACCCATGCGGTACCCCATTTTGATCCCATCCAATGTCTTCTCGATACTCAACATAGAGACGCTGATTTCCGGTACGTGGGATTATTAATACCTTCAACCCTGAAGCCGCGGTTTCGATAGGCTCCAACACAAACGTGCCGTTTTCGGTAACTGTCTGAACGTTTGACGAGTCAAGCCACCCAAGCCAATCTTTATATTTCGCGTTATTGTAACTGATATAGTATCCCATGGTATCATAATAATCCTCGTATTCGTTATATGGCTGACCATTAAATCCTTGGGTGCATTCTAGTATTGGAACGGTATTAATATTGCACGCATATGCATGCGCATGTTTCAATCCAAGTGCATGACCTAGCTCATGCATAATTCCAAAACGGGTATATCCTTGATCAACCCAATCCGAATATACTCCAATCCATGATGCTGAAAAAGTTGCATCACCGTCTGGGGTCTCGTGCAGACGCTTACCAACTTCGGACTCGCTTCTGCATGTATGTGGGTGAACAATGAGTATGCGATCATACTGAGTAAAATCGACTTGCAAATCAAATGCTGCCATAGCTGCATTGAGTAACGTAACGTGAGATGTGGTGCCGCAATTTGTTGCGTTAGCCTGTGCCCATCCAAACATATCGTATGGTTGGTCTGGGTGTTCGACGCCAACGAATCGCATCTTTGCATAGGAATTCTCTTGATAAAAATTGTTCGTATCATCAAGAAGCGATTCAATGGTTGAAGTACTGATATCGGGCTGTGGAGCGTCATTGTAATAGGTAAGGAGCACTGCAAATTTCTGATCACCTATAACCGGCTCTTTATAGGGAACATTCTTTGTTTCATCGAGTGCAATTGATGTTTGTGCCCCACCAAAACTATCTACAAGTATGTTGTTCGCGTCTAACGCAATCCCCGAAAGGTTGTAGCTCGCCCCAGGTACAACATCAAAGAAGTCTTGGTGTGCAAGATGAACATGAATTTGGCTTCCTGTGTCCGATTGCTGTGTAAATGTTTGATATTGTACGCCGGTTTTAAAATCTTCCGTTTGAACAATATTCATCACTCCTTGAGAAGTTGCTTTTCTCACGATGCATCCAGTCGCTTGAGCGTCGAGAATCATCTGATGTAATTCTCCCACATAGTCGGTAGCAGCCGCTATACGTCCCATTGAAAGTTCAGGGCAATTAATAGGGGGTAGAGTGACATCGCCGAGTCCCTTTGAGAGTAATCCTAAAAAGGCAACACCTAGCGCAAATGAGGCTGTCATACCGATTGTGAGTCCGATGACTGTTATTTGCTTAGTTGCTTTCGAGAGGACGGACTGTTGGGTCGCCATATTTGTGGTACGTTAGTTTTTGGGCGTGAGTACGACAAATAATGCTATACCGAGATATGTCACCAGTATACGCTTTTTTACTTATTTTGGCGATGAATTATTTATCTGGATAAATGACAATAATCCGTTTGGCGCCGTTATCTACGTCACCACCGTTCCAGTCATGCATTGCTGACATGACAACAGGAATATCGTATCGATAATTTTCACCATTGCGCGTTCCAACGTCATTGGTTATAAATTGATCTGCTGTGTAGCCACGGACAACAAACATATGATAAACGGGGCCGGGAGCTGTAAAATTCGGATTTCCCAATTGCTGGCCTTGTGCTGGGACGATAACTGGATGACCTGCCGCTACAAAAGCTTTGATTTGATTAGATGTAGGATTATCGATGACATCCACGTGAGTGTATTCAAGATAGGCTCGAATAACGCGAGCAATTTCTGCAGCAGTCGTTGATTCATAAAAACCCAAATATGTTTTTTCAAATTCAACAAATTTTAAAATTTCTTCGTCAGCGACTGCGGGGGTGAATTTTTTTTCTTTATAATAAAAATCTACCGTAAGCACGGAAGCTTCTTCACACGCGTCTTGATATGGCTGATCCCAATTTGCATTCGGCGCTTGAGACGTAAACGGAACATTGAGCAAAAATTCTTCGGGAATAGCGCCATTACCGTTAATATGTTCTTTGGTGGTTCCTTCGGCAGATGTGTTCGTCAGCTCTTCTCCGGTATTGACATTTGTGTCCGAAAAATCATCTTGATTTGTAGAATTTACAATATCATTGTAGTCCACGGGTTTGGGTAGCGGATCCGATGCTACCTGTTTGCTCGTATGTATTTCATGGTAGACATCACGCAATACATCACGCGCGCCAAACAATAACAATGCGGCTACCCCAAGACAGAGCACGGCAAGCGTGATCCATGATGTGGATTTTTTTATTCGTACAGAATTTTTCATATCCATTAAATGAGGAACATGATAGGTTACCGCTTTTACACTAATTCGTCAAGGCGTTATGCGAGGCTATCTAATATTTTAGACGCAAGCTCATATGGGTCAATTTGAGAATATGACGGATGTGCTTCAACGTATTGAGTAATAGCTTCTCTTTGATTATCGCTAATTCTTCCTAGTGCTTGTTCGGTCTTGTTCGATAAAATAGAACGCAAATGAGCATTCGGCAAAGAACCTTCAATGGTGCTAATTAAATCCTTCAACGCACCAGCCAAAAGTAGTTTAGGTTCTTTACCTTCAAAATCGAAGTCTATTTGTTCTGTATTATTTCCCATATATATAAAATATTTTAGGAACTAAAAAAAATCGAGAAACCTTATTTATTTTACAATTACTCCAGCCTTGAACAGCATGGCCCAGTTTCCCTCAAATGCTGATGTGTTGTAGATAATCTCACCGTAAAGCGGATCGTTCACAATAATTTTTGTCGGACTTTCAGGTGAACCGACATACCCTCTCACTACACGAGCATGCTCTCCGTTTATTGCATAAATACTTTGCCCTTCGGGTGTTTGCCAATCGACGCGTTTGCCCGATCCTGCGTTGCCCCAAACCACGATCGGGTTTCCATTGTTTATTTCTTGTGTAAGCTGTTGAATGGTGCCATTCACAAAATAGTCAGCGCCGCGATAAGCACGTGCTGCCTTTAAAATCGGCTCCCAGTACACGCCATACCCCGTTGTAGATTGCCGACCACTTATATCGCCGACAAATGCAGTATACGGGTTGCCCCAGACATTGCCCGAGTGTGGAGTCGGATCGTATCCGACGATCGACATAAGTTGGTCCTCGGAAACAGCAACTCCTTTATATGCCAATGCCATTTTTAGTGCAGCTACCTCACAAGAAAGCGGATAATCTTGGTGATCGTACGGCACGTCAAGACGAACGATTGTCGGTTGAGTAGTAAAGGTAAATGCGTATTCTCTCACACTTGGGATCCCCGCTTCACCTGCGACACCGGGGGCCAACCGAATAGTATACCCCGTATCTCGTGGCATATTACTTGATGGGGTAAAGATTAACGTCGCGCCATCCCAAGAAAAACTCCCTGAAAGCTCGGGGGTTGTTGAAAAATTCTTTTCAGCGGACGCATGCGCAACCGGCTGATCAAAATCAATTCGAATCTGTCTATCAACTGCAACACCGGTTGCTCCTGGACCTGGGCTCATAGCAACAACTTTTACAGCACCGATTGTTGCGAATGTATAAACACTATCACTTTCAAAAAATCGTCCACCTTCGGTGGTAAATCCTTTTGGAATAGTGACTGTATATGTCGTGTCTGCAAAAAGCGTTGCACTCGGTGTAAATACTGCCCCAACCCCGTCAACAGACCAGACACCGTCGATCTCAGGTGAAATAATCAGTTTAGAAAATTCTGTTTCTTGAGGTGCGTGCGTAAATGCTATTTGAAATGTAGTAGACCTTAAAACTGCATTTCCGGTTGGACTAAACGAGTCAACTCCTGGAGCTTCTACTGTTTTCCATGCCTGCTCTAGGGTCACCCGTTCCTCGCCTTCATAGGAAACTTCTCCCGAATCAATAAAATGACGAGTCGGGTGCGTAACTACTTGTGCGGTATAACGCGTACCCTGTGCAAGTGGTTGAGTTGGGGTATATGTATATATTGTCTGATCATCGTTTATTGTTTTAGTGAATTCAACCGTCGGATCAATTTTAATATCATACGCCGCTAATCCTGAATTTGGCTGGTCTAGAGTCAAGGTAAACACGGAAGATGGTAAGAGCTCTTCGCTTACCAAAGGTGTGAGTGAAGCAACCGTGGGCGCTGGTTGTGTGGTAAATGTATACATAACCCGCTGAGCTGGTTCGCCTAAATCGAAAATGCCACGAAGCTTCTCGAAAGAAATTGTATATGTTGTATTAGGAAGCCAGGTTTCCAATGGCTCAAAACGGAAATCCCGAGATAAGTGTAATCTCGACAGCCGATCTTCGAAATACCAATTCCCAGGACTTGGCGGATCAATAATAATACGAACATTTCTGCTCATCGGCCGAGAAAAAGAAAAGGAAATCCCGCTATCTGTCCGAACGCGATCACCTGCTGCTGAATAATTAACATCCCATGACGCGGGCTGCTGCAAAGTCACAAGTCCAAAAACAATAGCAGCAAACACAATCGTGCCTAAAAACAAAAACGCCTTTGCGCGTACTGGCATGGCAATAAAATCGTGAACTCGTTCCTTTAAATGGTGGGGGTGATGTTCGATGTCGTGAATATCTTGATGTATGGTCGTCGCAAAAAGAGACATAGTGCGCGTGCTTAGCGTATATATACTATAGCATGACCCAACACAAACGGACTACAGGGGAACGCTGTCATGAATAATTTCTATTTCACGCTGACAACTCCAAACACCGGTCGTATTTTCTTTACATGTAGTTCGCGGAGTTGTACAGCCACAGACTCTGCAATCAGCCGGGACAAGACCCCCTTGAGTATCGCATAGTTGTGTCCCTTCGGCATTACACGTCCCAAGCGCGGTACCATCTGAACACGTACATTGTTTCGCTATATTATCCTGCCGAAGCAAATCAGGATCGTCATATTTCCCGGCATAGTAGGTGTTCCCATGATTATCAACTACCAAGCCTTTAATGCCAACGCTGTTTATTAAAGGACTGTTCCAATCCATGTCAGGGATGCAAATGTTGAGTGATCCTTTATCTGTCTGAAGAGTTAATGTAATATTTGAGTAATTAAAATTCTCTGTATCAAACGATTCACGTGATACCCACATCACAAGAGGTGAAAACCACTTCATGGCGTCTGTGCCCCCCTGCTGATATGAATACGCACCAGTGGTGTTCACATAAAGAGATGGGCGTTCATACGCGCCGAGTTTTGCCCACCATGTATAGTGGGATTGTGGCCAGCCCTTAAAAAACCAAAACCCAATATTCTGATCCTCGAGTATGGGTAGGTTTGATGTTGCCGAGTATATCAATGACGGAGAGAATGGCTGAATCGTTGAAACTGGCGTCACCGAAACAGTGGTAAATCCTGTGCCCTGCCATGAGGCGTCAGATGTTGTAAAAGCAGGATTTGTAACCATGTTGTCTTGATTTTGTGGTCTATGAATTGAAACATCATCAATGTATACAAATTTATCAGTCGAATACTCTTCGCCTTCATTCCCCGCATTCACTACTAGTAGTACATCAGTGCTTGGTGCTACAAATCCACACTCAGGTGATGGATACCAAGAATATTCTTGTAAATCCAAACCGCAATTGGCATAGGTTGTTGTACCATCTGTTGACGCCACGTGGACACGAATCTTATTCGCTGTTGCTTGCTTCACATCAAATTGGAGCGCATACCATGCTCCTTGCGTAAGACCTGTGACAGTCTGGCGCATTCGCTGATCACCTTGGGCACCTGTATATACCTTGGCACAATTGGCGCCTTCAGAACATTTATCAATACGCACATGCGCATATTCTGATATTTTTATCTGCCCGGATGTTTCATGCGCAACGGCATAGAGTGTTTTGTAGCTATGATCTGTAAAAAGCGAACTATCAAGTGTTGTCGTATAATAAGGTCCGGATCCATACATTGTCGCGATTCGCTCTGGTAACACATCGTTTCGAAGATACAATTCAACTTTACTAATCCCCCGATAGCTCGCGGCAAAAATACGCACAGGTGTACTAAGACCTACAAATTCACCTGAGGCTGGGGCGCTAATTCGTACTGTTAGGTCATCGTACAGCGGAAAAGAAATTCTTTCCAAATAATCAATGCTTCGGGCGCCTACTGCTATTGCTGTCGTTGCGATAACGCCACCAATAATAACTCCAAGGATAACTTTCGTTACCCTTGCGATGCGCAAAGAAAGCGCTTCTTGAACGATTTTTTTTCCCATATGTATATGCGCTACTTCGAAACGATACTAATGTCAAATACCTTCATATCATTCATCGGCACGACTTGTTGCTGAGATTTCTCCATTAGACTAGGGACTGCGGGTAGGACAAAAGCAACAAATAAAACTGCGAGCGAAAATACACCCAACGCGACGATTGAGGCTATAGTTTTATCTTGTGCGTGTATACTTTGTTTTACTTGCATTTTCTTTTATTTTATTTACTTTGAGTGTATTATAGCACGAAAAACAATAAAAATCAAGTATAAATGGTAATGTGCACAGACATATGGCGGTTTTCTAGGGTAGCAGTTATCCTAGATAACTATGTGTATAAATATGTCAAAAACAATTAAAGAAGAGCGTTTAAGGTGGAGCCAAACAAGACAGTCTTAAAAGAGCCAAACAAGACAGTCTTCCAAAACAGTCTTTAATTTTCATCATGTCTATTCAGTAGAGCTATTCTTCTACCTTGCATTGGCCGCAGGTCTTATCTCTAAACGCCGCTCTAACAAAATAGACATCTCGTATTTGTACTACCTTCCATTTTGCATGCTGTTTGTATCGAACAACAAACTGCACGCGAAAACTGCGCCCTTGTTCATTAAGACGCACCAGTCCTTTGTCTCCAGATCCGAACCGAAGGAAGACCTCAAGAAGCTTGATGACCTCTATTCGCAACTGCCCTGGTAAGAACCGCTAAAAGAAAAGATTGTTCCTCATCAGGCAGGAGAAATAGTCCAAATTGACACAAAATATGTCTGGGAAGATAGCCGAAGAAAATACCAGCGCGCTTTTGTTGATATTTTCACTGACTGGCAGTATGCCGTGATCGTTGGCTCTTTAGAAGCGCAAACTACTATTGAGGCTTTTAAGGAAGCTGAACAGATGTTTCCCTTTAAAATCTTAGGGGTGCAAACTGACAATGGTTCAGAGAATCGCAATGTGTTTCATTAATATCTTGGCCAGCAAGGAATCGCTCATTATTTCATCCCAAAATCGTCGCCTAACTGGGATGGAGCGGTAAAACGAGCTCATGGCGTCATTGATCAAGAGTTTTACCTAAACCCTAATCGTCCCTGGAAAACTCTGAAAAAGTATCTTCACTGGTATAACCATGAACAAATTCATCTTGGTAAATACTTAAATGGCTTAACCACAGTAGAGAAATTACAACAACAGTACAGCCATCAATTTCAACTCAGATCAATGGCTAAAGCGTCACCCTTGACCGTTAACTAAACAACCTCCCAAGCTAACAGCTTTGATAAATTCTTCCAGAGCGTCGAGTACACGAAATGCAGATTCCTTGTCACCCACCACCTCAAAAGTAACCATTGAGCCGGGTGACAAACACTGTTCTGGTAAATTGCACATGAATTTCCAGACCGATGACTGCCTCATATTTATTCTTCATACCCTTATTGTATCAATAAACTCGCAATAAAAAAAGGTCCCGCCATGGCTTGGCCGGGACCCATCAGCACATCATGATGAAGGGATTACTTCGTATACTGCTTATAGTTGCGAAGTACCTCATACTCATAATGACAATCATCTGTCAGACAAAACGCGTTTCCGATCGGAATGAACGATTTTACTGGCTGTCCGCCGACTCGAGATGGGGCAAATACCCATTTGGGGAGTACTTCCGCTATCTTTTTTGCGAAGAAATACCCGGAAGGCTGCTCCAGCGTCACGACGTAATTGAACGGGCGTTTTTTCCCATCAACTTTGACGGACATCTTCTCGACCGGTATGTTTTTTTCCCGGAATTGTGCAATGACGTCATCCGGGAAAAGCGTTACCTTACCGGCTTTATCGATACAGACGATGATGCCTGCTACGCCTTCCTTGCCTGCTGACCGGGCGACATACG
>Ga0210051_1006224_pt1 | contig 11267 bp, 11 predicted proteins | sample CryGey092014_all_FD_185464 | JGI IMG/M metagenome (GOLD analysis project Ga0210051, IMG submission 185464) | Groundwater microbial communities from aquifer - Crystal Geyser CG23_combo_of_CG06-09_8/20/14_all (SPAdes) (version 2) | ecosystem: Environmental > Aquatic > Deep subsurface > Groundwater...
TTTGGAAAAAGTGTAACGATACCTCTACCCAGTGAGAATCCTTCCGAGACTCCGTATGAGGTTATTACCCAAAACAAGAGGCTTGGGCTTCACACGCTTTGCTTGTTAGATGTTAAGGTGGAGGAAAATCGTTACATGGAAATTCGTGAGGGATTGGAATCGCTTTTTAAGATTGAGGAGAAGCGAAAAGAGAATACTGTAACGATGGATGGGCTTGTGGTGGGCATAGCGAGGGCTGGAAGCAGCAATCCAACGGTTAAGGCTGGCTTTCTGAAAGATTTATTAAACTACGATTTTGGACACGCGCCACACAGCATAATTTTCCCGGGTAAGCTTCATTTTATGGAAGCTGAGGCTCTCATAGTTTTAGCTGGTGCGCCGGACAGTTTGAGGGAGAATGGTTGAATGAGTTTGGAGAAGCTTGTCGCGAAGTATATAGGCTCTACTGAGCACGTTCTAGAGAATATGGAAACCGTTGAAGATTCACTAAACATAAATGCGGAAAGCATTAGGAAGGTTGTAAAATATGTTAGAGCCTATTTAGAAGATGCAAAATATTATAGGGATAGAAAGAAATTTGAGGTAAGCTTAGCTTCTGTCGCCTACTGCGAAGGCTTGCTCGACGCGTTAAAACTGTTAGGAGCCGTGAAATTTGAATGGTCAACGAAAAAGAAGGAAAGAAAAAGAGAAAAATAGTTTTGGCTTCAGGCACATTTGATCTGCTTCACCTCGGACACGTAAAGTATTTAGAGGAAGCTAAGAGGGCTGGTGGGCGAAACGCTGAACTAATAGTCATAGTAGCCAGAGATAGTACTGTGGAAAAAAGGCGAGGAACAAAACCGATTGTACCTGAAAATCAGCGAAGAGCACTTGTTGACTCGTTAAAAGTTGTTGATGATGCTGTTCTTGGCTATGAAGATTTTGATATTGAAAAGGTTATTCAAAAAATCAAGCCGGATGTAATTGCCCTCGGATATGATCGAAGCGACATCCAACAAGCTGTTAGAGACTACGTGAAAGAAAACAGATTAGTGATCAAGGTTGTAAAAATTAGCAAGTTTGAAAACGAAGAATTGAACAGCTCCTCAAAGATTAAGCAGAAAATCATCAGGCATTATAAAAGATGAGAGATCCATGTACAGAAGCTCCAAAAAACCTATGCTAACCTACGCGATTATCGCATTGAACATTATTTTTTACGTTTATACTGCTGTACTTAGCGGAGACTTTGTTGTAATAAATTATTATGTTATTCGCCACTACGGTCAATGCAACTATTTTGTGTTGAACGGTTGGTATTGGCAGCTTTTCACAGCCATGTTTGTCCACGCTAACATCGTACACCTTCTGGGCAACGTGTTCTTTCTACTCATTTTTGGGCTTAGAGCAGAAGAATTATTTAGTACTCAGGAATACTTTGCCATTTACTTCTTAAGTGGCTTAGCTGGTAACTTGTTGACGTTACTTTTCGGGCCTTTTATGGTTTCTGCTGGAGCTTCAGGTGCTATTTTCGGGTTGTTCGGCGCGTGCACCATTTATATCAAGCGGGCAGTCGGCCAATCAATAATAGGGGCATTGTTGTTTTCTTTCTTTTTATTAATGATGAGTTCGGGTGGAAATGTAAATAACTTGGCTCATTTGGGTGGCTTGGTTGCTGGTTTATTGGTTGGTTATGCATTGGCTTCAAGACGTAAATCAAGAGCCGTGTACGAATACGGTTATTCTTATCCGTGAAGTCATTTGTGACTTGGAAGGCTTTCTGAATAATCTATGTTCCTTTGGATTTCCTCTTTAGCGCGTGCTATCAAATCTACCTTTACGGAAGTGTTAGAACCTCAACCTTCACTTTGTGTCCGTCCTTAAGTTTTAGATGGGCCCTTAGAAAAACTGGGGAAATGACTTCGATTACTGAAGCGTCGTAGTGGCGTCTTAAAGCCGAGATTAAGGCACCTTTCACTTTATTTTCTATTATTGCTGGATAACACTTCACTCGTCCGAAAGTGCGGTTTTCTCTTTCGAATCCCTCCATCTCGATTGCTGGATAACCGTCAAGTTCCGAACACGTTTTAACATCGTAGTCTGTTGTGAGCTTCAAGTTAAGCGTGCCCGGATATGGGTCAAAGCCCAATTTCTCTATGAACTGTTTTCTGTAATGTTCCCTTGTTATGTAATAGGCGCCTTCACCTAATCCTGTGAAAACTACTCCTTCTAGAGTTACTGAAGGAGGATAGGTGGCTTCTATCAAGAAGCGTAGGTTTGAATATAGTTTTTTCAGTTCGTTGATGCCGGTGTCTGTGATTTTTATGAGGCATCCTTCAGGCGTTATAGTTCGCTTAATCCATCCTTCGTTATCTAATTCGATTAAATGACGTGAGGCTGTCTGCTGCGACATACCTAGTTTCCGTGCTAAATACTCTGTTGAAATTTTTGCGGTTCTCTGATGTGCTCCCATTTCAGCTAACTTTAAAAGCGTGAAAAGATGGCGCCATAGACGTCTCTTATCCATCCCAAAACCTCGTTTTTGCTGTTTGCTTTAGAAATAGTACACTGCATGATTTAAGTAGCTCGAAAAACTTGTGGAAAACAAGCATGTTTGAAATGTTTTGCTCATTGCTTTGAACATTTTGTTTGGTTCAATTGAACATTAAAATAGGCTTTCCTGTTGGACAGTACTTGTTTTCTAGGTTCGTCAGTTTAAGTGTTCCATGAGTAGCGCGACGCGTGTGTCTAGCTGATCCTGAATCAGTTAAAAAAAGTCTTAGCTGTGCAAGAGACATGAGTGACGGAACAAAGGCAAACTACGTTAACACTTACAGTTGCTTCCTAGAAAAAGAAGGATTAACATGGAACGCGTTTAGGTACAAACGAGCTCAAACGTTTCCTTTCATTCCAAGCGAGACCGAATTAAATCAATTGATTGCAGTAAACGGTAAAAACTCGGAACTTTCCTTCAAGCCCTCAAAGAAACAGAGGCAGACCCGGTGAGTTAGGAGATGCTACATGGATGGACATAAACAAGCGAGGACAATCATCATAAGCAAGCCGGTGAAAGGGCATAGTCCAAGGATCCTCAGCATTTCAGTGGAATTAATAAGAAGACTTGAGCTCTTGGAAAAGATGCCAGAATCCTCAACACATTCACACTCTACAGAAATTTCTATTATCGCCGCAAAGTGACAGATAGAAAATTGCAGAATCCAAGGCTGCTACACATAAAGTTCACAACCATCAGACATTGGAAAGCCACAAAAGAAGATCACAGAACCAAAAACAGCCTATACGTTCAGAAGCTTCTAGGACACAAAAACATTCAAAACATATTAATCTACACAGACTTCGCCTTATTCAACAGCACAAACCAAGACGAGATCACCGTAAGAGCAGCCACAAACATCGGGGAAGCATGCAAACTTATGCAAGCAGGCTTTGAATACGTGACAGGTGACCATGCAGATGGAGGCAAAATCTTCAGAAAACGCAAATAACAAATTTAGTATAGTTCAGTGAAAAGACCATGAAGTTTAGACGTGTTTAAACAATCCATACAGAATTTTTATCTACGACTTTTTCTTCGAGTTTCACATAGGCGTCAAACATGAAAGAGAGTGTAGCTTTCGCGCCATGCCATATTACAGGCTTCTTCCAGATACTTGATCAGCCAACAAACCCTTTGTATGTCGGTTCTAAAGGAGCTGGCGTCTCATTAAGCCAAGGGGTCAAAACCATCGTAAAGGTTAGAAAAGCCTTGAAAGGCTCCTTACAAGTCAAGATTAATGGTTTCGCCTCAAGCTCTGCAGAAGTCTCCAAACATGTTGTAGACGCCTTTCTTTCCCGCTTTAAACAAATGGAAAACTTCGAGATTATCGTTGAACATCACGTTGAGGTTCCAATAGGGGCTGGATTCGGCACAAGCGGAGCTGCAGCCTTAAGCTTAGCCCTAGCCCTAAACGACGTTTTTGGTTTAGGCATGTCTAGAATGGAGGCTGCCCAAATGGCGCATGTGGCTGAAGTTGAATGTAAAACGGGACTCGGCACAGTGATTGCTGAAGCCTTCGGCGGTGTAGAAGTAAGAGTTAGGCCAGGAGCGCCGGGAATTGGAGAAATAAAAAATGTGCCTGTTCTAAAAGATTATGTAGTTGCTTGCTTAACCTTTGGACCATTACCGACAAAAAAGTTCCTAGAAGATGAAGAAACCCGCAAACGCATAAACGAGTTCGGCGGAAAACTCGTTGACAAGTTGATCAAAGAGTCAAACATCACAAACTTCATGAGTTTTTCCCGTCAATTCGCTGAGCACGTAGAATTAATAACTGAAAAAGTAAGGAGAATCCTAAATGAAACGGATAACGCCAACTTCACTTGCAGCATACAAATGTTCGGAGAATCCATATTCACTCTAATCAAACAACAATCCCTTGAAGAGATTCTCCGAATCTTCCGCAAGTACAGTCCAGACGGAAAAATCATTCTGAGCGAAATAGACTTTGAAGGAGCACGATTGCTGAGATGACGATCGTCAAGATTCCGCCAGAACATCCTAGAGCAGAATCCCTTCGAATACGAAAAAAACTAATCGAATATTACTGTAAGGAAGTTGTGGCGACTGCTGGCCTCATAGCACACGGTCGAGGGGAAGCCTTCGATTATACGCTCGGCGAAAAAACAACCAAACCAGCCTTAAACGCTATACAAGCAGCTGCAGCAACGCTTCTGACAGCTGAAAAAGCAGTCATCTCCGTTAATGGGAACACAGCCGCCTTAGTAGCTGAAGAAATAGTAAGGCTAGCTAATGTTACGAAAGCAAAAATTGAGGTCAACCTGTTTTACAGGTCGCTTGAAAGGGAACTGAAAATCAAGAAGTTGCTTGAAAAGGCTGGTGCAGACAAGGTTTTAGGAGTGGGTGAAGATGCTTCTGCAAGAATTCCCGAGCTAGGAAGCGAGAGGAGACGTGTAGACCCGCGGGGCATACTTGTGGCTGACGTGGTTTTAGTACCGTTAGAAGATGGAGACAGAACGGAAGCACTCGTTAAAATGGGAAAAAAAGTGATAGCAATAGACCTAAATCCTCTTTCGCGAACAGCACAAAAAGCAACAATCACCATAGTCGACAATGTTGTGAGGGCAACACCGAAGCTTGTGGAAACAGCAGGAAAACTAAAGCAAAACTTAAAAAAATGCCACGAAATTCTGCTGAACTTTGACAACAAGAAAAACTTGGTTGAATCCATAACCCTAATCAAAGAAAGGCTTTCACGACTTGCTGAAAAAGGCGAATACATCACCTCGGAGGATGAAAAACATGAGTTTTAACAAAATTGTTGTTTTGGGCGCTGGCGCCATCGGAAGCATCTATGGAGCCTTACTGTCTAAAAAAAATGATGTAACATTGATTGGGAATGAAGCCCATGTGGATGCTGTGAATTCGAAGGGTTTATCAATTTCCGGAGATATAAAGGAAACTTTCTATCTTAAGGCTGACACCGAAATCCGCGGAATACCTGAAAACACGCTAATTATTCTAACAACAAAGGCATACGACTCGGCAAAAGCAATTAAACAAATAAAAAAATTTCTGAAAAAAGATACGGTTGTTCTTGTCTTGCAGAATGGTCTTGGAAACGAAGGAGTCGTTAAGCGCGTAGCTGGTGACAAAGCCAAAATTTTGAGGGGTGTAACAGTGATGGCGGCTGAATTTTTTGAACCTGGAAGAGTGAGATTTTGGAGTGGAGAAACAATTATCGAGCAGAATGAAGTTGCGGAAAGAATCACTGAAAGTTTTGTCAATTGCATGTTAGGAACAAGGCTTTCCAATGACATCAACATGGAAGTATGGAACAAGCTGATTGTGAACTGTGTAGTAAATCCGTTATCCACGCTTTTTCATGTTAGGAATTGTGAACTTGTTTCGGGTTCTTTGAAAACTGTTCGACATAGAATTGTTAGGGAATGTGTTGAAGTTGGAAAAGCTGAGGGAATAACCTTTCCAAAAAATTTGAAAGAAAAAGTTGACGAGAAAATCTCCAATTACACGAATTTTTCTTCTATGTGCCAAGATGTAATGAAGGATAAGAAAACTGAAATTGATTTTCTAAACGGAAAGATAGTTGAGTTGGGTAGAAAACATAACATTCCAACACCTGTGAACGAAACACTTGTGTGCTCGATAAAATTCATGGAGGAGAAAAATGGAATTTCCAGAAAGAATTAAGCGCAAAAAGGGTAGAGAAAAAATCGTGGTGTTAACGGCTTACGACTACCAAATGGCAAAGATACTTGACGGCACTGGCATTGATTTAATCCTTGTTGGCGATAGTCTGGGAATGGTTATGCAAGGTGACAGCAACACAAAAAGCGTAACTATGAAGGATATGATTTATCACACGAAAAATGTGGCGAAAGGAGCCAAAAAAACGTCAATTATAGGTGACATGCCGATAAACAGCTGCAACACTGTGGAAGACGGCTTAAGAAATGCTAAACAGTTTCTAGAGGCAGGGGCTCACGGAGTTAAGATCGAAGGAAATAGACCAGAAGTTGTAGAGGCTTTAATAGAGGCGGAAATTCCAGTGATGGGTCATGTTGGAATGCTTCCTCAACGGGCTGAAACTTATCATGTAAAAGGGAAAGAACCTGAAGAAGCTGCAGAGATTTTTCAAGACGCTTTGAATTTGGACAAGTTGGGCGTTTTTTCCATAGTTTTAGAGTGCATGCCTGAAAGCCTAGCGAAAAAAATTACCGAAGAGGTGAAGGCTCCGACAATCGGCATCGGGGCTGGAAAACACTGTGATGGACAAGTTTTGGTAGTAAATGACATGCTCGGTTTGGATGAAAGTTTCAAACCAAAATACGTAAAGAGATACGCCCATCTGAACAAAGTAATAGAGGACGCTGTTGCTGAGTTTGTGAAAGAAGTTTCTGCTGGCAAGTATCCAGACGAGAAACACACTTATCACTAAGCTTGGGGAAGGTTATGAAAAATGGAAAATGAAGGTTTGCCTCAGAGTTCAGTGCTCAAGGAGCTTGAGTCAAGACTTAGCAGGGACTTTACGTATAGTTCTGGAAGAATCATCGGGTCCATGTGTACTTGTCCACATCCTTTAGCTAGAAAAGTTTACACTCGCTTTCTCGATAGAAACTTAGGTGATTCAGGGCTTTCTCCAGCTCTGGTTAAGCTAGAAAAAGAAACGATACACATGCTTGGTCTGTTGCTTTCAAACCCAAGGGCTTCAGGTCACATAGTCACAGGGGGAACAGAGGCTAACACTTTGGCTTTGTGGGCTGCAAAAAAGCTTTCAAAAAGGAAAAAATGTGAAGTTATCGTGCCTGCTTCCGCACATTACTCTTTCGACAAAGCTGCAGATTTGTTAAGCTTGAAAACTGTTAGAGTTGGGTTGAACAGCAGCTTCCAAGTTGACGTAGAAGCAGTTGAAAAGGTAGTGAATTCAAACACTATAGCAATTGTTGGCGTGGCTGGAACAACTAGTTTAGGCGTTGTTGACCCAATATCGGAGCTTTCAGAAATTGCCGTAAAAAAAGACTTGTACCTTCACGTAGATGCAGCCTTCGGAGGTTTTGTTCTTCCATTTCTGAAGAAATTAGGATTCAGCGTTCCAGATTTTGATTTCTCATTGCCCGGGGTTTGTTCTATTACTGTTGACCCTCATAAAATGGGTCTAGCTTCCATTCCTGCTGGCGGAATACTGTTTCGGAATGAAAGCCTAAGAAAGGCTGTTGCTTGGAACGTTTCTTATCTGGCTGGAGGGGAAAGTGAGCAAGCCACTATTGTTGGGACACGTTCCGGAGCTTCGGTTATTGCTGTTTGGGCTTTGCTGAAGCATTTGGGAAAAGAAGGTTACAAGAGAATTGTTAGGAGTTGTATGCGTTTAACGTGGAAACTTGCGAGGGAAATTCAGAAAATTAATGGTTTAGACATAATAACTGAACCATCCATGAATATTGTTGGGATAAAATCCGAAGTATTCGACATTCACCGAATAGCAAAAGAGTTAAGACTTAGAAAATGGGCGGTTTCCCTGTTCCCAAATCACATTCGAATAGTCGTCATGCCTCACGTTCAAAAACAGCACATTGAAGAATTCCTAGAAGATTTAAAAGACATCGTCAATAAACTGGGAGGTTGAAAAACATTGTCGGTTCATCCATCTAAAGACATTGTAGGAACTAAAGGAAAAGAGTTGAAAGATAAACGCATAGTCTTATGTGTAACTAGCAGCGTGGCAGCTGTCCAATGTTCAGAAATCGCTAGAACGCTCATGCGACATGGAGCAGAAGTCTTCGCTGTAATGTCGCCGATGGCGCAGAAAATTATTCACCCGTATCTTATGGAATGGGCAACTGGAAACGCTGTGGTAACAGAGTTAACTGGGAAAATCGAACATATAGCTTTGGTTGGGGAACACCCTAAAAAGGCTGATTTGGTTCTTGTTGCTCCAGCCACAGCTAACACGATAAGCAAGATTGCCTGCGGAATAGACGATACGACGGTGACGTCTGTTGTTTCAACGGCTTTCGGCTCAAAAATCCCCATAGTTATTGTTCCAGCCATGCACGAGTCCATGTATAACCATCCAATACTAACTGAGAACATTAAGAAACTAAAAGCGTTAGGCGTTGAGTTTGTTGGCCCAAGAATTGAGGAAGGCAAAGCCAAAATTGCTGAAACAAAGGAGATTGCCAATGCGGTTATGCGGAAGCTTGCGGTTAAACAGGATTTCTCTGGATTAAGGGTGCTAGTTACTGCGGGACCAACCGTAGAACACATAGACCCTATACGTGTTATCACAAACAGAAGCTCTGGAAAAATGGGCGTTGCAATTGTGGAAGAAGCTTTAGATCGTGGAGCAGAAGTAACAATTGTCTACGGATTGGGAAGAGCAACTCCTCCATCTGAAACCCGTGTCATTTCTGTTGAAACAACAGAGCAAATGCGTGAAGCAGTTATTTCTGAACTAGAATCAAAGAAATATGATGTGGTGATAGCTGTAGCTGCAGCCGCTGACTGGACCGTTAAAAAACCATTTTCTCATAAGGTTTCAACGCATAAGCTTCATTCGCTTGATTTGAAACTGAAGCCTACCAAGAAAATTATTGATCATGTGAAAAAGGTTAGTCCTAAAACGTTTCTTGTGGCGTTTCGTGCAGAATACAAGTTGTCTAAGAAGGGTTTGATTGAAAGTGCTTATGAACGATTGTTAGAAGCCAATGCTGATTTAATCATCGTGAATGATGTGGGTAAGAAAGGTGCAGGATTTGGAACCGAAACAAACGAAATTTTCATTGTAGATAGGGAGAAAAAAGTAGTTCATATTCCATTAGCCCTTAAACGAGAAGTCGCAAGGAGAATTCTTGATGTTGTAAATGAAAAAATCAAACCAAAATAACCTTATAGCCTGTTAATACGTGTAAAACGTGAAAGCAAATGAGTAAAAAGTTCAAAACCGTGGCTGTTGGCGGCACCTTCGACAAGTTTCACAAGGGACATAGAGCCTTGCTTGTGAAAGCTTTTGAGGTGGGCGAGCAAGTTTTAATCGGTTTAAGTTCTGACGAGTTCGCCAAGAAACTGAATAAGCCACATCTAACAGCACCGTACAAGCAGAGGTTAGAAGAGTTAAAGGCTTTTTTACATGAGCATGAGTTTTTGAACAGAACCAGAATTATTACTTTAGATGACGTTTATGGAGTGACATTGTCTAAAGGCTGCGCTGAAGCTTTGATTGTAAGTAAAGAAACAGAATCTACGGCTGTTAAAATCAACGAGGAAAGGAAAAGGATTGGGCTGTCTGCGCTGCATATAGTGGTTATAGGCATGATTCCTTCAGAAAATCATGTTCCTGTATCCACGACTCGAATTCACCGAGGAGAAATCGATCGCGAAGGTCATATACTAAAAATGAGAAACTAGAACAAAATATTTCAATAAAGAGCTAAAGGCATGAAAGTCAACAAGAAAAGAATAGATAAAAGTTGGAACTAAGATGAGCAGACCACAAGTAGCTTCGTACGGCTCTTGGAAATCTCCCATTACTTCGGAGCTGGTTGCCTCAGGAACTGTGGGGCTTGGACAGATAATTCTTGATCATGAGGATATTTACTGGAATGAGCTACATCCAACTGAAGGGGGACGAATCATTATCGTGCGAAGGACACCAGACGGAAAGACAACTGATATGACGCAGTCTCCATTCAACGCTCGTACACGCGTTCATGAGTACGGCGGAGGTGCATTTGCCATTATTGACGGCACAATCTACTTTTCGAACTTCGCTGACCAACGAATCTATCGTCAGGAACCCGAAGCCATAGCACGCCCAATCACCCCTGAGGCCGAGCTACGTTATGCCGACATTGTCATTGACCGCCAGCGAAGTCGCATAATTTGTGTTCGTGAAGATCACACAGTTGCTGGACGAGAGCCAACAAATGCTCTGGTAAGCCTCAAATTTGAGGGCGGCAAAAGTGGCAATGCTCTCGTTTCTGGGAACGATTTTTACTCGTCTCCTCGTCTCAACCCCGACGGTTCTCGCTTAGCATGGCTCACATGGAACCATCCGAACATGCCGTGGGATGGAACCGAACTTTGGGTCGGTGAGCTAAGAGGAGACGGCTCGTTAAGCCATCCCGAACGAGTTGCAGGCGACACTGACGAATCCGTCTTTCAGCCAGAGTGGTCACCAGACGGCGTTCTATACTTTGTTTCCGACCGCACTGGTTGGTGGAACCTTTATCGTTGGGATAAAGAAAACATCAAACCTTTGTGTAAGATGAAGGCTGAGTTCGGAAGACCGCAGTGGGTCTTCGGAATGTCAACTTACTCGTTCGAATCTGCAGGCTGTATTATCTGCGCCTACACTGAGCAAGGAACTTGGCGTCTAGCAACCATTGACACTGCGACGGGCAAACTTGAACGTATCAAGACACCCTACACAGAAATTCGAAGCCTACGTGCATCGTCAGGTCTGGCTGTATTTATCGCTGGATCGCCAACTGAACCGCCGTCAATCGTCAGGCTTGACCTTGCAACGCGTCAGATTGAGGTATTGCAGCGTTCCAGTAACGTAATGATTGATGCTGAATATTTGTCGATTCCAAAAGCAATCGAATTTCCAACTGAGAACGGGCTTACTGTACATGCCTTTTTCTACGCGCCACGAAACCGCGACTACACTGGTCCATCCGAAGAGCGACCGTCGCTTCTAGTGAAAAGTCATGGTGGCCCGACTGCTGCCACTTCTACTACGCTTTCTTGG
>Ga0210051_1006226_pt1 | contig 11264 bp, 9 predicted proteins | sample CryGey092014_all_FD_185464 | JGI IMG/M metagenome (GOLD analysis project Ga0210051, IMG submission 185464) | Groundwater microbial communities from aquifer - Crystal Geyser CG23_combo_of_CG06-09_8/20/14_all (SPAdes) (version 2) | ecosystem: Environmental > Aquatic > Deep subsurface > Groundwater ...
ATGCGCTGGGCGACCAGGTATTGCGCGTCTTTTTCAGCTACATGGCGCAGGGATTGCGCGCCACCGATTTCCTGGCGCGCTACGGCGGCGACGAGTTGACCCTCATCATGAGCCAGACCACGCTCCAGTCCGCCGTGATGGTGGCGGATAAAATCACCGAAAAGATGACAAAATTTTTCTTCAAGGCGCCGGATGAAAAACGCATCACGCTTGGAATTTCGGGCGGGATCGCCGTTTACCCCACACACGGACGCTCCGCCGCCGAACTACTGCGCGCCGCCGACGAGGCCCTCTATCGCGCCAAACGCCGCGAGCGCGGCAGGTTCCTCGTGGCCAAAGGCCTGACCGGGCCGTTAGCCCCCATCACATTTCCACAAACCAACGAATAGAAAAACGCCGTGACTATTCAGCGGCCATCGCCAAATAACGACGGATGCGTGGAATTTAACGGATCAATCCGTTCCACGCTTCGCGCACGCATCCGTGTTCTTGACGATGCGCCAACCAACATCAACTCCCATAGCCTGAATAGTTACGAACGCCTGTCACTTTGCCAGCCAGCGGGGTTATAACCTTCAAATTCCCATTGGTAAAGCAAATTGCCAATTTGTCTCCCGGAGAAAACTCATGCCCCAAAAAGTAAAATTGATCCTAAACCCCATGTCCGACATGGGCCGCGCCTGGAAAGCCGCCAACGACCTGCGCCCCATCGCGCAGGAATTCAAGCAGGGAGACATCTCCTGGAGCGGAACCGTCTACCCGACTCACGCAACAGAACTGGCGAAGCAGGCCGCCGCGGAAGGCTGTGACCTGGTCATCGCCCTGGGCGGAGACGGCACCGTTCATGAAGTCATCAACGGGTTGATGCAAATTCCCGAAGACAAACGCCCCGCGCTGGGAGTTGTCCCCCTCGGTTCGGGCAACGACTTCGCCCACGCGCTCGGCGTCCCGAAAAAGCCCGACCACGCCCTCGCCCACGCGCTCAACGGACAGCCCTCCAAAATAGATGTCGGCCTGCTCACCGACGAACACAGCGGACGCCGCGAATATTTCGACAACACCGTCGGCGCGGGCTTCGACGCGGTGGTCACCATCCGCTCCCATAAATTAATCATCGTCAAGGGCTTCCTCATGTACCTCACCGCCGTCATCCAGACCATCCTCCTCAATCACAATCCCGCCAAAATCCAATTCCAAAGCGAGACCGAATCGTGGGAAGATACCGTGCTGATGACCACCGTCTGCAACGGCGGACGCGAGGGCGGCGGCTTCCTCATCTCGCCCGAATCCAAAATTGACGACGGCCTGCTCCAATTCCTCAACGTCAAAAAAGTTTCGCGCGCCATGATGTTCCGCCTCGTGCCAGAATTCATGAAAGGCACGCACTTGCGCTTCCCCGCCACCCAACTCGGCAGTTTCAAAAAACTCCACCTCGCCTCCGACCGTCCGCTCTACATCCACGCCGACGGCGAAATTTTCACCAGTTTCGGTTCGGATGTGCGGGAAGTATCGTTTGAGGTGTTGCCGGGCGCGTTGAGTGTTGTAAAAGGGTAGACGCGTAGAGACGTTGCATTGCAACGTCTCTACGCGTCTACGTTATACTTCCCCCCATGCCCGACCTGCTCGCCTCCCTCCTGCCGCACGACCTCGGACATCTCCGCATCCTGGCCGAACTTTGGGGACTCGAACTCGACGCGCGCGAGCGAGACTCCGCCGCGGACGAGCTAGCCGCCTCTCTCCTGGACCTGGAGCGGGCGCGCGAAACCCTCGAGGTTCTCCCCGCCCCGGCGCGCGCCGCCCTCGACGCGCTCCTCGACGCGAACGGACGCCTCCCCTGGGCCGAGTTCGCGCGCCGTTTCGGCGAGATCCGCGAAATGGGCGCGGGCAAGCGCGACCGCGAACGTCCGCACCGCAACCCCGTCTCCGCCGCGGAAATGTTGTTCTACCGCGGCTTTTTGGCGAAGGCCTTCTTCGATGCCGAAAAGGGCGCGCAGGAATTCGCGTACATCCCCGATGATCTACTGAAAATTATTAAACACGAAGGACATCCTTCGACTACGCTCAGGACAGGCTTCGGACACAAAGGAAATTCTGGGGAAGTGCTAGGCCGCCCCGCAACGCCTGTTGAAAAGGCGCATGAGATCCCCGCCAGTGACCGCGTCCTTGATGACGCGACCACGTTGCTCGCCGCGCTGAGAATCGGCAAGGCGGATTATCAATCCACCCCACAATTGTCTGCCCGCTTGCGTGGCGCGGATTGGCAATCCGCACTACAACTAACTGCCCTGCTCCATGCCGCGAAACTGCTCAAGAAAAATATCCCGCAGGCCGAGGCTGTGAAAAAATTTCTCGAAGCCCCGCGCGCCGAGGCGCTGTCCATGCTCGCGGAGACGTGGAAAACATCCGCCACATTTGACGAGTTGCGCCTGCTCCCGTCCATCCTCTGCGAAGGTGAATGGATCAACTCGCCCCACGTCACACGCTCCACGCTCCACGGTTTTATCCACGCCATTCCCAACAACCAATGGTGGTCGTTCCCCGCCTTCCTGCGCGACCTCAAACTGAAACATCCCGACTTCCAACGCCCCGCAGGCGATTACGACTCGTGGTTCATCAAGCGCGCCGCGGACGGACAGTACCTGCGCGGCTTCGCCTACTGGGATTCGGTGGACGGCGCGCTCGTGCGATTCGTGATCCAGATCATGCGCTGGCTTGGTCTCGCCGATCTCGCTTCCCCTGAGGAAGGAAAAGACTTCACCGCTTTCCGCCTTACGCAATACGCAACACGCAATACTCATGCAGGTACACAGGTAAACACGTACACAGGTAAACAGGGGAAGATAACTATTGCATCCTCAGGGAAAATTTCTGTCGAGCGTCTGGCTCCGCGCGCGATACGTTATCAAATAGCAAGATTCTGCGATTGGGATAATGAGAGAGCCGACGAATATCAATACCATGTTTCAGCGCGTTCTTTGAAGCGCGCCAGCGAGCAGGGACTGAAGGCGGAGCAGTTGCTGTCCCTGCTGGTGAAGCACACAAAGGGCAACGTCCCGCCCGCATTGGTGAAAGCGCTCAAACGCTGGGAAGTTAACGGCACCGAGGCGCGGGCCGAGAGTCAAACTGTTTTAAGGGTCAGCCGCCCCGAGGTCCTGGAAGAGTTGCGAGCCTCGAAGGCGGGACGATTCCTGGGCGAGCCGCTCGGTCCGACGGCGGTCATCGTCAAAAGCGAAGCCGTCCCCAAGATCGCGGCCGCGCTGGCCGAGATGGGACTGTTGCTCGATGTGAGTTCTCCCGCAGAGTTCTCCCGCAGTTGAACTGCTGGAGAAACAAACCGCCTGGGTTATAATTCGCGCAAATGACTGGAGGCGACATGAACGAACCCAAACCACTTAACTGGACTCCTGCGCCCGGCGTCGGCCTAAGTGTCGTCCGCCGCGGCGATGGGGGGATGACGCTGACGTTTAACGACATTTCGGAAGCCACTCTCAAAGCCTGGCACGATTTTGCGCTTGAACACCTGCTCGGCTCCGACCGCCGCACGCGCAACTTGTACGATCTGCGCGCCGTGAAGGAGATCAACGAGAAGACCGTGCGCGCCGCCGTGGAAGTGAACAGCGACCCCTCGGCGCGCAACATCCGCCTGGCGGTGGTGGTGGCAGACGCGAAGATCGCGGACGCCATCCGCAAGGTGGCCGCGCTGGCCCTGCCCGAAACTGCCGCGGCGATGAAGATCTTCACCGACATCAACGAAGCCGAAGCCTGGTTGGGAAGGCCGCTGGATCAGATTCCGTGAGAAGGTAGACAGGTACACAAGTACACACGTAGACACGGAACACGGAACACGCAACTCGACCCATGAAATCCCTCGCCATCGGAAACTTCATATTCCACTGGGGCGCGCGCACCTACGTGATGGGCATCCTCAACGTCACGCCCGATTCGTTTTCGGGCGATGGATTGCTCTCCCCTCTCCCCGCAGGAGAGGGGGCAGGGGGTGAGGGACGAACCGTCGAACAGGCGCGCCGCTTCCTCGCCGCGGGTTGTGACATCCTCGACGTGGGCGGAGAATCCACCCGCCCCGGCTCCCAGCCCGTGGACGCGGCCGCCGAGAAACAGCGCGTCATCCCGGTCATCGAGATGCTCGTCCGCGAATTCCCCGACGCGCTCATTTCCATTGACACCTATAAAGCCGAAGTGGCAGAAGCCGCGCTCCAGGCGGGCGCGCGCCTCGTCAACGATGTGTGGGCCTTGCGCGGCGACCCCGACCTTGCGGCAGTCGCCGCGCGCCACGACGCGCCCGTCATCCTCATGCATAACCGCAGTAACCCCGCCAGCGTGGAAGTGAAAGAACGCCTCGGCAACGCCTACACGGGATCGGAATACAAGAACCTGATCGAGGACGTGAAGCGCGAATTGATGGACTCGGTGGACATCGCGCGCCGCGCCGGCATCCCCGACGAATGCATCATCCTGGACCCCGGGATTGGGTTCGGCAAAACAGTGCATCATAACCTCGAGCTGATCCGCCGCCTCGACGAGATCCGCGCCCTCGGCTTCCCCGTCCTGCTGGGACCGTCGCGAAAATCCTTCATCGGCTACACCCTCGACCTGCCTCCCGACCAGCGCATGGAGGGGACAGCCGCCGCGGTCGCGGTGGGAATCACGCGCGGCGCGGACATCGTCCGCGTGCACGATGTGGAACCCATCAGCCGCGTTGTGCGGATGACGGATGCGTTGGTAAGAATACAAATGTAGTTTCTAACGAAGTGGAAGGTAAACGATCTGATCGGTATATTCGCCGGGATTCGACGCGCCCCAAATCAAAGCCAGTTCTTCTATCGTTTCGTTGACAGACATTTTCGGGTTCAACGTGAACATGCCGGGGAAATGATGTCCTGCCGCAAGATGGTCACGTAAATGATCGGGCATCGAGCCGCGATTGTTCGTGACTAGCGTAAAATCATTCGCCTCACACCATAAAAGTAAATCGAGATCGAGTGTGCCAATCGGCGGGGCAGTCGGATCGTCAATGCGCCATACAACGATGTCGGGATAGCGCGCCCGCAATCCCTTCCGCAGACCATCACCCACGTTCTCGTCAAGAAGATATTTTCTCACGTCTTAATGGAAGCAGTCTGGCGCTCGGCGGCAATCTGGCGCAACTTTAGTATCGCAGGCGAAGGGTTGCGATTCTGCTCATTCCACTTGCGATCTACACCCTCAAGCCAGTTGGAAAGATAGGCCGTGACCTTCGCCTTGTTGTGCAAATAGTAAGTGATCGTCGCGTGGACTTGTTCAAGGGTCAAGGACGGATATTGCGCCGCGATGTCTTCCGGGGAAAGGCTTTTATAGATATAATCGTAAAGGATTGTTTCGATCCCAACGCGCGTCCCTTTGATCCGAACATCGTTTGGCGCGAGAAAGTTGAAATAGTCTTCAATCTGCATGGTTTTGCTCCGACGAGGATTATAGCAGTAATTCGTGATTGGTAATTGGTAATTTTCCAATCCCTAATTACCATTTACCAATTACCGACCATCTGACTATCAGACCATGTGACTATCCCCCATGCAACACGATAACGAACTCGTCCAGGAAGCCTATATCAACCTCAAAACAGGCGACCGCGCGGCAGCGCGCCGTTACGCCGAACGCGCCCTGCTCACAGTGGACGATGTCGAGACGCGCGTCAAAGCCAGTTTCATTCTCAGCCAGGTCACGGACGATCCCAAAGAAAAACGCGACCTGCTCGAAACCGTGCTTGCCTACGACCGCACGCACGCCGAAGCGCGTCGTGCGCTTGCAATTCTCGACGGCAAGCTCAAGCCCGAAGACATTGTGGATGCGGACAACTTGCCCGCGCAATCCACGGAACAGGCGCGCGCCGACCGGTTCACCTGTCCCAAGTGCGGGGCGCGCCGCGTCTTCGCGCCGGATGGACATTCGCTGTTATGTGAAAACTGCGGCTACAATGATTCGCTTGCCATGGACGGAGAAGCCGACGAATCGGATTTCTTCACTGCCATGGCCACTGCCAAAGGGCACCGCAAGCCCGTCGCCATGCAGGTCTTTCACTGTCAAGGTTGCGGCGCGGAGTTCATTCTCGCGCTGGGGGTTATTTCCGCCACATGCGCCTACTGCGATTCGCCGCACGTTGTCCGCCTCGGCCAGTCCCGCGAACTGATCGAACCCGAGGGCGTCATCCCGCACGCGTTCACACAAAAGCAGGCCATCCAGTTGCTCGTGAAATGGGTGGAGCAGAACAAACTCAAACCTGGACGCAAAGTGGACTTTCCGCGCGGCGTCTACCTGCCGCTGTGGACCTTCGACCTGGGCGGCGCGATCCGCTACAGCGGCAATATGGTTGAAACCGACGATGACCCGTTCGGGCAACGCCAGCGCCGCGTCGTCCGCATGACGGATGAGTATCCCGTCCTCGTCAACGACTGGCCAATTCCCGCCAGCCAGAAAATTGTCGCCCGCTTCGCCCGCCTCCTGCCAACCTTTGACCTGACCGCGGTCAAGCCGTACGACCCGCGCTACCTCGCCGACTGGCCTGCCGAAGTTTATGACATCAGCATGTCCAACGCTTCGCTCGAAGCGCGCAGCCAGGTCTTCGCGCAATATCGGGAACGCCTGCCCTCCGAGCAACTTTCGCAACTGACCAATATCAATCTCTCCTCGGCAGGCATGGCAATCGAATCGTTCAAGCTGGTTCTCCTCCCCGTCTGGATGACAGAGATCCCCCTCGACGGCAAAACACTCCCATTGCTCATCAATGGGCAGAATGGGAAGATTACGTAGACAGATACACAGGTACACACGGAACACGCAACACGTACCATGCCCTACGAAACTACCCAACTACGCAACTACAAAACTAAATGCCCAACCTGGCCGAAATCGTCCACCGCCGCCGCGAACGCCGCGCGGACCTGCGCCGCCGTTCCGAGTCGCGCGTCCGCGCCGCGGGGCTGGGACTCGGCTACATTTTTTCGATCCTGCTCGCGGTCGGCATCTTCGCCTCGGTGTTCGCCTACGCCGACCTGACGCGCGACCTGCCCTCGATTGACGGACTCCCCATCCTGCTGAATCCAAATAACGGACTCCTGCTCCAGCCCACGCGCCTCTACGACCGCACGGGCGGGCAGGTCATCTTCACGGTTGCCCCATCTGATTCGGAGCGCGTCTATCTGCCGCTGGATCGTCTCCCCAAATCACTCGTGGACGCGACCATCGCCGCGGCAGACACGGGCTTCGAGCGGCATCCTGGCTACTTCCTCAGCGGTCTCGACAACCCCGACGCGCATCCCACCCTGGCGCAAAAACTGGCCTACGACCTGTTGCTGTTCGCGGAGCCGCCGTCCCTGCGACGCGCCCTGCGCGAGCGCATCCTCGCCGCGCAGATCACCTCGCGCTTCGGACGCCAGCAGGTGATGGAGTGGCACATCAATTCCGCCAACTACGGACATTACGCCTTCGGCATCGAAGCCGCCTCCGAACTTTATTTCGATAAACCCGCCAGCGAACTGACCCTCGCCGAATCCGCCCTGCTGGCCGCGGTCTCGCAGACGCCCAGCCTGAACCCAATCGACGCGCCAGACGCCGCGTCCCAGCGCGGCCGCGAGGTGCTATTGGTGATGAAAGCGCTGGAGATGATCGAAGACGCGCCGTCCTTGCCCTCACCCCCTACCCCTCTCCCAAAGGGAGAGGGGAGCAATGCTTTCGTCAACCTCGTGATGACTCAACTGTCCAGCCGCTATGACCGCCAGCGAATCGAACGCGGCGGCTTGAACATCATCACCACGCTCGATTACGAATTGCAACAAAACACAATTTGCCTGACTCAAATCTACGCGGCGCGTCTCGCGGGCGTGCCGGTGGATGAAACCGGTTGCGAGGCGGCGCGCAACCTGTCCGCGCTTCCGCAAGCGAATCTCGCGAACCCGTCTGCCAGCGCGCTCGTGCTCGACCCGCGCGACGGGCAGATCCTGGCGCTCGTCGGCGAGACCGGCCCGGGCGGCGAATCCGCTTTTTTAACGGCGCACAAGCCCGGGTCCCTGCTCGCTCCGTTCGTTTATTTAACGGGATTCGCCCGCGGCCTCGGTCCCGCCTCGTTGGTCTGGGACGTCCCGGGCGGCGACATCCAAAATCCCGATCTCGCATTTCACGGCCCCATGCGACTGCGCGCCGCGCTGGCGAACGACTACCTCGCGCCCGCGCTGGACGTGCTGGAGCAGATGGGCGCGGGCAACGCGGCGCAGACGGCGCGCTCGTTCGGGCTGGAGACTTCGACCCTTCGACAAGCTCAGGACGGCGCTTCGCTCAGTCCAGGCCTCGAGCCGGGCGCGGCCTTCGTGAGCGACTCCCCGCCTCAAACGTTGACCGACCTCGCGGCGGCCTATGCGACCTTCGCGGCTTTGGGCCTCCGCAATGGACAGTTTTTCACGGACGCCATCCAGCCCTCGTCCGTGTTGCGCGTGGAGACGGACGAGGGCGCGGTCTGGCTGGATTGGTCGCAACCCGAATCGCAGTCGGTGGTCTCGCCGCAGTTGGCGTATTTGATGAACCACGCCTTGAGCGATGGGCCCGCGCGCTGGCCGAGTTGGGGCAACCCGAATGTGACGGAGATCGGGCGGCCCGCCGCGGTGAAATCCGGTTGGACGGGCGGCCCGGACGCGTGGACGATTGGCTACACTCCCGCGCGGGTTGTCGCGGTGTGGACGGGAGATACCCCCTCCCCCGCGGGGGGAGGGGAGATGCCACTCTCGCCACGGCTTCCCGCCGCGCTTTGGAGCGCGCTGATGCAGACCGCCAGCGCGTCCCTGCCTGCGGACGGCTGGACTCCGCCCACGGGCATCACCGAATTGGATGTGTGCGACCCATCGGGATTGTTGCCCACCGCGGATTGTCCCGATATTGTGCGCGAGGTTTTCATGAGCGGCTTCGAGCCGACGCAGGCCGATAATTTGTTCCACGCCTATGCCATTAACCGCGAGACGGGTTTGCTGGCGACGGTCTTCACCCCACCCGACCTGGTGGAGGAGCGCGTCTTTATGTCCGTGCCGGCCCCGGCGGGGGCGCGCGCTTGGGCGGGCGCGGCCGGCATCCCCGTCGCGCCCGAAGCGTACGACGCCATCCAGCCGGGCGCGCCGAATCCCAACGTCAACCTCACCGCGCCGGCGTTGTTCGCGGAGGTCAGCGGGCGCGTGCAATTCACCGGCACAGCCGCGGGGAATGGTTTCCAGTATTATCGAATTCAAGTGGGAGAGGGGCTCAACCCGCGCGAGTGGAAGCAGGTCGGCGGGGATGTGACCGCGCCCGTCATCAACGGTCCGCTGGCGGAGTGGGACACAACGGGGTTGAACGGGTTATACGCGATCCAGTTGGTGGTGGTGTATGAGGATCAGAGGGTGGAGACGGCGGTGGTGTTGGTGACGGTGAGGTAGCTAACCACCTGTTTTCCTCTTCTCCAACAATTCCCGTATCTTCGAGTGCCTCTCACGGCTGAGCGGATAGAACCACGCGCACAAGACCGCGCCCGAAAGCACGACCGCGCCGAAGGGCGAGACCAGCAGGCGGATCATCGTCAGCACGGACGCGGGCTGGGAGTAGACCGTCGCGTCCGCAGGCGGGGCCGCGTAGCCCGCCCAACCGAGCAGTTGCAGGGTCAGGAAGATGACCAGCGCGCCGGCCATCTTGCGGATGAAGGCGCGCGCCCCGTAGTAAATCCCTTCCTGGCGGCGGCCGGTGCGCAACTCGTCCCATTCGATGATGTCGGGGAAGATGGCATCGGGCAGGACGTAGGCGGAGGAGAGTCCGATTCCCAGCATCACGCACAGAAAAAGCATCTTGCCCGTCTCGCCGGGCTGGACGGTGAAGAGGAAAAATTGCATCACCACCCAGAAGAGCATCCCTGCGATGTAGGCCGAGCGTTTGTTGGTGACACGCGACAGCCATAGCCAAAACGGGACGAAGAGGACCGTCGTCAGCATGAGCGTGCCGAGAAACGCGGACTCCAGCGCGAGGTCCAGGCCGAGGAAGCGGACGGTGGCGAGCGGATCGCCCTGCGCGATCCAGTACAGCGTGAAGTACGGGAAGGTCACCGCGATCATGTCCACGGCAGACCAGTTCATGGTGTGGATGCCCGCCACAAAACGGAAAGGTTTGTTGGCCCAGGCCGTCCGCAACATTTCGGTCAGCGAGATGGGCTTGGGATCCTCCGTGATCGTGTGTTCTTTAAAAACAAAAGGCATGATGAGATACGGAGGAATCGCCAGCCCGCCGAAGATCGCGCCGACCAGAACGAAGCCTTGTTGCTGGGTGAAACCCGCGGCGAGCGCCGCATCCACGATCATGGGCGCGAAGATGACGACCGCCAGCGCGGCGGTGAGTTGAAAGAAGGTGCGGTAACTTGTCAGCGTGGTGCGCTCGTCGTAGTCGGGAGTCAGCTCGGGGGTCAGCGAAAGATACGGGATGGAGATAAGCGTGGACATCGTATCGGCGACGATGAAGGCCAGCGTGATGTGGATCGCCAGCGCCCATTGCGTCTGCCAGGGCGGGGCCCACCAGAGCAGGACGAACGACAGCCCGAACGGAATCCCGAACCAGAGCAGGAAGGGGAGGCGGCGCCCACGCTTCGTGCGGACGCGGTCGCTGATCATGCCGACGATGGGATCGTTGACCGCGTCCCAGATGATGCCCGCCAGCGCGGCGAACGAGCCGATGCGCGCATCCAGGCCGACCACGTCCGTGAGATAGATGGCATAGAAGACCGAGCGCAACATGCCCGTGGAGGCGAGTCCCCAGTCGCCGGAGCCGTAGAGCAGTTTGTGCCAGAAGGAGAGTGGTTTCATACCGGTAATTTTCTTTGCATGAGATGAGGCGACATTATCCTATACTTTGACTAGCTTGGGGTAAACCTTCACATATTTCACAAAAGTCAATGGACAAATTGGCAATTTGTCCTACGGGCTTCCAAGTAACCAAAAACTTCCGAGACCAAAATCTCGGAAGTTTTCTTGTCAACTACCACACTATCCAACCGTGTAGGGTCAGGGGATGACGCCTGGATTTAGGTGTGGCAGACCCGTTGCTCTCCATTTCTTGTGAGAGTGCCTTAGTACCATCACCTTGTCTGGTTTTCATCCCCTGCCACCTCGAACCGGACATGAGGTTTTCCCTCATCCGGCTCTCCGACAACCTTCGTCTTGGAGTATTCAAGACTTCATTGTCCCGACTTTTCAATAACCTGCCATATC
>Ga0210051_1006227_pt1 | contig 11264 bp, 6 predicted proteins | sample CryGey092014_all_FD_185464 | JGI IMG/M metagenome (GOLD analysis project Ga0210051, IMG submission 185464) | Groundwater microbial communities from aquifer - Crystal Geyser CG23_combo_of_CG06-09_8/20/14_all (SPAdes) (version 2) | ecosystem: Environmental > Aquatic > Deep subsurface > Groundwater ...
GTGCTATGAGCATACCCGGTGGTACAACTGCGAATTAGCCGCAACGGTTCATACGTCGCGACCTTTTGTGAATAGAATATAAATTCCCCATTGAGAAAAAGTGATGGCGCGCACCGAAAATCACGTTCACAGTCGTCCCACCGGGCATATATAAGATTTACCGATTGAGCACCTGAACTGTTACCAGTCGGGCCGCTGGGAAGCGAACGTCGCTTGTATCCACTCGCTCCCTAACACCCTATCGGTTTTAGCATTCCGCCTTTTATTCTGCATCTGCTTTTGGCATATTAACAAATTACACGGCCGTGTAATTTGTTAACAACTTCACGACAGGTTGGCGGAAACCTGTCGGGGCGCCGGGAGTCGAACCCGGTCTACACGCACCTCTCACCCCGTTAGAAATGCTACCCCGTCGGGCCGCTGGTCCCGATATCATCAAAATCTTCGATTTTGTTTGATATCGAGGATCCTCGATTTTCTTATTGCGCTTTGCGCAGAGAAAATCGGGAGAATCCCCACCTGCCACCCGCCCGCTTTGCCTTGCGAAGTAAGGCGGGCGGGTCGCCTTATCATTCGGGGCACCCGGATTCGAACCGGGACTACACGCACCCGAAGCGTGCGTACTGCCATTATACTATGCCCCGGCTTAGGCTTCGGCGGGCAGGCCCGCGGAGCCGCGGCGGCTGGAGTTACCTCACATAGTATTTTATTTTCATTCCCTCTTCAACCCCCTCACCTCACATAGTGCCTTTTCTTCATCTCTTCCTCCACGTCGGTCTCAAACTCCTCCGCCCTCTCCCGCGCCTTGCGCGCAAGCGCCTCAAGTCCTCTGTCATCCAGTTTCCCGAGCTCTGCCACGCGCGGCTCAAGATGTTTTTTGGTGTTCCGCTTCGGTTCATCCATCACTTCCTCCAGGAGCACCGCGAGAATGTGCCCCACCCGCGGCCCCGGCGGGATTCCGAGCAGCCGCATCACGTCCTCCCCGCGCACCGCGAGCATCTTCGGGTGGATGGGGTCGTGCTTCACCTTCTCTATCATGAAGAGGAGATGGCGGAGCTTGTATGGGAACGCCTTGGGGACGTCGGAACCGATGCGGTCCGCCTCCCGCACCTTCAGGAGATTATCCACATGCTCGGGCCCCACCCGCGCGAGGAACCGCCGCACGCCCGCCGCGCTCACCTCATCCACGTTGTAGTAGAACATATGGTACCTGATGAGGTGGATGACCTCCTCGGCGAGTTCCTTCGGGACACGGAGCCGGTCAAGGGCGCGCGCCGCCATACGCGCCCCCGCGACCTCGTGGCCGTGGAATGTCGCATTGGGCCCCTCGCCCCGCTTCGCGCGCGGTTTCCCCACGTCGTGGAGGAGCGAAGCGAGGCGCACCGCGAGGGAATATTTCTTCTCCACCGCATAGTTCAGCGCCCGGACGTTGTGGTCAAAGACGGTATAGTGGTGATGTTTATTCTGTGCGCACCCGATACCGTCGCGGAGCTCCGGCATGATGAATCGGAGGAGCCCCAGGTCTTCGAGCATCACCACGCCCTCCGCGGCCCGCGGCGCCATCATCATTTTCAGGAATTCGTCGCGGATGCGCTCTTTTGCGATCGCCTCCAAAAGCCCAGCGTGGCGGCGGACAGCTTCCGCAGTCGCCTTCTCTATCTCCCAGCCGGAGGCTGGTCCGCCTCTGGCAGAAAAGCCAAGCTCCACAGCGAACCGCACCGCGCGGATGAGGCGGAGCGCATCTTCTTCAAAGCGGCGCGAGGGGTCACCGACCGCGCGGATGATTTTCGATTTAATGTCCGCTACACCGCCGTAGGGATCAACGAGTGTGAAATTCGAAATTCGAAATTCGAAATTCGAAACAATATCTAAATTCGAATTCCCCAAACCAATTCGTTTGGAATTTGAGAGATTTGAATTTCGTATTTGTTTCGGATTTCGTGCTTCGTGCTTCGGATTTAAATTGAACGCCATCGCATTGACGGTAAAATCTCGCCGAGCCAAATCCTCCTCTATGGTCTTTGCAAACACCACTTCGTCGGGGTGTCTTTTGTCAGTGTATCCAATATCTTTCCGAAAGGTTGTTACTTCCACCGCTTTCAGCGGCGCTGATTCTCGCCGATTAGCATGCTGATTTACGCCGATATATCCGCGTTTATCAGTTCTCTTATCCGCGTTTATCAGTGGTCCGAGTTTTACGAGGACGGTGCCAAACTCATTTTCGTACACGCTGTCCGCGAAAAGTCCTTGGACCTCCTCCGGCACCGCATCGGTCGCAATGTCCCAGTCCTTTGGTTCGACAAGCTCACCATGGACGGTTCCGCGCAGAAGGTCACGCACGCACCCGCCTACGAGGTAGGCCTGGTGCCCCGCGCCGGCGAGCGTTTTCGCGATCGTTTTTATCTCATGTGGAACGTTGAACTTCATTATTTTCTATTGTACCCTGAATACGGAAAACGGGAATGTTCCCACCGTAATGCCCCTATAGCTCAACGGACAGAGCACTAACCTCCCCTGCCCGCAGAACGCCCTTGTAGTGAAATGGATATCACGTCAGGCTTCGAACCTGAAATTCTAGGTTCAAATCCTAGCAAGGGCACATGAAAGGTTTTAAATATTCATCCCGACTCCGACCAGTGGTCGGAGGAGGTTAAGTAGATTTAATCCCGCACCAAGATCCGCTTTGGTGCGGGGCAAATCCGTCTGGGGGCACTACGTAGGAAAAGTCAAAGCGTTTTGGTTCGCCTCGCGGAGTTTATCCCGTACCGAACTTGTTCTGGTGCGGGACTCGGCGACCAAATTGTAAGGAATTTTGCATGCCCCGTAGTCAACCGAAGGTTGTACTACTGGGGGGCGAAAAAATCAGTTGGCGATTTCGTAAAATAATGAGCTGCCTATTATTTTTAGATTGCTATGACGCGTCATAGCAATGTGGCAGTATCATAGAAGTAACGGTACTATGACATGTCATAGCACCATGCTATAGCGTAGCGCCCAAATTTATGCTGCCCCCAATTTAGTATTTTTTAAATTGCTATGACATGTCATGGTGCGTGGTTGTTTCAGGTATCTCATAGTGACCAAGGATATGTTTTCAGATGGATTGTCACGCGAACTATGCCATGGCTGAATTGCGGTGACATAGCTATTATAAGAGCGTGCGGATGTTTACCGGTGCTATGACGCGTCATAGCAATGTGGCAGTATCATAGAAGTAACGGTACTATGACGCGTCATAGCGCTATGCTATAGCGCAGCACCCAAATTTATACTGCCCCCAATCTCAGACATTTTCGTCTGCCTGTGCGTGTACCTGTCTGCGTGTACGCACAGGCAGACGCACGCAGACAGGCGGGGAGATTTCCCTGCCTGCGACCGCGGTCGGAGCAAAATGCGCCGTGCCCCGTAGTAATCCTTACTTTACTACTGGGGTTCGGACTAATTCAAGAATACTGCACTAGAAAAAAGTAAAAGGTTTTGGCTCGCCTCGCGGAGTTTATCCGCCCTCTTTTGGCGAGCTCGGCGACCAAATCGTAGGGAATTTTGTTTGATTTATTTTCCTGTCTATCATAGAATGCATTTGGTGTTCGCTTTAAAATCCGCTGAATAACCTCTTAAAATCTGGACATCCGCCCGTAGCTCAATTGGCAGAGCAGGGGACTCTTAATCCCAAGGTTGAAGGTTCAAGTCCTTCCGGGCGGACACGGTAGAAAAAAACTCAAAAATCGGCTATACCCCGTTAGAAGTTTTGGTGCACCCTCCTGAAAAATTTCGAACGGATGTGTAGAGAATGAATCAGTTAACAACTTTCCGTTGAAAAATCACTTCTAACGGGGTATAATATGCGCCGTTTATGGCTACGGTCACACCGGAAACCCCGCTTTCGGAAATTCACGGAATCCCGCCGCGGTTCCTCCTGAAACTCAAGCGGCTGGGCATTGAGACCGTCGGCGAGCTTCTCCGCCACTTCCCCACCCGCTACGAGGATTTCTCCCAAATTTATAAAATTACTGATCTCATCCCCGGCCAGGAGGCCACCGTGCAGGGTGAGATAAAGGACATAAGCGGCCGCCGCACGTGGCGGCGGCACTTGTTTTTAGTGGAAGCGGTTATCTCGGACGACTCCGGCTCCATCCGCGCGGTGTGGTTCAATCAGCCGTACATCAGAAACGTCCTCCAGCCGGGGCGCTTGGCCAGCTTCGCCGGCAAGGTGAGCGCGAGCAAAGACGGGGAGCTGTACCTATCGAACCCAACGTACGAACTTATCAAACACGGATTAACGCGGAATGATGAGCAGATTGACGCGGATGACATCAGCGAAAATCTGCGTGAAAATCTGCGTGAATCAGTGTCGCCAATACATACGGGGCGCATCGTGCCGGTATACCCCGAGACGCGCGGCCTCACCTCCAAAGGCATCCGCTACCTCATAAAACCGCTCTTGGACGAGGTGCGGGCGGAGGAACCGATCCCCGACGCAATCCTCCGCCGCGAAGGGTTCCCGGAAATCAACGCCGCCCTCCACAATGTCCACTTCCCTAACGACATCGCTGACGCGCTCGCCGCCAAGAAACGCTTCGCATTTGAGGACCTCTTCTTCCTCCAGCTCCGGAATCTCCGCGAGCGCCTCCGCCTCGCCAAGGAGCATGCCCCCGTGATCGCCACCGATATACCACATGTGAAAAAACTCATCGCGGAGCTCCCCTTCACGCTCACCTTTTCACAGAAGGCGGCGCTATGGGAAATTCTCCAGAACCTCGCGAAACCCCACCCCATGAACCGGCTCCTCCAAGGCGACGTGGGGTCGGGAAAAACCGTGGTGGCCGCAATTGCCGCAATCGAAGCGGCGCGCGCCGGCTACCAGACCGCCTTCATGGCACCGACCGAGATACTCGCGCGCCAACATTATCAGACACTGCTGAAGCTCTTCGGCGAATTTCCCGCCAAAGGCGAGTCCCCGCTTGACGGACGGGCAGGCGCCTCCGGCGGAGAGGGCGGCGTGGCACTCCTTACTGGGAGCGAGGCGCGCGTCTCCTACGGCCGCGGGCTTCAAACGGAGATGAAAAAAACAGAACTCCAAAAGGCCATTGCGGGCGGGAGGGTCGCCATCGCCATCGGCACGCACGCACTCATCCAAAAAACGGTCACGTTCCCCGCGCTCGCGTTCATCGTGGTGGACGAACAGCACCGGTTCGGTGTAAAGCAACGCGCCGCGCTCATCGCGCGTCACGATGACCATAACTATGACTATGACAGAAAAACGCCGTCATTGTCATCGTCATTGTCATCGTCATCGTTTATCCCTCACTTCTTAAGCATGTCCGCCACCCCGATTCCGCGCACGCTCTCCCTCACCGTCTTCGGCGATCTGGATCTCTCACTCATCACCGAACTCCCAGAGGATCGGAAACCAATCATCACGAAGGTGGTAGCCCCAGAACACCGCGCAAAGGCATACCAGTTCATCCGCGAGCAGGTACACAAGGGGCGACAGGTGTTCGTGATATGCCCGAGAATAGAACGAACGACTAACGACCAACAACTAACGACGTACGCGCTCCGGACACTCGAAATGAAAAACGTCACGGAAGAATATGAGAAACTGTCAAAAAAAATATTCCCCGACCTTCGTGTGGCAATGCTTCACGGGCGGATGCTCACTAAAAACAAAAGCGCCACCGGCGGGAAACCTACCAAGGAGAAGGTTATGAGGGATTTCGCGGACGGCAAAATTGATATCCTCGTCTCCACCTCGGTGGTGGAGGTGGGCGTTGATGTACAAAACGCCTCAATAATGATGATCGAGAGCGCGGAGCGCTTCGGTCTCGCCCAGCTCTACCAGTTCCGCGGGCGCGTGGGGCGCGGCGCCCACCAGTCCTTCTGTTTTCTCTTCACCGAAGCCACAGGGAAAGCGGCACAACAGCGATTGAAGTCCATCGTGGAAGCGAAAAATGGATTTGAACTCGCGGAGAAGGATTTGAAAATACGGGGACCGGGAGAGTTCCTGGGAGAAACGCAGTCAGGGATGCCGGACCTCGCCATGAAGGCAATCCAAAACCCGGAGCTCGTGAAGCGTGCCCGCGACGCCGCGGTAGAAATTCTGGAGCCCGACCCAGCTCTCAAGAACTACCCAACGCTTAGCGCGCGCCTCGCCGCGTTTGAGGCGCGCGTACATTGGGAGTAATAATACGCTGGGAGCAATAAAGACCTCTTAAAAGTTTTCGCGGTTTTCCCCAGTTATTACGCCATGGCTTTGTAACTGGGGAAATAAGAAAATGAAAGGAAATAAAATGAACTGCCACGCCCTCACCGGCGTGGTTTTTTTTGCGGTTTTCCCCAGTTATTACGCCATGGCTTTGTAACTGGGGAAAATGAGATTATTCTAATGAGATTATTCTCTAATGAGATTATTCTACGGACTTGAGACTACTCTACGGACTTCAGCGCTTCACGCTTCAGCGAACGGAGATGCTAAACTTCCGCTTGAGCAACGCAACAATTTTCTTCATCTCCGCATCCACCTCCGCCGTGGAGAGCGTGCGGTCATCCGCCTGGAACACGATGCGGAACGTGAGCCCCTGCTTCTCCTTCCACAAGGGTTTGGTGTACTCGTCAATCAGATCCACGTCGCAGATGAGCTTTTGGTTCGCAAGCTGCATTTCCTGCATCATGTCGCCCACCTTCGCATCAACTCCTACGACTACCGAGACATCGCGCATGACCGACGGGTAGCGCGAGAGCGGCCTGTATTCGGCCTCACCTTCCGCCAGCTCAACCAATGCGCCAAAATCAATCTCCGCGACTGCGGCGTGCCCCTGCTTAAACGGTTTTGGGTCTAGCCCTAAAAATCCTATTTCCTTTCCATCGCTCTCAAGAGAGAGCGCTTGGAGAACCGTTGAACTGTACCCAGGCGCCGGAGGCAGTTTTTTTAGAGGGACCATCCGAAAATCTACGAGCCCCATGCCTTTGCACGCCGACGTGATGATCCCCTTGAGGGTAAAAAACACATCACGTTCCTGCCCAGCCACCACAATGCCGAGTTTTGTCTCCTCAACTATTTTCCCTTTCCGATCGCGCCCGAACACTTTCCCTATCTCAAAAAGACGAAGGTGGCTGAAATATTTAAGGTTCTCGCCTGCGCTTCGGCGAAGGCCAGGGAGGAGCGAGGGGCGCAGGTACGCAAACTCGCTGCTGGGGGGGTTTTCAATCTGTACGGCGCTGTCCACCGCGCCTCCCGCTTCCTCCCGGGAAATCATGCTGTGGAGATACACCTCATCCACACCCAGCCCAGAGAGCACCCGCCGCACCCGTTCCTTCTCGCGAATCATCTCGTCCTCCTCCGCCACACCAAGCACCACCCGCGGCGGCGCCGCGCGGAGCGCGTTCAAACCCATGAGCCGCACCACTTCCTCGGCGAGATCCTCGTGTGTGGCGATGTCCATGCGGAATGGCGGCACCTCCCACACATCTCTTTTTGTTTCCTGAAATCCGAGGCGGCGGAGCAGTTCCGCAGCCCTCTCGCGCGTAACGGCGGTCCCGATGAGCCGGCTAAATTGTGCGATGTCGAACTTGAGCAGCCGCCGCGGCGGTGCTTTCCTTTGCGAGTCAAAACATTCGCCGGGGCGCGCACCCGCAAGCGCGACGAGGAGTTCGGCCGCACGCACCATCCCCGCTTCGGCGAGCGCGGGAGCAATGGCATGCGAGAAACGCGTGGAGGCATCTGTCGCTAAATTCAGCCGTTTTGATGTGCGGTAGATGCCGGTGTTCTCAAAATTCGCCGCCTCCACGATGAGGCGCGCTGTCTTCCCGTCCACCTCCGAGTCCTTACCGCCCTTCACCCCAGCGAGGGCAAGCGGCCCGCGCTCATCCGCGATGACAAGCATCTCCGGATCAAGCTCATACCGGCCGCCGTCAATGGTGACAAGGGGTTCGCCCCGCTTCGCGCGCCTGATGAAAATGCGCTTTGGCGCGCTCCCCGACAGTTTGTCGTAATCAAATGCGTGGAGCGGCTGCCCCATCTCCAGCATCACGAAGTTCATGATATCCACCACGTTCACGATGGGGCGGAGACCGCAGGAGATGAGCGCCTGCTGCATCCACGCCGGGGACGGCTTCACCTTTATCCCCTCAAAGTAGCGGGCGGTGTAGCGCGGGCACCGTCCGGGATCTTCCACACGCACGGCAAAATGCGCGCCCCCATTCCTTTCCTTAGGCAAGGGCATCCCCGCCGGCGCCTTGAGCGGGAGATTGAAAATAGCCGCAAGCTCGCGGGCGATTCCCACGTGGGATGCCGCATCGGAGTAGCGGTTCGGCGGGGGCGCTGCCTCAAAGGCGTCCATCGAACCGTCCTCCGCCTCAAAGGCGTGCATGGTGAGCGCATCCACGCACCGCGTCTTGGCGGGGAGCTTCGGCACCATCGTTTTTATGAGCGAGTAGGAAAATTTCATCCCGTTAGAGATAACTAAAGTTATTGATTATGCGACTTATTAATAGTCAAGAAGGTGAAAAAATCGATTGATAGTGAAAAAGCAGCTGTTTTTACGGTTGCCCGCGGCAACCTATCTCTAACGGGATTCATGTTTTCAGGTTGCCTCTTCCCATTCCTCGTCGAAGAATCGGGGTGGCCTTATTAGTGATAAAGGCGAAAAAATCTTTTTGGCTTGGCGAAGCACCAATCCCCATATTTTCTCCGAAACCGACCGTTTTCTCCTGATAACTATGGAAATCTTCTTGGGAAATGGTTCCATCCTTTACCTTCTCCCAAATTTCCATGTCCTCAATCGATAAATCGTCAACCTTCAACTCGGATTCAGGAAAAGAGGAGAAGTAGGCGGTTTTCTTAGTTTCTCTTTCTTCTCTCATGATTTCCTTTATTTCATTTCTGAAACTTGTCATTCTATCCTCCAAATTCTCAATTTTTTTATCCAGCTGTTCCATAATCTTAGAACTGTCTGATGAACCTAAGGTCACCGTTGTAGAACAGGCGGATGTCGGGAACCTTGTATTTGATCATGGCGAGCCGGTCAATGCCCATCCCGAAGGCGAATCCATGGACCGCGTCGGGGTTGTAGTGCACCGCGTCAAACACGTTCCGGTGGACCATCCCCGCCCCCATCACCTCAAGCCAGTCCGACTGACGACTGACGACTGACGACTGACGACTGTCGTTCGTTGTTTGTCGTTGGTCGCGAGTCAATTTAATATCCACCTCAAGCCCCGGTTCCACGAACGGGAAGTAGCCGGGCCGGAAGCGGAACTCCAGACCCTTCCCGAAGAGCTTCCGGAAAAACTCCTCCACCACGAACTTGAAATTGGCGAGCGAGACGTCCTCACCCACCATGAGCCCCTCCAGCTGGTAGAAGTTGATTTCGTGAGACGCGTCGGTCGCCTCGTAGCGGAACACGCGGCCCGGCACCACGATCTGGAACGGCGGCTCGTGCGTTTCCATATAGCGCACCTGTACCGGGGAGGTGTGGGTCCTCAACAAAAGCTGCTGGCTTTTGTTGAGAAATTTCGAATTTCGAATTTCGAATTTCGAATTTTTTTGGTTGCTCTGCAACCAAAGTGTATCCCACATATCCCGTGCGGGATGGTCGGGTGGAATGTTCAGCGCGTCAAAATTGTAATAAGCCGTTTCCACCTCCGGACCTTCCACCACGGAGAAATTCATGGAGCGGAAAATGTCGCGGATATCCTTGTCAATCCTGGTCAAGGGATGGAGGTGGCCGCGGCGGAGCTTCTCTCCCGGCTTCGTCACGTCAAGATGAACTCTGTTTCCCTCATTGCCCCCCAGTTCCGCCTTCTTGCTGTCTACGAGAGATTCAAGCTCGCGCCGCAGCACATTCGCCGCGGGACCGATTCGCTTCCGCTCGGCGACGGGCAGGTCTTTGAGAGCCCGGAGGAGCCCCGTGAGCTCGCCTTTCCGTCCCAGATATTTCACCCGGACTCCCTCAAGCGCTTCGGCGTCGGCCGCTCCCCGTAGTGCTCGGATGGCTTCCTCCTTCAATTTTCCGATGTCCCTCATGTTTCAAAAAATTTCGTTATTGTCCCGCCGCTGGCGGGATACTGAATTTCCTGCTCAAATTTTCTGCATTTTCAATTTGAAAATTTGAACGAAATTCGTGTTGCGGGGGCGGGAGTCGAACCCGCTAGCCTTGAGGTTATGGGCCTCACGTGCAGCCGTTACACTACCCCGCAAAATCAGTATACCACCTGCATTTTACTCAAAGCAATAACTTGCCGTTTGAAACACCACGGGCTATCCTATTTCTGTTTGCGGCTGGGTAGCTCAATGGTAGAGCAGACGTTTCATAAGCGTCAGGTTGTGAGTCCGATTCTCACCCCAGCCACCAGATGACTGAAACGCAAAAGACAAAACTTGTCGCGACCGCACGAGGACTCATTGGCCGCCCCTACAAATACGGCGCCACGCCGGAAGAGGCGCCGGATTATTTTGACTGTTCGTCATTCACACAATACCTCTTCGGACAGATTGGGATTGAGTTGCCGCGAAGCACTATCCTTCAGGCCGACTGCGGCGAGGCAGTTAACTCCAAAAACATGGAGCCGGGTGATCTTCTCTTTTTCCGCGGCACGAGAGGGTTTTACAACACGCAATTTCCTCAAGGCATCGGGCATGTTGTTCTCTATGTCGGCGATAGGAAAACAATACACGCGGCCTCCCGCCGAATCCAAGAGCAGCCCCGTGTGGTTGAAGAAGGCCGGGTGGAAGAGCAGATCTTGGAAGAGGTGATAGAAAAACTGAAGCCGCTTGTGGTAATCAAGCGGAATTGATACGATGGAGTCGCTTGCAGCCGTGGTGTAGCCCGGTTAACCCCGTACCAATCCTCGCACAACTCGGATGGCACGGGGCACGCACGTTCCATTAACATACATCAGCAGATGCCCCCTGCCTGTCCCGCACAAAGCGGACCCGTAGTGTAGCCTGGAAACACGTCTCCTTGTCACGGAGAAGATCACGGGTTCAAATCCCGTCGGGTCCGCTTTGTGCAGAATCACGCCTGTCCGCCGTAGTTCCAAGCGGAGGCGGAGGGAAGATCGCGGGTTTTCCCGCCATATCCGCATAAATCCGCGCTCAAAAATCAGCATCAATCAGCATCCAATAATCCGCATAGATCCGCGTTTTCTTTATCAGCATTAATCAGCGACTTCATAATCAGCATAAATCCGCGCTCAAAAATCAGCATTAATCAGCATCCAATAATCCGCATAAATCCGCGCTCAAAAATCAGCATCAATCAGCA
>Ga0210051_1006228_pt1 | contig 11263 bp, 8 predicted proteins | sample CryGey092014_all_FD_185464 | JGI IMG/M metagenome (GOLD analysis project Ga0210051, IMG submission 185464) | Groundwater microbial communities from aquifer - Crystal Geyser CG23_combo_of_CG06-09_8/20/14_all (SPAdes) (version 2) | ecosystem: Environmental > Aquatic > Deep subsurface > Groundwater ...
TTCCTCACCAGCCCGAATAGCACCCGAGCTGACCAGCACCAGCTCCTTGCCTTCTTTCTTAAGCTCTACCACCTCTTCAGCCAGTCTCCTTATGTAGTCTCTATTCAAAGAACCAGTACCTTCAGTAAGCAAAGTGGTCCCTAACTTAATTACTATTCTTTTTACCTTTTGTCCAGCCAAAACCTTTTATCCTTTATGCTTTAGCTTCTTTAGTTGGGGATTTCTTGTTCTTCCCGGTGTTCTTCCCCTTTTAGCTAAAGGTTTATTCTTCACCATTCTAATATCCATGGTCATCTCTATAGGAGGAGCAGCGGAGATATAGCTACCTACTCCAAAAGCATCAGCACCAGCCTCACCTAAGATTTTAACCTTTTCCGGATTTAAGCCCCCGGAGACAAAGATTTTAACATAATTAAATCCGGCTTGATTGAGCCTAATTCTAACTTCTTTTACTAAATCCGGGGTTACTCCTCCTCTCTCCTTGGGTGTGTCCAGCCTTACTCCCAACAATTTTTTCTTCAAAGCCTGGGCTACCCGCAAAGTCTCCTCTGCCTCATCTTTAAAAGTGTCAATTAAGATTATCCGGGGAGCATCTTCAGGCATAAATTTATCATAAGCTTTAGCTAACTCTACTGTATCCCCAGTAATTATAATTGCAGTATGAGGAATGGTGCCGCTGGGGATAACTCCAGCAAGCTTTGCTCCCAAAATGCAACTTACTCCATCCACTCCCCCAATTAAACTGGCTCTCTCCATAACTGGAGCTACTGCTGGATGGACATGCCTTGCTCCAAAGCAGAAGACAGACTTCTCTTTAGCTGCTTCTTTGCATTCTTTAGCTGCTTTAGCCCAGCCCGAGGCAGAAGCAAGCATTCCTAAAATGACAGTCTCATAGGCACCGAATTCACCATAGGGTCCTTCAATCCTCATTACTACCTCTTTCTTTTCAAACTCTCCTCCTTCAGGAATTGACCAGACCCCTACCTTTTTATCCTTTAATAAATTTAAAACCTCTTCTACCCCTACTAAGATTCCTTCGTCCCGGGCAAAGACTTCCGAGGTTACTGGAGTATCCAATAGATTTAAGTGTTTTAAGATTTCGTAAGTGCGTATAAAATAGATATCGGTAGTTAAGCCGCTTAAGATCTCTTTATGGGTAGCCGAGTGAATCCTTCGTCCTTTAGTCAATTTATAACTTTTAACATCTTTCAAGTTCTTAATCTCTTTAATCTTCTCCATCCTTACCTCCTAGTTCGTCCTCTATTATTGTCAAAAACAACCGCAGATACAAGGCTTTAGCCTATGGTTGAAATAAGACCAGAGACCCCAGACATGAGACCAAAAATTCAATTAAAGTCTGTGGTCTTAAATCTGATGTCTTGTGTCTGTTCCCCCCACAATGTATGGGGATTTCTTCTCCCTTCTTACCTTACGGTCAGCCCCTGATTGAATCAGAGGCTGACCGAGCAGGATGAGTCAACAACTTGTAGCGTCCCCAGTGCCCTGAAAGGGCATTTGGATAAGCCTGAAAGGCGAACTGTAAAGCCCATGTTATGTAATGTCTGGCTTATTAGAATTTAGACCAGAGATGTACAATCGAAGAATGATATTTCTTTTCTTTAAAAGATATATACCCAAAACTACTAATATAAGAAAATGGATAAAGTCACTTATGAATATGGAAAGAAAAAAATGGAAAGAATCACGAGAAGAACTTGCATAGAAAACTCCAAATCCTGGAGTAAATAGCCTCGGAATTTCTATAAACGATAGAATAATAAGATATATACCCAAAATTTTGATTGCTATCCTAATTAATTCATCTTTGCTCATAGAATTTACTTTCCTTAAGATATATGAGGTATTTATATAAATGCGTTCAAACTATAAACTCCAGATTATCATTGGTTATTGACATCCGTCTTGTCGGCATTTTTACTATCACGTCCATAAATCAGCCGAAACACAAAGTCACCTCTTCTAAGAAAGTATATACCTGCCGCCAGAAATACAAAAAATCGGCAAATAGCACTTACGAGGTCCGATAGCACACTTCTCAAAAAAGTTTTTTCTATGGAAGATCCAATATCAGAATATGTTTTAGCCAGATTTCTCATTTCCCTTGCCATTGGACTAAAATAAACATCAGTTTTACTATCATAATCCATAAGCCCTGGATGCTTCTTTAGGAGGGCTTCTAATTCCCTTGTCCTCTCCTCCCTTATCAATATCTTTGCCTTATTTTCTAATCTTACAATTTCCCCCAGCCTATCATAGAATTTCCTTATATCTCTACTATGTTTACTCATAGACTGATATGATGGGTATGTGTAAAGAAAGAGAGTGCTTGACCTGAACAAATCAGCAGTAGCGACAATTGTTAATACAAGTAGATATATTCCAAATATCTTCAATGCAGTCCAAATCCACTCTTCTTTGCTCATCTAACCCTCCCCCTTTCTCTTTAATCTGTGGTCCAATCTGTGGTAACTATTTAGCCACCAGAAGTAGTTTCGTAGGGTGCCGGTAGGAGTGTCTCCTAGGCAGGTGGGAAACATCTCCTTTGGAGTGCAACAACTATGTTGTTGCATGCATTGACATGGTCAATGCACTCCAAAGGTAAATATTCAGTGAACCCTGTAGAATCTGTGCCTTTCAAGTGTCATTGCGACCCCGTATTTAATACGGGGGAAGCAATCTCGAGATTGCCGCGCTCATTTCATTCCCCTTCACTTTGGGGTTGCTTCGTCTGCCTTGGGCAGACTCGCAATGACATTCTTCGGCTCATCGCAATGACAATAACGGCGTTTACTGAGTATTTACCTCCAAAGGTTAGCAAGACCTTTCCCACTTTATCGGGCATAAATGCCCGCCTACCAACTGGGATAGCCCCTGCCCCTGATTTGATCAGGGGTTGCCTCAAAATTCTCTTCTGATAGCTAAAGTATTACAATCCGTGTTAATCTGTGGTTTAAAATGAAAAATAGAGATTGGTGGAGATGGGCGGATTCGAACCGCCGACCTCCTGCGTGCAAGGCAGGCGCTCTCCCACTAAGCTACATCCCCCTCCTTTAAGTTGTGGGCCTGGTTGGAATCGAACCAACCACCTCGCCCTTATCAGGGGCGCGCTCTAACCAACTGAGCTACAGGCCCATCAAGGTCTACTATAGCAAATTTTTCCAAAATGTCAAGGCGGCGTTGAATCATATATAATGTAACCGAAAAAGTAGAGGCGATTCTTGTAGAGGCGACTCTTTAGAGTCGCTGAAACAAAGCAGGACTAAAGTCCTGCCTCTACAAAATCGCTGAAACAAAGCAGGACTAAAGTCCTGCCTCTACAAAATCGCTAAAACAAAGCAGGACTAAAGTCCTGCCTCTACAAAATCGCTGAAACAAAGCAGGACTAAAGTCCTGCCTCTACATTGAAACGGTCAGGATTACAAATCCTGACCGAGCAGGTAACCTGTAGTTGGGTTACCTATTTAAATGACTTGATAGGTTGCTTAATCATATTCCTTCTCAAGCCCCTAAAATCTGGGTGGAGAGCTTGGTTAGCTGAGCAAATAAGAAAGGGACAAGAAAAAGGAAGATAGTAACTAAAAGATTAACCGCTAAAGCAAGGTTTAAGGCCTTAGGCTGGTAAATAGCCCTCCCATCTTTAGCCGGAACTAAATACATCTGGCGAATTACATTACAATAATAATAGACTGAGATTATACTATTTATGACTCCCACAATAGCTAACCAGAGAAGGTCAGCTGAGATGGCTGCCGCAAACACAAAGAATTTACCTAAGAATCCAGCCAGAGGAGGAATGCCGGCTAAGGAGAGAAGAAATAGACTTAAGGAGAAGGCTAAAAAAGGTGCTCTCTGAGATAGTCCCGCATAATCCTCTATCAGGTCAGATTTAGTCTGCAGAGAAAAGATAATTACTACCGTAAAGGCACCAAGATTCATAAAGATATAGACTAATAGATAAACTAATACTCCCTGAATCCCAAGATTTCCTGGTCTTGCTGATACCAAGCCGATTAAGATGTAACCAGCCTGGGCAATACTGGAATAAGCAAGCATCCTCTTAATATCTTTCTGGACAATAGCTACTAAATTCCCGAGAGTCATACTCAAGACAGAGATAATCACTAAGATAACCTGCCAGTCTACAAAAGGGAAGATAACTAAGAAGACACGTAAAAGCACAGCAAACCCGGCTGCCTTTGGACCTACGGAGAGAAAAGCAGTTACCGGAGTGGGAGCCCCTTCATAAGTATCTGGACACCATTGATGGTAGGGAACTAAAGCTATCTTAAAGCCAAAGCCAGTGAGCATCAGGATAGCAGAAAGCAAAAGCAGAGGGGTAGGCGAAAAACTATAAAGAGTAAGGGATTTAGCAATCTCATAAATATTTGTTGAGCCAGTTAATCCATAAATCAAGGACATCCCATAAAGCATTACTGCTGAACAAACTGCCCCCAGGAGAAAGTATTTTATAGCCGCCTCCGAAGACTTAGGAGAAGTTTTCTCCATACCCGCCAAGATGTAGCAAGTTATGCTGGTGAACTCCAGAGCAAGGTAGATAATAATCAAATCCGAAGAGGAGGCTACTAAGATTATTCCCAGAGTAGAAAATAAAATCAGGGCATAAAACTCTCCTTCATTTTCGCCTAAATTTTTAAGATAATCCATAGAGGAAAGAATTACTAAAAAGGCAATGGCCACAGCTAATAATTTAAAAAAGAAGGAGAAGGGGTCAATAGTGAAAGAGCCAGAAAGCACAGTCTCTTTAATATTAAATGTCCCGATAGTAGCCGCTAAGACTAATAATAATCCCGGGAGAATAAGATAAACAAGCTTGCTCTTCTTCTCTTTAGAGAGAAAAAGGTCAGCTATTAAAGTTAATATAGCCAGAGAACAAAGAATAATCTCTGGAAGGATAAGAAAATAATTCAATTCTCACCTCTTCAGGGTCAGAAAGGTTTCCAGAATATTTTTGCATTTTTGGTTTGTGTTTTTGATTTTTGCATTTTTATATTTGATTTTGTTCTTAATCTGTGGTTAAGGCATTATTACCACCAATAAATGCTCAACTGCCGTCCCGATTACATTTAAGATTGGTGCCGGATAAACTCCAATTAAGACCATTAAGGCAATTAAAGGAAATAAGCAGATTATCTCCCGGTTATCCAGGTCTGAGAGTTCTGCATACTTAGGATTTAGCTCTCCTAAAAGAACCCTTTGAATCATTCCCAGGAAGAAAGCAGCTGTAATTACTATTCCCAAAACAGCAAAACAGGTTATCCAGATAAAGACCTTAAATGAGCCCAGAAAGACTAAGAATTCACTAATAAAACCAGATAAAGCTGGCAAGCCCAGAGAGCCCAAGGAAAATATAGTAAGCACTCCGGCATAAAGAGGAACTCTTACCCCTAATCCACCAAAGGCATCCAAATCCCGATTGTGAGTGCGCTCATAGACTACCCCGACTAATAAAAATAAAGCACCAGTTATTACTCCATGATTAAACATCTGTAAGACTGCACCATTTAAAGCAATTGAACAACTATTAAGATTATCCTTGCCAATAGCCATAGCCGCCGCAACACCCAACATCACATAACCCATATGATTAATGCTGGAGTTAGCAATCATCTTCTTAAAGTCACTCTGGGCCATGGCTACTAAAGCTCCATAGATTATACTAATTAAGGCTAAGATAGCAATAATGTAAGCAAAGTGGTGGCAGGCTTGGGGCAGGAGGGGAAGGCTTATCCGAATAAAGCCATAACCACCCATCTTCAATAAGACTCCGGCTAAGATTACACTCCCGGCAGTAGGTGCCTCTACATGGGCATCAGGAAGCCAGGTATGGAAAGGAAAGATAGGAACTTTAATGGCAAAGGCTAAGAAAAATCCCCAAAAGACCAGACACTGCCAAGGGAAATCCTGAGCAAAGGGGTGAAGTTTAGCAAGATCTAAGATGTTAAATGTCTGGGCACCAGTATTAAAATAAAGGGCTAAGATTGAAAGGAGCATAGCTACACTGCCCACCAGGGTATATAAGAAGAACTTAATTGCCGCATATTCTCTTCTTGGCCCTCCCCAGATACCAATCAAGAAATACATCGGGACTAAAGATACTTCCCAGAAGATATAAAACAAGAAGAAATCCAGGGATAAAAATACTCCTGCTAAAGCTACTTCCATCAACAGGAAAAGAAAAAAATACTCTTTAGGACGAAGGTCAATAATGAAGGAATAAATAATTGAGAGGAAGGTAAGAATTGTAGTTAAGATTACCAGAGGAAGGCTTATTCCATCAACTCCCAGACTATAGGAGACTCCCAGAGAAGGAATCCAGGAATGGTTCTCCACAAATTGCATCTGAGGATTGCTCTTTTCAAATAAGAGAAAGAGCCACAAGGATAAGAATAAGGACAAGCCGCTAAAGATTAAAGCTGTGGCTTTAATTGCTTCTTTCTTTTCCTTGGGAATAAATAAGATTACTATCGCTCCCAATAAAGGGGTGAAGATAATTAAAGATAAGATATGAGAGAGCATCCTTTCCTCCTCTTATTTGAGCCACAGCCCTCAGTCCGCCCGGTAGGAGGGCATTTATGCCCGATATAATCGTGCTGGTAGGAGGGCATTTATGCCCGATACAATTCATGATAAATCGTGCCTAAAGGCACTCCTACCGGTGATTCTGACCTCTGACTTCTGACCTCTGACTTCTGGCACCTGACACCTGGCATCTGATATCTGTTCTCATTGTATCAAAGAGTAGATTAAATGTCAAGTAAAAATCTTACAAATAATTTAATCTCTGCCTTCATTTGACAGAAGTAACCTTTTATGAGAAAAGTAGAGTGGTTAACTGTAGTGTGTCTTGACAGAGTTAAAGAAATATGGTAGCCTCGTAGAGGCGACTCTTGTAGAGGCGACTCTTTAGAGTCGCTGAAACAAAGCAGGACTAAAGTCCTGCCTCTACAAAGTCGCTGAAACAAAGCAGGACCGTAGAGGCGACTCTTTAGAGTCGCTTTAGAGTCACTAAAACAAAAGCTAAAGCCGGGTAGAAGGTAGGACTTCTACAGGGCTTTAAAAGAGATATGGTAGCCTAAGATAGTGTCCAGGGTAGATAAAGAAATGACAAATGTCAAAGCTCAAATGTCAAACTAAGCCCAAAGTTCAAATTATCAAAAGGCAAAAAGTTTGACATTTAGTCATTTGGATTTTATTTGTCATTTGGGCTTTGTAATTTGGATTTTGGAAAAGGAGGGCTTATGGATTTTGATCTTAGTGATGAGCATAAGATGTTAAGAGATATGGTATTTGATTTTGCTAGCGGTGAGATTGGTCCTCTGGCAGAAAAGATTGACCGAGAGGATAAGTTCCCCGATAATATCTTTAAAAGATTAGGCGATTTAGGAATATTAGGGGTTACTATCCCCGAAAAGTATGGAGGAGCAGGTTCAGACCTTCTCTCGGCAGTGATGGTTTTAGAACAGCTTGCTTATACCTGCCCTGCACTTGCTCTATCCTACGGAGCCCATTCTAATCTTTGTGCTAATAACATTAGCAAGAACGGGACAGAAGAGCAAAAGAAAAAATATCTTCCTCCTTTATGCTCTGGTGAGAAGGTGGGAGCATTAGCCCTCACTGAACCCCAGGCTGGTTCTGATGCCACTAATATTCAGACTACCGCTAAAAGGATGGGAGATGAATATATCCTAAATGGAACAAAGACCTTTATTACCAATGGTCCTATTGCTGATATTGTTGTCCTCTATGCCAAGACCGACAAGTCAAGAGGAGCAAAGGGAATAAGTGCTTTTATTATTGAGAAGGAATTTCCTGGCTTTTCTTCCTCTAAAGCAATTGAGAAGATGGGACACCGCGGCTCCCCTACTGGTGAGCTTATCCTGGAAGACTGCCGGGTTCCCAAGGAGGATCTCTTAGGTGAAGAGAACAAAGGAATAGCAGTAATGATGTCCGGGCTTGATGTGGAGAGGGCTTTCTTCTGTGGTGAGCCAGTAGGTATTGCTCAAGCTGCCCTTGACCTCTCTCTTAAATATTCTAAAGAGAGAGTGCAGTTTGGACAGCCGATATCAAATTTTCAACTAATCCAGGAAAAATTAGCCAATATGTATACTCAGATAGAAGCCGCCCGGCTCTTAGCTTATAAGTCAGCAATTGTAGCTGAGGGCTCACAAAGAGGAGGAAAAGGAACAGAGGTTCATAAATTAGCTGCTGCTGCTTTGTTATTTTCTTCTGAGGTAGCCATGAAGGTAACTCTGGAGGCAGTTCAAATACATGGTGGGTATGGTTATACCTTAGAATATCCAGTGAATAGATTGTTAAGGGATGCTAAGTTAATTGAGATTGGAGCTGGCACTTCGGAGATCCGTCGTTTGATAATTGCTCGGGAGTTGCTGAAGTAGGTGAAGTAAGTATAGTGCATTGTCAACAAAATGATGCTTGCATTCTTAATCTCTGTAATCGGTGTTTTAATCGCCGTAATCACAGTGTTATTTATTTAACAGAGCAGTAGAGGAATCATATTGTAACCTCAGAAGAGAAGGGAGTATCTTTAAAGATGCAAAATGCAAGGAAATTGGCAAAGGCATCTATTCTCTTGCTAATCTGCTCTTTGATCTTCACCAATGGGGCTTTGGCAATGGTTGAAGGAATAGGCATCTCCCCGGAGACCGAAGAGGAAAACAAGGGGAGGCTAAGAGAGGTATACCAGATTCGTCTAATAAATGAGTTAGATGGTAAGATAGAGATAAGCTTAAATCAGGGTGCAACCTGGCAAAGTATCGGCAGAGTAGTTAAGCCTGCAAATAAAGTCAACCCTAAGGGATACACTGCCAGTGCCTGGGCAAAGAATGGCACAGTGGCCGCTATAGCAGTAAATGCTCTACATATTAAAGTTAACCTCAATCCTAAGGATGATAAAGGAGTCATCTTCAGTATTCTTCCCAAAGAACAGCTTGAAGTCCTGCCCAAAGATTATAGCTCTTATCTTAGTCCAAGCTCATCCATATTTACTGATATACCAGCAGGGAGCTCCATCTTCGGGGGGGGATTCTCACCCTTTGTCGGCAACCCAGTTTATGTTGAGCTAAAAGGAAAGCTAACCCCGATTGCTCAAGATTATGTTCCTAAAGAAGGAGATATAATTATTATTAAAGTAGAAAAGCCGGTGCGTTATCCAGCCCGAATTATCTTTGAGAACAGATTTGGAGGATTTATAACTCTAATCTATCCTGATGGAGAGGAGAAAAAGATTGGAGAAGTGTTTAAACCAGTGCAAGGAACGGGCAACTTCTTAGGCTCTCTGTATACCAGGTGGGGGAGGATTAGGGCTAACCACTGCGGAGTTATCTGTATTTCCACCTCACCCCAAGGTAAGGTTGGTGGCTTTCAAATTATTCCCGCCTACCACGGGATGAGCCCGGAGATGGGTAATGCCCGCATTCTTACCCAGTGGTTAGTTGTCGGACCCCTTGGTGGCTATGACCCTTCACCGGAAGGGACTGCCCCTTTATTTTCAAACTTCATCCAGCCTTCTTTTAATGCCGAGGACATTTATGAAAAAGATTTTCATCTCTGGTTAAAAAGGCTGCTTGGACGCTCTTTGGTTCAGGTGAAGATAAAAAATGGAGGGTGGCAGTCTATGCCCAGCTTAATTGGTCGAGATGATACATCCCTAAAGGATGTAACTCAGATCCAAATCTGGCTTCCCCAGGAACTTCCTAACTGCTGGAAGGATTAAACTAATCTTACCTACTTACTCCCAGCAGGCAAGTAAGAGACCTTCAGACTACCCTTTCTCTTATGCCTCTCTATGGCTAATTGAATAAGACGGTCAATTAACTCTTGGTAGGAAATGCCGGAGGCTTCCCATAGCTTAGGATACATACTAATCTTAGTAAAACCAGGAATAGTATTTATCTCACTAAGAATTACCTCTTCAGTAACTTTACGAATAAAAAAATCTACCCTTGCCATTCCGCTGCAGCAGAGAACTTTAAAAGCCAAAAGAGCTAACCTTTGAACCTTATTCTTTAGCTTCTGGCTAATCTTTGCCGGTATATCAAGGGCTGCCCCCTTCTCATCAACATACTTTGCTTCATAAGAATAGAATTCGTGCCGGGGAATAATCTCACCGGGGACGGAGGCAATTGGGTCTTCATTACCCAGAACTGAACATTCAATCTCCCTACCTTCTATATTTTCTTCAATGAGAATCTTATTATCATAACTAAACGCCTCTTTAAGAGCACTTCTAAATTTGCTCTTCTTCTTTACTTTGGTAATCCCCACTGAAGACCCCAAATTTGCTGGTTTTACAAAAAATGGACTTCCCACCTCTTTTGATACCCTGGCAAAAGTTATCTCTCCCTTTTCGTAATCCTCTCTTTCAAAGGTTAAAAACTTAGCTATTGAAATTCCAGCCTCCCTTAACAATCTCTTCATTACATCCTTATCCATACTCAGAGAAGAGCCAAGAACACCAGCCCCTACATAAGGGATATTAGCCATCTCTAACAATCCTTGAATAGTGCCATCTTCACCATAAGGTCCGTGAAGAACCGGAAAGATTACATCAAGTTGCCCAATCTTCCTCTTTCCAGTAAGACTTATAAGATTTGCCTCCCTGGGCATAGGAAGTAGACCAACCTCATCTTCTGATTTATTTAATTGAATTAATTTTTGGTCTTTGCCCTTTAATAAAAATTGGGCATCCGACTGTAAATACCACCCCCCCTCTTTATCAATGCCAATCAAGACTACTTCATACTTTTTCCTATCTAGAGCAGATATAACATTCTTTGCCGACTGAAGGGAGACCTCATGTTCGCCGGACCTTCCTCCAAAGATTATCCCCACTCTTAATTTGCTGGGCATAGCAAGTTGACCTCCCCATTTGTCACTTCTCGGAAGCGACTGGGTAGACTACAAACTCTTGCGATTCAAAGTTTTTAGTAGCTCTTGGTAGATGAAAGGGTGAAGTAACCAAGATGATCTCCTTCCACTTATGCTTTTTACAGATTTTACCTACATAGAGGGCATTGCCGATAGTAGTTAAGGCTTCTTCTTCAAGAATAATCTTCTCCCTATCTGCTCCAAAAGCAATAGCTATTATTTTCATCATTTCTGCCTCCGAGATATGACCAGCTGTCCTCCCCCCAGTAAAGATTATTATCTGGGAATGCTTCTGGGCAAGTAATTCTACTCCCTTTTTCACTCTGGAGACCAT
>Ga0210051_1006229_pt1 | contig 11263 bp, 13 predicted proteins | sample CryGey092014_all_FD_185464 | JGI IMG/M metagenome (GOLD analysis project Ga0210051, IMG submission 185464) | Groundwater microbial communities from aquifer - Crystal Geyser CG23_combo_of_CG06-09_8/20/14_all (SPAdes) (version 2) | ecosystem: Environmental > Aquatic > Deep subsurface > Groundwater...
CCGCTGCGCGGGTCATTTCCATCTATGTAAATCTCGCCGGAATCCGGCAGTATCAGCCCTGCCATTATGCTGATGAGCGTGGTCTTGCCAGCGCCATTGGGCCCCAGGAGGCCGAATATGGTTCCCTGCCCGATTTCCAGCGAGACATTGTCCAGGGCTTTCACGCTGGAGTTGCGCCCGGTGAATGTTTTCGAGATATTTTTTACACTAATGATTGGAGTTTTCATATAAGTCACTTGGTCGCATTGCATAACTTTTGCAATCAATTGTTTTAAACCTCGCCATCCAATATCTAGCTGGGTAATAGGATGAAGTTTGTAGGAGAGTTTTTGGACTTTTTGAAGAAATACCAGGTAATCGGGCTTGCCGTTGCATTCATCATTGGCGCAGCCTCGACAAAGCTGGTGACAGCGCTCGTGACCGGCATAATCATGCCTGTGGTAGGCGTGCTAATCCCAGGCGGGGACTGGAGACTGATCACTTTCCAGCTGGGGCCTGTAAAACTCCTGGTGGGCGATTTCGCAGGCGCGGTCATAGATTTTCTCATAATCGCATTTGCCGTGTTCATGGTTGTGAAGATACTCATGAAAGAGGATCCGGCTAAGAAATTGTAAGGGGTTTGGAGTTTTGGGACTGTCATGTTGTTCAAGTATGGCAAGGGCTCGCGCGCCGAGCACGAGCTTATCGACATGCTGGAGGAAAAGGGCTATTCCGTGGTGCGCGCGGCAGGCAGCGGCAAATATACGCCGGACCTGCTCGCATTCAGGGCAGGCAGGGCATATGCCTTTGAGTGCAAGGCCTGGAACAGCCCCCGGCTCTCCATTGACAAATTGCAGTTCGGCGCGCTCCAGAAATGGCAGGAAAACACAGGGCTGACTACTTATGTTGCCTGGAAAGTGCCAAAGGATGGCTGGTATTTTATTTTCACGCAGCACTTCGAAGAACAAGGCGCGAGCTATACACTTAAATTGGAGAAGGCGAAGCTTTTGGGGAATAGGTTTGAGGATTTGTTTTGAGGATAATTCTAAATGCCCTTTCTTTCACAGAAAGAGAGCCCCTGGGGACAAAAAGGTATAAGCGAGGTTTGCCAGAAGGGAATGCAAAGGGGCAAACCCAAAGCCCGAGCGAATATGTATTCGCTATAGGGCTCGGGTCGCTTAACCTTTTTAAGAAAAGGTATAAGTGTCGCAGGAAAAGAATTTTTCAATTAATTCTCTTGAAATGGTAAAAAGATATATTTATATACCTAAAATGTATAAAGTTATTCATGAAAACAAAACAAATATCCATTCAACATTCGCCTACGTTGAATACCGTCCTAATGGTGGAAAAGGCGCTTCAGGAAGCCGGGGGGCTCATCAAGGTTTCGGAGCTTAAGCAAAGGCTTCCGCGAATGGTTATGCATGGCACTGTTTTGCAAATACTCGATTATCTTCAGGGAAGTGGGAAAATCCTCGTTACGACTAAGGGCGTAGTGTGGATTTACCAGCCGCCAGCTGAACTGGAACGCCTTAAGGCAGGTGGATTGGAACTATGAGCGGCGACAGGCGAGTGCAGGTCATTCTGCGAGACCAGGCAAAGGAGGAGTTTGAGGCACTTAATCAGATTGTGGGCGAACAGCAGGCTCGTGGCCAGACAAATTCGGAAGAAATGCAGCTCCTTAAATCAATAAAACAGAAGGTTGAGCTAATCAAACTAAACCCCACGGTTGGAGATAGCATCCCAAAGAAATTAATTCCAAACGATTTGGGTGTTTCAAACCTGTTCAGACTCAACCTGACTGGGTATTGGAGAATGCTCTATACCCTTGCTGGAAATCAGGTTGAAGTCATTGCATTTGTATTGTACATCGTTGACCGCAAGGAATATGACCGAATATTCGGATACAAGAAAAGATAGGGTATGAACCATATCTGATTTTAACTTTTCAATGTAAAATTTCTTCATGCCTCTTTCGCCATTCTCTGAAAAATGCCGCCCCCGGAAGCTAGACGACCTCAGGGGCAATTCCAAGGAAATCGAGCAGGTGAGGGATTGGGCGCTCAGGTGGCTGCAAGAGCCTGGCATCGAGCCGCAGGCGAGAGCTATGCGCCAACAGGCGCATTCAAAGCACATGCTTGTCACAGGCCCAACCGGAGTCGGAAAAACGTCGCTTGCCTATGCGCTTGCAAATTCCCTCGGGTTCGAGGTTTATGAGATGAATACTTCCGAATCGCGCAGCCAGGCAAACATAGGCGAGGATTTGGGCATCATCAGCGTGTCTGCAACCCTTAGTGGCAAGCCGCGGCTCATTTTGATTGACGATGTGGACACCCTGGGAGGTAGCGACAGGGGCGGCCTTTCCATGGTGCAGAAACTGCTCACCAGCTCGCTTTGCCCGATTTACATGACCGCTGGCAACGCCTATGACCAGAGGCTCACCAATCTAAAGGCAAAGGTGAGTGTTGTGCAGCTGAGGCGAATCAATGCGCTTTCCATCAAGGCGAGATTAAGGGAAATATGCAAGCTGGAAAAGATGGACACCAGCGAACAAGCGCTTGATGCCATCTCTGCAAATGCAAAGGGTGACCTGCGCGCAGCCCTCAATGACCTTCAGGGAAGAAACCTGGGCTCGTTCCGCGACCTTCATGAGAATGCCTTCAATGTGCTGAAAACCGTGTTCAAGACAATGACCTATTCACAGGCGCGCTCTGCCCTATTCTCCAGCGAGACAGACCATGACATGCTGAAACTATGGTTCGAGGAGAATATCCCTGTTGAATACGAGGGGAAGGATGAAATTGCCAAGGCGTATGGCTATCTTTCAAAGGCAGACAAGTTCGATGCAAGGATAATCAAGAGGCAATATTGGGGCTTCCTGCGCTATTCCAATGATTTGATGGCATGCGGCATCGCGCTCTCCAAGCAGGCCACCTATTACAAGTTCGTTCCCTACCAGTTTCCGGTTTTTCTGAGGACGATGGGAAGATACAGGGGAGAGATGGCAATGCGAAGGGCGGTTTATAAGAAACTGAGAGCGGTGTTGCACACAAAGGATTTGGAGGGCTCGGCGGATTTGGTGAAGGCGATGCTGAGATCCATTGCATTGGATTCAAATGCGCTGGCAGAAGCAAAAAAATATTACAATTTGACCGATGAGGAAGTGGGCTGGCTGGCTGGAATAAGCGTGAGCGCGCTTGCAAATGGAAAAAAAGCCGTTGGCCAGTCCCATTCTGCAGTGGCGAAACGAGGCACTAGGCGCGCGAAAAAATGAACGGATGCCATCGTCACCTAAACGATTAAAAGGATTGGAAGCAATAGTTTTACTGAGGGAATATGATTATGAAACAATTCGTGTTATTCAACAACAAAGGGGGTGTTGGTAAGACAACGTTTATTCAGCACCTAGGTTATGCTTTAGAGAAACAGGGCAAGAAAGTGTTGTTCATAGATGCAGATCCTCAGTGTAATCTTACTTCATCTATATTTAGTGAAGATGACATAGCTCAATTTTGGAGCAGTCAGCAAAGTATATACAATACTCTTTCCCCTATTATAAGCGGCGAAGGTGACGTTAAAAAAGAACTGCTTCCTCAGCAGGTGCCAAACAGGAATATTTGGGTATTGCCTGGCGATTTGCTGCTTAGTGTGTTTGAGGAATTGCTCGCAGAAAGGTGGGTTGATGTTTTAGCTGGAAGAGAACTTGGTTTTCGTGCGACCTCAGCAATTTACCGTTACATAGAGCATTTTACTAGTGCAAACCATATTGATTATGTTCTAATAGATGTAGGCCCGAATTTAGGGGCACTTAATCGCGCAGTTTTGTTGGGGTGCGATTATTTCTTTGTGCCTATGATTCCGGATATGTTTTCACTTAGGGGGTTGAGCAATATAGGAACTACCTTCGTAAAATGGATTAGAGATTGGGATGAGGCAAAGAAACGTTTTACCGCTACACGTCCATTTAAACTCCAAAATGGCAAGCCATCCTTTGCTGGGTATCTAACTGCGCAGTTTAATATCTATCGTCAGAAGGAAACGAAGGCATGGACAACTTGGAATAAAAAAATTCCGGGTAAAATACAAAGCGATATCGTAGACAAGTTGGTGGTGGTTGATCCGTCTATGGTTGTTCAACTAAATGGTGGTGATTACAAGCTTGGGGATATGAAGAATTACCATAGTCTGGTTCCACTTTCCCAAACATCACGAAAGCCAATATTTGAATTAACTGCGCAGGACGGTGTTGTTGGAACACATGCAGACTCTGTAAAGCGCTGCGATGAAGAATATGTAGCCATTGCAAGGAAGATAATTGATAAGTTATCGTGAATTGGCAGAACCGAATGCAGCTAAGGCTGCATGCGGCGCTATTGAGCCATCGACACAAAGTGTCGAGCTATCGCAAACAACAGTTTGCGAGATTTTCGCGCTAGCGAAAACTGATCGACCAACAGGTCGATAGCTCAACAGCAAAGCTATTGATTGAATGCACCTGTTGGTGCATAGCTCTTGCATGCTGATACATGCTCGATGGCACTTCGTAAAATCTGATCCTAGTTAGCAAAGTTGCTGATTAAGCAATATTATTTTAACCCTAACCTGATTTTATTTAATCATGAACAGCCTGCTGCAGGTAGAAATTTTCGGAGAATCCCACGGCCCGTGCATTGGCGTGCTCATCAGGAATTTCCCCCCAGGAGTGAAAATCGATTTCAGGCAGGTGAATGCCGAGCTTGCCCGCAGGAAGCCAGGCCAGTCTGCCCTCACAACCGCAAGAAAGGAGGATGACAAGCCTGAATTCATCTCAGGCATTTTCAATGGGTGCACAACAGGTGCGCCCATAGTTGCCATTATCCAGAATAAGGATGCAGATTCATCTTCCTATGAAAAAATAAGGTGGACCCCGCGGCCAGGCCATGCCGATTACCCTGCTCATGTGCGCTACCATGGATTCAATGATTACAGGGGCGGTGGCATGTTCTCCGGCAGGCTCACTGCCGGCTATGTGATTGCCGGCGCATTGGCAAAACAAATGCTGAAAAAGGAGGGCATTGCTATCAAGGCAGAATTGGCCGAGGTTGGCGGCGTGAAGGATACGGGCAAATTCAGCAAGGTGATTCTTGCCGCAAAAGAAAGCGGGGATAGCGTTGATGGAGTTGTCAGGTGCACTGTTTCAGGGGCAAAAGCAGGCATTGGCGATGGGCGGGAGCCGCTCGATGGGGCGCTTGCCGGTGCCATGTTCAACATCCCCGGAGTAAAGGGCATCTGGTTCGGCGACACAAAGCACAGGGGCAGCGGGAACAACGATCCCTACAGGATGAAAAATGGCAAAGTTATCACTCTCACAAACCACTGCGGCGGCATATTGGGCGGCATAAGCACAGGAATGCCCATTGTGTTCACAGTGCATGTTAAGCCAACCTCCAGCATTGCAAGGGAGCAGAAGACAATCAACCTGAAAACCATGAAGGATGATGTTGTCCTGGTCGGCGGAAGGCACGATTCCTGCATTGCCGTCAGGGTGCCGGTGATTGTGGAGAGCTTGGCAGCAATCATGATTCTTGATAACCTGTTGAGGCAGAGGTAATCTAATGGCGATGGAAGTGCTTGATTCACTTAGGAAAAAGATAGACCAGCTGGACAGCCAGCTATTAGCCCTGCTGGAAAAAAGGTTTGCGTTTTCAGAAGAAATCGGCACAATAAAAAAGAAAAACAAGCTTCCAGTGTTCGAGCCTTCGCGCGAAAAGCAAATCCTGTCCTCAGTGCTGTCCAAAGCCAGGAAGCACAGGAAATTCTATGCTGCATTTTTCAATAACATCCTCTCCTACAGCAGGTTCCTCCAGCAGCCGCCTGAAGTGTGCTACCTTGGGCCTGAGGGCACCTATTCCCATTTGGCAGCCCTGGCGTTCTTCGGTGAGCACATGAAAGGCATGCCCTGCGAAACAATCGAGGATGTGTTTGACAATTATGAGCAGTTTGGCGTGGTGCCTGTGGAAAATTCCACTGAAGGGTCTGTGGCTTCAACGCTGGATTTTCTTGTGGAAAAGGATGCACCCATAGTCGGCGAGGCGTATTTGAAAGTGTCCCATTGCCTCTTGGCAAAACAAAACGTGAAGACCGAAGACGTGAAGACTGTTTACGCCCACCCGCAGGCATTGGCCCAGTGCAAGCATTTCCTCAAGGAATTGGGAGTTGAAACAGTGCAAACTTCCAGCAACGCAAAAGCCTGCACGATGCTGGACTCCAAGAGCGCCGCCATTGCCAGCGAGTTCGCGGCAACTAAATATTCGCTCTCTATCCTGAAGCGGCAGATAAATGACGTGAAGGATAATGTCACCAGGTTTCTGGTGATTGGCACCGTGCCTGCAGCGCCAACAGGGAAAGATAAGACCAGTACCGTGTTCTCCCTTCCCCACAAGCCAGGCAGCCTCCACCGTGCATTGGGCATACTCGCTGAAAAAAAGCTCAATATGACAAAAATCGAGTCGCGGCCCAGCAGATTGATGAAATGGGAATACCTATTTTACATAGATTTCGAGGGGCATGCGCAGGATAGGAATGTGAAGGAGGTGCTGGGCAGCCTGAAAGAGTATGCAACCAGCCTGAAGGTTTTGGGAAGCTATCCTGCAGCTTGACTGCAAACATGAGTGATCCTTCTAATTGAGCCTTGGTGCGTTTGTCTTCTAAGTTTGCGGCGTCTAAGCCGATTATGGCCGATATACTGACCACATAATGGGCAATCCTGGTCAGTCAACTGACCAAAAGATAGATTTTTATTCTTTTTCTTCCAAATATTATTATGGTTTCCGAAAGACTCTCCCTGTTCGTCCCATTAAATCCATGGTGGAGGACAAGTGAAGTTCCCTCTTCCTGGGTGGGCCTGTCGAGAAAGAAGTACTCGGCGGAGATGCTAAAGTGGATTGATGACGACTTCATGCAAGTGATAAGCGGAATAAGGCGTTCCGGCAAAACGACACTTATCTATCAGGTTCTTGATACTCTTATTAAAGAAAAAAAACTCGAGCCGCAGAACATCCTGTTTGTGAACTGCGACGATGTTAAAGCTCGCGAATCCTTTAATTACCTTACAGATATCGCAGAGGTTTTTGAAACGCCAGGAGAAGGCAAAAAGCTTATCGTCCTGGATGAAGTCCAATACTATGAAAAATGGGAACAACAATGCAAAAACATCTACGATACGTATAAGGGAAGAATTAAGTTTTTGATATCCGGCTCATCTGCTACGCTAAGAACAAGCAAAGACCTTCACTTTCTCACTGGCAGGATTATGCCAATTACTGTCAATCCGTTTTCTTTTGAAGAATTTCTTTGGGCAAAAAAACTCGTCTTGCCGAAAATATTAATGAATTTCGATGCTGATTACAAGAAGCTCGTTCAACTAGGTTTGGGTAAGTTTGTGCACGAGTATCTTGAATTCGGGGGATTTCCCGAAATTGTCCTTGCGGCAGCTGAAAAAAAGAATCAAATAGCGAAGGAATATCTTGACGAGGTAATCTATAAGGACATAGTGAAACTTTGGGAAATCAAGGACGTCAAAAACCTTGAGAAGGTCGCGCTGTTCCTCATGCAGAATGTGGGGAAGCGATTTAGCTACAGGAAGATTGCAGATGCCATTGGAGAGAACAAGAACACAACTCAGAATTATCTTCATTATATTGAAGAGTCGTATCTGCTGAGGCTTATTGAGTACTACGCGAAAAGTACGGCGCAACAATTCAGAAAGGAGAAGAAAATTGCGCTCGTTGACCCTGTTTTTCACACGAGCCGTTTCGGTCTGGCAAATATCGGGCCGCTAGCTGAGAACTGCGTCTACATGCATTTAGAAAATGGCGGTCTGCGCATTTTCTACTGGAAGAACACATACGAAGTTGATTTCGTGATAGAAACTCTGAAAGGAGATGTTGTTCCGATTGAAGTCAAATATCAAAACGAGATAAACTCCGAGGATTTCAAAGGGCTTCACTCGTTCTTCAAGCACTTTGAGAAGGTGAAATACGGGATAATGGTTACAAAGGACCGGTTCGAAACAGTAAAAACAAAGGATGGAAACGTAATCCAGCTTGTGCCTCTGTGGCTGTTCTTGCTGAGCTTTTGAAGAAGGTAGGAAAATGACGAAATTCTGCATCTTCTCGGATGCGCATGGAGATTTCGACCGCTTAAGAATGTAGCTCCTCAAGTGGATTGTTTTCTGTCGTGCGGCAATCTCTCATTTTATCGGGAGGCCAAGAGAATTGAATGCACCAGTTGGCGCATAGCTCGAAAAGTCCTGCGGGACTTTCCGATACCACCTGCTTCGCAGGTGGATGGATTGGCAGTGGCCTCACGAGAATTCAAGGACAACAGTCCTTGAGATTTTCGCTATCAAGCGAAAACTGGATTTGCGAATGAGCCACCGAATGCAGCGTTGCTGCATGCGGCGCTATTGAGCCATCAGGCTCAATCTGTGTACCGCCTGCTTCACAGGCGGTTGAATGCTTCTGTTGAAGCATAGCCCTCGCCTGCTGGCTTTTTGTCTGTTGGCAAAAATCTCGACGGCTGCTGCCATCGATCCCCTGCGGGTCGGTGGCTCTTCGCAAAATCTGATTTTCCTCTCTGAATTATTTAACCTTAGCGATTTCTAAGGATTTCCCTGCAAATATTCCCCAATTGCAGTGTATAATCCCCGTTTGGCAATTGTGTGGCTGTGGCATTTATCACTTCATTCAGGAGATTCACGGATACACTTACTGATAGTTGTCCGTTTTTTTTAATATGCAGTTCCAGTTTTGTCAATGCTTCCGGCATTACAACCGGAGAAATAAACTTAGTTATCTTCTCCAGAGCCTCGGCAATTATCGCCAATTGCTTTGGGCTTATAGTGACGCTGCCTGTGGTTCTCATCGGTTTCTGCCGCCTCCTCCTGTTTTCAAAAGCAAATTGATATTTTGGCTGAAAGTCAGGGTTTCTAAATATAGGAGGTACAGTAGTCCTGAATCCGTGTGTTTTAACTTGCATTTAAACCCATCCTTTCCATTCTTTCATGTTACTCAGTTATATTTAGCCTAAAAAACCTTTAAACCCCACCCTTTCACTTATCTTCCATTATTTTCCCGAACTCCCAACATACCTAAACAAATCTTTATATCTTCCCACGGTGTAATCCCTTCTGGTGGTTGGAATGAAAGGTCAGATTTCTGCTGAAATGCTTATAGTGCTGGCTATCCTGCTTGCAGTGGCCTCAATCCTTGCAGTCAAGCTGCTCACGGCTGCCAGGGATACGGGCACGACCATTGACAAAAGTGTGAACAACACACTCTGCGAGGTAACAGTCTGCAAGAACGACGCCGACTGCAATGTATGCGGCACCTATTCAAGATGCCAGGAAGACTATACGTGCACTAAGGTCTAGTGTCCAGAGTCCAGGGTTCTGGGTTTCGGGTTTCGAGACCTTATGACCTGAAAACCTATGGAAGACAGTGCGCTGAAGGGGCTTGGGGAATCGATGGCAGCAGCCGTCGAGAATTTCTCCAACTGGAGAAATGCCAACAGGCAATCGGTGACAACAGTCGCCGAGCTATGCATCCGCAGGTGCATTCAAACAGAATGACGGCGTGCATGCGTGAGCAGCCAAGCCGTCTTCGGTTTCATCAACTGGAAGACCAGCGCTGCAATAGCAGCGCGGCAAGACAGCACGCATTGCGTGCGGGAAGACGTGAAAACTTGAAAACTATCAAAGCTCAGGTGAGCCTGGAATTCCTTACGGTGTTTGCCATTTATCTCACCCTTCTTCTCATTGCGGCATATTCGCTTTCAAATATCAAAACCTCCTTTGAGTCAGCCCTTGACAAAAAGCTTCTCCTGCAATTAGGAAAGGATGTGGCGAACAGCGCCGAAGAGGTTTGCTTTTTGGGAAAGGGAAATGTGCGCGAGCTTGAGGTGCCCTCGAAATTGGGTGAACTGTCTGTGGAGCAGTCAGGCCGGCAGGCCCTTTTTTTTTCCCCTTCAAAAAACATTTCCTATTCGCTTGAGCTGCCTGCCGGATGCAGGGTTGACATCCTCCAGCAACCGCCTACCCTGATTTTAAAACTTCAAACCTAATCGCCCAAAGAATATGCCAGCCAGCCACTACCACCCTTTTTATCGGGAGGCCAAGAGAATTGAATGCACCAGTTGGCGCATAGCTCGAAAAGTCCTGCGGGACTTTCCGATACCACCTGCTTCGCAGGTGGATGGATTGGCAGTGGCCTCACGAGAATTCAAGGGCAACAGTCCTTGAGATTTTCGCTATCAAGCGAAAACTGGATTTGCGAATGAGCCTTCATACCCTGCACATTGTGCAGGGTCTCTCGCATCAGCGAGAGAGGCTCTTCGGAAAATCTGATGGGAGGGCTTGGAAAGGGACAAAACAGGCAGTTTAAGGCAGGAAGCCGAAACTCATTTAAATTCTATTCTCCAAATTACATAGGTAACAATATTGTTACCTAGGTGTGATAGTGAAAGAACTGAACCTTTACAAAATCAAGGAAATGGCATTGGATTCCGGCAGGGCCGTTTATTCAGTCCAGCAGTTGGCAAACCTGCTTGCCAAGCCAAAGAATGTTGCAAAGGTTTATCTATGGAGATTGGCCCAAAAAGGGCTGGCCAAAAAACTTTTTCAGGGGCGGGTTAGTTTTATAGATGATGATTATATCATTGCAAGCCAGCTTTCAGAGCCTTGTTATATCTCCCTGTCTTCAGCGCTTTTGTTTCACGGGCTTGTAAAGCAGGTTCCCCAATATGTTGAATGCGTTACCTCAAAAAACAGCAGGAATTACAATTCTCTTGGGGTCATATACCACAAGATCCCTCCTGCTCTCATGTATGGCTATGCAAAGCTCAGGAAAGCCCAAAGCTATATTTTTGTTGCCGAGCCTGAAAAGGCTGCCCTGGATTCGCTTTACCTGAACCAGATAACCGGGAAAGCAGCCCGGGAACTCCTGCCTAACCTTGATTTAGGGAAATTGGAGGGATATGCCATGCGTTTTAATGGCAGGGGGGCAAATAAATTAAGGAAGTGGCTGCATGCTCAGAAAAAATGAACTTGCTGAAATAGCTAAATTGAACAACCTCAGGATTTGGCAGCAGGAGAAACATTACGTGCAATCGCTTGTCCTTATTGCATTGTCCGAGGTGCAGGTTGTTTTCAAAGGGGGCACATATCTCTGGTTTTTCCACGGCCTGAACCGGTTTTCAGAGGATCTTGATTTCACATGGTTAAATGAGGTGCCGGAATCAGTTGAAG
>Ga0210051_1006230_pt1 | contig 11263 bp, 9 predicted proteins | sample CryGey092014_all_FD_185464 | JGI IMG/M metagenome (GOLD analysis project Ga0210051, IMG submission 185464) | Groundwater microbial communities from aquifer - Crystal Geyser CG23_combo_of_CG06-09_8/20/14_all (SPAdes) (version 2) | ecosystem: Environmental > Aquatic > Deep subsurface > Groundwater ...
CGCGTCCCGATATCCGCGCGGCAGAGTGGATTCAGGAGAATACACCTCAGGATGCGCGGTTTTTGGTAAACTCTTTCTTTGCTTATGGAGATACAGTCATCGTTGGATCAGATGGCGGCTGGTGGCTGCCGCTTCTGTCGCAACGACAGACGACACTGCCCCCGCTCACTTACGGTTCCGAAGGAGGCCCGCACCCGGACTATATTCAGTGGATAAACGCGCTGACCACCGAGATTCAAAACAAGGGGATCGCGCATCCCGACGTACTGGCTCTTCTACGCGCGCGCGGCATCACGTACGTGTATATAGGTCAGAGGCAGGGACGGGTGAACTATGGCGGACCGTATGTGCTTGACCCGAAACAACTGCTCGCCAGCCCAAACTTTCGCCTGGTTTATCATCAGGATCGGGTGTGGGTGTTTGAGGTACAGAGATAATCCGAAATGGCTTTGAAGGGATGCGATGAGGAGACAGATGAAGTTTGTACTGGTCGGACCCGTGTATCCCTATCGTGGGGGCATCGCCCACTACACCACGATGTTGGCGCGAACACTTGCAAAGCGATGCTCGCAACTTCACGTAGTGTCTTTCCGTCGTCAGTATCCGCGCTGGCTGTATCCGGGCAAATCAGATCGTGATCCCAGCCAGAAGCCGTTGCGGGTCAACGCAGAATATTTGCTTGACCCGCTTTATCCCTGGACATGGTGGCAAACCGCTTGCAGAATTGCCAAATGGAAACCGGATGTGGTCATCATCCAATGGTGGACAACTTTTTGGGCGCCTGCTTTTGCTGCTCTGGCGTTCCTGCTACGCCGACGAGGAGTGAAAGTATTATTCGTGATCCACAACGTCATGCCGCACGAGCAGCGTCCGTGGGACCGCTGGCTGGCACATCTCGCGCTGCGACAAGGCCACCATTTCCTGGTGCAGACCGCACGCGAGAAAGAGCGCCTGCTGTCGCTTTTGCCGCAAGCCCAGACGATAACGTCGCCTCATCCGGTCTACGATATGTTTGCCGATCAGCGGATCCCTACCGCTGATGCCAAACAACAACTGGGGTTGCCCGTGGATGAGCCGGTAGCCCTGTTCTTTGGGATCGTGCGTCCCTACAAGGGACTGCAGTTCGCCATAGAAGCATTGGCAGAACTGCGTGCCCGGGGCAGCAAAGTGCGACTGCTGGTGGTGGGGGAATTTTGGGAGGATGTGATTGCTTATACACAGTTGATTGAGAAACTAGGCCTGTCGTCGCAGGTCAAGATTGACAATCGTTACATCCCCGACGAGGAGGTCGGCCTGTACTTCTCAGCCACAGATGTTTTCATCGCCCCCTACGTTAGTGGTACCCAGAGCGGAGCAGTGAAGGTTGCGTTGGGCTTCGACTTACCGGTGGTCATCAGCCGGGCCATTGTCAGTGAAGAGCTGGAAAACGATGTTGCGCACCGGCTGTATTGGGTTGATCCGAAAGATGTACGCGCGCTCGCCGATGCCATCGAGCGCAGCTTGCGAGAAAATGCGTCGACTCCGCGGCCTCTTACGCTTTCATCGGGCGGCGACGAGTGGGATGAATTGGTCACAGCGATCCAAGCTGCCGCCATAGTATAATCATCATTGCTTTGGAGGAGGTGCTGTCCCAATGAAGGTGCTGTTTCTACTCACCCAGGATTTGGAAAGCCCCAGTGGATTGGGACGATATTATCCGTTAGCGCGGGAACTGGCACACCTTGGTCATCAGGTAACCATCGCCGCATTGCACCCTGACTATCAAAGTCTTGAGAATCATCGCTTTGAAGTGGAAGAGGTGCGTGTATGGTATGTGGCTCCGATGCATGTGCGTAAGCTTGGAAATGTAAAAAGTTACTATCCGGCCTCTAAATTGCTTTTCTTAACTGCCTGGGCCACGTGGCAACTCAGTTGGGCTGCATTGACCATCCCGGCAGATATCATCCATATTGGCAAACCTCATCCAATGAATAGTCTGGCGGGTCTGATTGCCAAATATCTACGAGGCCGACAGGTCTATCTGGATTGCGACGACTCTGAAACTGGTGCGGGGCATTTCAGTTCGCGCTGGCAAAAGATGGGGGTTGAATTCTTTGAGAAGAAAATGCCCTTTTGGGTGGATTTTATCACTACCCATACCTATTTCAATCGTGGCCGGATTGTCGGCAGCGGAGTTTCTCCAGAGCGGGTATTCTATTTGCCCAATGGCGTAGACCGAACCCGTTTTATCCCACCCGCACCTGCAACTCTGCAGGAATTAAGAAATCAACTAGGGTTGAAAGGGAAAAAGGTAGTTCTATTTTTAGGGAGTCTTAGCCGTCCTAGTCATCCGGTAGATTTATTATTGGAAGCCTTTAAGCAAGTTAGTCAGGCAGAACCATTGGCCCGATTGTTACTGGTCGGTGGAGGTGAGGATTACGATTACCTTGTTACACAGGTTCAGCAAATGGGACTGAGCGATGTTGTGCTCCTCCCTGGGCGTGTTTCGCCAGATCAGGTGGTACTCTACTATCACCTGGCGGATGTCTCAGTAGACCCGGTGCGTGACGACGATGCGGCTCGGGGCCGCTCTCCGCTCAAACTATTTGAAAGCTGGGCCTGCGGTGTTCCTTTCGTTTCGGCAGATGTTGGAGACCGACAGAGGTTACTTGGCTCTCCGCCCGCGGGGCTGCTGGCCCAACCCGGCGATGCAGAATCCCTGGCAAACGCCATCCATCAAATCCTATCAGACCCAGGAATGGCTGAAACCTTCCGGCGGCGCGGCTTGGAGCGGGTCGGGGCGTATTATTGGGATCAATTGGCAGTGGAGTTGGAAATGATGTATCAGCAAACGCTGGAGAAAAAGTTGATTCGCACCCCGTCCTGACGGTCAATGTCAGGAAAAATCACCCTCCACGACATAGATGATGCAGCTCAACCGCAGGAACGTCGTACAAAATATCGCCGCGCTGTTCTCCGGGTCAATGGTGGCCCAGGGGATGATGGCGCTGGCTCTGTTGCTCACGGCGCGGCAGCTCGGTGCGGCCACCTACGGACAGTACGCCTCCTGCTTCATCCTCGCCAGTTTCACTTCCATCGTCTTCAGTCTGGGGCTGGATATCTGGCTGCTACAGGAAGGAGGACGCAACCCGGCGCAGTTGGCAGAGGCGGTGGGCAGTGTGCTGGCAATCAAGCTGGCGCTGGGATTGGGTTGGCTGGCAGCGATGCTAGCCTTATCTCAGTTTCTAGATTCGGTCACATTCCCGGCGGGCCTGCTGCAATTGGCCGTAATTTCTATCTGGCTGGATACGTTCTTCAGTACGCCGCTGACGGCCTTCAAAGCCTCGCTACGCAACCAGTTCACATCGTTGCTAGAAGGTGGGGCAGATACAGCTTGGTTTGCCGTTACGCTGGCGCTGATCGCGGCCGGGGAACGGCAGGCGGCGAATTTCATTTGGGCGCGCATTGCGGTGCAAGCGATATTTTTGGTAATCGCGCTGGCACTGGTGGGGCGCGTCGTGCGGCTGCATCCCAATCTCTCCACCGCCCGCCGTGCAGTGCGCGAAACGCTGCCCTTCGCCGCCTCAGAATTTTTGGCCTGGACCTCGATGCGGGTGGATGTGCTGATTGTGGCGCTCTTGCTGGGTGAAACAGAGGTGGGGCAGTATTCGCCGGCAGTGGGTATCATCAATGCCGCATTTCTCATCCCGGCAGCGGTGTATCTGGTGGTCACGCCAGTGTTGAGCAACCTGTTCGTGACCAACGTGCGGCAGGGGTGGCTGACGGCCAGGCGCAGCCTGCTGTTGCTACTGGCGGTGGGAGTGGCGATGTCGCTGGCGTTGTTCACGCTGGCAGTACCAGCAGTAGCGCTCTTGGGACAGAGTTTTAGTGGCTCGCGCCAGGTGCTGCAAATTCTCAGCGCTATTCTCTTCGTACACTCGCTCAGTTTCGGGCTGGCATCCATTCTTATTGCCGCAAATTTGCAGGCGCGGCGCATCGTGGTTCAGGTGGTCGCCGTGCTTGTCAACGTCTCGCTGAATTTGCTCGTCGTGCGCTGGGCGGGCATTCGCGGCGCGGCGGTGGTATATGTGATTACAGAGATGGTATTATTCAGCGGGTATGGCTGGCTGGCGTGGCAGCACTGGCGGCAGGCAGAGACTGGACGCAGATAATCGCGGATGAGATTGTCTGTTTCCCCCAAAAAAGAGGATGGATTCCATAATGGACTGGTTAAATTTTTTCTTTCTCAGTCGCCTGATAAGCGCGGCTTTCCGGCTTTCACACTTGGCTACACTCCCGGTGTGGGCGGCATTTTCCATCGCTCGGCCCGATCCGTGGCAACTCGGCTACGAGGATTTGCTGGCGATGCGTGCTCGCTACCCCGTTCAGATGCGGCAAATCCCCGAGAGCAGGCAACAGCACCAGGCCAAGTGGGCCGGGCGCGTCGCTAAAATCGCCCGTCTCTATGGGAGCAAAAGACTCCTCGAAGTCGGCTGCGGACACGGACTGGCTGCGACTATCCTGCAACAGGCCGGGTTCGATGTTACCGCCAACGACGTGGTCAATATCCTCGACCCGGCGACGCACCAGGCGGGTGTTAAATTCATTGAAGGTGATATCTGCCGGGGGCTGAACTACCCCGACGCGGCTTTCGACCTGGTTTTTTCGGTCAACTCTTTCGAGCATTTCAATGATCCCGCGGCCGCGTTGGACGAAATGCTGCGGATAACCCGCCCGGGTGGGCTGATCTACCTGACCTTCGACCCGCTGTATTACTCCCCCTGGGGGCTGCACGCCGTACGCCGCCTGGGTTTCCCCTACCCGCAGATCCTGTTTCCTGAGACCACCATCCAGCGCTTCGTGGATGAAAAAGCCGCCGAGATCGCCGAAACCTATGACCCAACCTCGGATAAAACGCACATCAGCCCGCCGCTCAATCGCTGGAAGGTGGAACAGTTCCGCCAAATCTTCTGGCAACGGCGCGGGGCGCTGAAGATGATCGTCTACACCGAGCGGACGGCGCTCCAGGGCCTGGGCATGGTTGCTGCTCACGCCGGGTTGTTCAAAGCACACGCCCCGTCTTTCACGAGCCTGATCGTGAGCGGGATCAATCTGCTGGCGAGGAAGGTGTGACGGACATTTTGCTCATCAACGTTCATTCCTCACGCAACGCCGGGGACGCGGCGCTGACGCTGGCGACGCTCCAACAGTTGCGCCAGAACTTCCCCGGCTGCCGCATCACGCTGGCAATGGATGACCCCGACCAGCCAGATCCCGATGTGACCGTGGTTCCCTCACTCTTCGCCTGGGTCAAATCTACTGCCAGAGACGGGAGCACACGCTGGCGCAAGCCCGCCCTGCTCTGGCTGCCCTTCGCCACGCTGACGCCCCTGTTCTCCCGCCGCATCTTTCACCGCGTCTTCTTTGGTCTCACCCCCGCCGTCCTGCGCCCGCTGTTGCGCGCCTACCTGGATGCCGACCTGGTGGTGAGCAAACCCGGCGGGTTCCTGTATTCCTCCGGCCGGGGGCTGACGCTCGTAATCTCCGTGTTCATCCTCACCCTGGCGTGGCTGGCGGGCAAGCCGTTCTACGTTTTCCCGCAATCCATGGGGCCGCTGGTGCGCGCTTGGGAATGCCGGTTGCTGCGTTGGATTTTGGGCAAGGCGCGGGTGGTGATGGTGCGGGAAAAAGCCTCGCTCAACATGTTGAACCGCTGCCGCTTCACGCACCCACGCCTGCACCTGCTGCCGGATACGGCCTTCGCCTTCGAGGGCGCGCCGTTTGCGGAAGCCGATGCATGGCTGCGAAGTCAGGGGATTGATCCGGAGAAAGACCGGCCGCTGTTGGGACTGACTGCCATCCACTGGGGCGCGCAAAACCCCGGTTTTACCCGTCAAAGCGAGTACGAGGCGGCCTGCGCCGGGGCGGTGCGCCGTTTTTTGGAGGATCACGGCGGCAGGGTCATCCTGTTCCCCCAGGTTTGGGGGCCGACCGCCGCCCACGACGACCGCGTCCCTGCCCGGCGCATTGCCGCGCAACTGGCCGGTCTGAGCAACGCGGTGACGATGGTGGAACAACCGCTACCCCCGACCCTGCTCAAATCGGTCTATGGTCGGATGGATGTATTCATAGGGACACGAATGCACTCCAACATTTTTGCCCTGAGCGAGGGCGTACCCTGCCTGGCGATCGGTTACATGCACAAAACGCGGGGCATCGCCGAAATGGCGGGGATGGGTGAATGGGTGCTCGATATTGGCGACGTGACCTCAGGGGCACTGGCTGAAAAGCTGGAAGGGTTGTGGCAGGCGCGTCAGGCGGTACGCCAGGCCCTCCGCCGGGTTCTCCCATCCCTGGTAGAGCAGGCGCGCCAAGCGGGGAGGCTTGTGGCGTCAGACTTCGAAAGTCTGATAGATTAACATGGCTTCACACATAAGGATTTTGGAACTGATCAAAGACTTTGGCGTGGAGGGCGGAGGCGGCGGGGCCAGCCGCTTCTGCGTAGAGTTAAGCCAGCGCCTCGACCCGGCCCGCTTCGAGGTGAGTGTTTGCGGCCTGTGGGATACGGGCACGCCTTTCGAGCAGGAGCGCATTGCCCACCTGACGGAGCGCGGCATCCACGCCTTTGCTGCGGCGCGCTGGGATGAATCCAGCCCCTACGGCAGTTTCGTGCGGGCCTATTGGAGCTTGCATGCCGCGCTCAGAGCACAACCCGTATCAATCCTGCACAGCCATTCGGAGTTCGCCGATATGGCCGCCCTGTTGCTCAAAACGCTACCCAACCGGCCGGCCATCGTGCGCACAGTGCATAATGGCTTCCGGTTGGAATGGAAGAAACGCCCCTTGCGTCGCTGGTTGCTCTCGTATTTTCTCTACCCCCTGAATTTCGACCTGGAAATCGGTGTCAGCCAGAGCATTGTGGACAACCTGAACCGCCGTTTTTTGGCGCGGCTGTTGCAAAAAAAAGCGCGGCGTGTGTTCAACGGCATCAATTTGGATCGTTTTACCAACGTCCGCCAGGATATATTGGAAAAGCGGCGCTTCTTGGGGATTCCCGCTCAATCCAGGGTAGTGGGCAGCATAGGGCGACTGGCAGAGGAGAAGGGGTATCCGTTCTTGCTGGAGGCTTTCGCCCGGGTACTCGACTCGCACCCGGAGGTGTGTCTGCTCCTGGTGGGCGACGGCCCACTCGGCCCGGAATTGCGGGCACACGCCGAAACCCTGGGAATTGCATCTCACGTAGTCTTCGCCGGGTCTCAGACAGACATTGAAGCCATTCTCGCCGGTCTGGATTTATTTGTCTCTTCGTCTTTGTGGGAGGGACTTAGCACTGTCCTCCTCGAAAGCATGGCAGCCGGCACGCCAGTGGTGGCAACGGATATTGCCGGGACGAGAGAGATCATCCACCGCGGGCAGAACGGCTGGCTGGTTCCCCCGGCGGATGCCGCAGCGCTGGCGCAGGCTATCCGTGAGGCGCTGGAAAACGAAGCGACCCGCGAGCGTTTCGCGGGCCGTGCCAGAGAGGATGTGCGGGCTTTTTCGATTGGGGCAATCGCCGCCGGGCACGAGAAATTTTACGCCGTGCTACGGCCCGATTAAATTAGCCTTCAATTCGCCCAGGTCGGTAATTTTATCGGCAGCGAGGTCGAAGGCCTTTGCTCGCCCACTATCATCGGGGATGTTATAGTAAATCGTTTGCGGGTCGCCAATGGTCACCACGTATTTCTTGGGGTCTACATCGGTAATCACGAAATACCCCTGGTTGTCGGTATAAACGCCTGGGCTGAAGGCGGCATCCAGAACGAATGCACAACGGGACGGGTCGGGGCCGTCGCAAACAACCTCTGCCAGCCAGACAGCGGTATGCGGCAACGGCTTGCCATCCAGCGAGAGTACCCGGCCGGTAACGGTGGCTTTTCCCGAGGCCGGGGTGGGAAGCGGGGTTTTAGAATCATTGGTCGGAGAGGAGGCGTTGCAGGCAGTTACTAGAAAAAGCGCGAGGGTCAGGGCAATCCGCCATAATTTGGGTCTCATCATCATACTCCTTGGAAAAAGTTTTCTGGCTCTATCGTATCTCAACCCATTCAGAAACGCAATCCAGAAAGAATAACCCTTAAGAGTTATTGCCGGATGGGGTTGCGGCCTGTATACTGACAACAAGTTTCCAAGTTGGAAGCCAAAATCCTATTCCACCCAACAGGAGATCCCTTATGAAACTTCGATTAGTAACCGCCCTCGTCATCCTGGCCATCGCTTTTGCCGGTTTTATCCCGAATGTGCAGGCTCAGGCCTATTCGACCTCGTACACCACCTCAGTCACCTATCAAAATGTTGGCACGGCTGCCACGACTAGCCTCCAGGTGCTATTCTACGCCCTGCCTACAACCACAACGCCAATCACCATCACCCGTCCGAATCTGGCCGCCGGCGCGGGTACTTCTCTATATATCGGCTCCTTGGCCGAGATCAGCGCTGGCTTCCGCGGCTCCGCCGTCATGCAGTCCGACCAGCCCCTGCTGGCGACGCTGGTGCAACTGCCTCAGGGCTCCGCAACAGTGAAGAACCGCCCGCTGTCCAATGGTTTTTCTAGCGGCGCTGCGCAGTCGTTGATTGCAACCGTCATCAAGAATACCTATGACACCAACACGGTCTTCTCCGTCCAGAACGTGGACTCACAGACCAACAACATCGCCATCAAGTTCTACGACACCAGTGCGGCCCTGATTGACACCATCACGGCCTCCATCGAACCTGGCGCATCTTTCTATGTGGACGCGGGCTTGGAGGCCGGTCTGGGCGCTTCCTTCAACGGCTCTGCTGTCATCACCGCATTGCGCTCCGATCTCACTAACGGCAATATCATCAGCAGCGCCATGGAATTGGCAATCGTCGGCACCGGCAACAAGGCCTTTGAAGGCGTTGCTACCGGCTCGATGACGTTCTACATGCCCTCCGCTCTGTGCGAGGCCTTCGGCGGCACCAATACCGCTTACGCCGTGCAGAACACCAGCCTGACCACCGCAACGAATGTGACCGTGACCTATAGCAACGGCGCGACCGAGGCCCAAAACATCCTCCCCGGCGCCAAGAAGAGTTTCATAGCCTGCAATGCTGCTGGCATGGCCACTGGGTTTAGCGGCTCGGCCACCGTTGTCAGCGCTACCACCCCTGTTGTCGCCATTGGTAAAGCTTACGGCTTGGGCCTGTCCACCGCCTTCGTTGGCGCTTCCTCTGGTTCTGCACGTGTTGCCCTTCCTTATGTCCGCTGGGCTTCCAACGCCAACTGGGCCGCCGGTACGCAACAGCGCGTCAACCTGACCATCCAGAACGTTGGCGGCGCTGCCATCACTGGCGACATCCTCGTCCAGTATATTGACCGCGATGGCGTTGTGGTCGGCACGCACACCATCACCGCTGATCTGGCCGTGGGCGCCAAGACAAATTCCAACGCTACCAATGCTGGCCTGACCGAGTTCGGCGTTTACGCCGGCCCGCAGTACGGCGGCGGTGTGCTCGTCATTGCCCCGGCTGGCAGCCAGATTGCAGTGGTTGCTCGTGTCTCTACCCAGGTCTCGGCCGGCGTCTTTGCCTCAGAAGACTATAACGGTATGGCCGCTCCGTAGTCTTCCAGGCCCCATAACCTCACACTACAATACAAGGGAGATCTTGCGGTCTCCCTTGTATTTCTATTAAACCCAGACCGAGTAAATTTATGATTACTACGATTTCAAAATACGTTGCCCTGTTGAAAATTGGTCTCTACAATAGTCATCTGCTCTCGCTCGTGTGGGGCTTGAAAAACAGTAAAAAGACATATCTGACCACCCCAAAGTTGTGGAGCTTTGTGGAATGCGTGCGGCAGGCCAGGAAGAGGCATCCCGGCCGACCATTGCAGATCGCCGAATTCGGAGTCGGGCGTGGCGGTAGCGCAGTGGTATTGGCCTGGTTGGCCAACCGTTACGGTGGAACGCTGACTCTTTACGATATGTTTGGTCGCATCCCCTCCCCCGGCGAAAAAGACGGCGAGCAAGCCCAGGAGAGGTACAAGTTCATTATTGAAAATGAGAGCGGGGAATACTATGGCAATATCTCCAACCTGCTGGAGACTGTCAAACATGAATTGAGCGGCGTGTGTGATCTGGCTCAAGTGCAGTTCGTGCAAGGGAAGTACGAAGATACTCTCCCCCTCCAGCAACAAGCACGCGCCTTTGATTTCGTTCACATTGACTGCGATTGGTACGAAAGCTCGAAGACAGTATTGGCGTATCTGCAAAATAATCTTAACCGGGGGGCGATGCTGCAAGTGGACGATTATTCCAACTGGCAAGGTTCCCAATTGGCAACAGACGAGACAGAATGGCTGCGCGACTGCCGTAAGTGGCTGGTAGACGGCGCGTTAGTGGTGGATACCGCTATTTGATGATCACCGGTATTCCAACGGTATACACCGCCCGATAAGCCAGCATCACCCCTGCCTGATCCCCCTCGAGCGTGCCGCCAATAGCGTAAAGATATTCACCAAGAGAGATGAGCGCAATCTTATTCTTCGCTGAAACGGGAGGGGTCTCAAAGGCTTGCCATTCGTCCGTTTGGGACAAGTAGGCGATAAAGGAGAAGGTTTCTTCAGGCGCGGCACTGCCGAGAATGTATACGACATCGGCCACGCTGCCCACTCCGGGGTGGGCGCGGCTCGAGGGCATCGGTTCGAAACTCTCCCATGGATTATCCACACCTTCGCGGTTGGGGGTATAAGCTTCGTTGATGCCCAGTGCCTGCTCGCCTGCCGTTCCTCCAATCACATAGATTTTTCCCCCGGCGATTGCCGCGCCTGCGAAACCGCGCGCGGTCGGCATCGGCGTACGCTCGATCCAGTTGTCCTGGCCGGGGTCGTACTCGTAGACGGATGCCAGGAATTTTTGACCGTCCCAGCCGCCGAAGATGTACAGTTTCCCCTCAAATGCGGCCAGCGCATACCCGCTGAGCGCTACCGGCAGGGGCGCGCGTCTTTCCCACAGAGCGCGGCGCGGGTCATAGGACTCGAAAACGTCGGTCACGCGGCCCGAAGCGAGGCGCCCGCCGGGAATGTAAATTTGTCCCCCGATCACCGCCGCATTGATATCGGTCACCGGCAGCGGCTTGGGTGTGAGCGCCTTCCACGTATCGCTCGCCACGTCATATTGCTCCATCATGCCGGTAACGCCTTGGGTCGTTTCGCCCCCAATCGCATAAATCTGATTCTCGTAGACGGCAACTGCCAGCCCGCCCCGTGCGGTAGGCAGATCGG
>Ga0210051_1006231_pt1 | contig 11262 bp, 8 predicted proteins | sample CryGey092014_all_FD_185464 | JGI IMG/M metagenome (GOLD analysis project Ga0210051, IMG submission 185464) | Groundwater microbial communities from aquifer - Crystal Geyser CG23_combo_of_CG06-09_8/20/14_all (SPAdes) (version 2) | ecosystem: Environmental > Aquatic > Deep subsurface > Groundwater ...
CCCTAGCAAAGGGCGAAGTAGAATGGGCTGTGGGGCGAAAAATGGCTCTGACCCCTTTTCCTCTAAAGGGTGACTAAGTAGCTTCTGAGTAATCAGTAAAAACTTCTTTTAAAGATTTTCCTTCTACCGTATAAATAATTAATCCCCTCTTGCCGCAGTCTGGTTCTTGCCAATATGTCACAAAATAATATTTTTCATCAATCAAAAGCACATCCAGTAATTCTTTAAAGTCTTTGATCCAAAGAGTACCGTCGCCTTGGAATAGTACTCCAAAATAAGGATATTCATCTCCAACATCGCCATCTAAATAAGAAAAATAAAGGGTCCCCTTAACTAAAATAAAATCTTTATTTAGAATTAATAAATCCGTTATTTCTTGTTTTTTTATATACGCAGGCCGAGATTCAAATTTAATTTTGCCAACTATCTGTTCCTTGGAAATATTTGCCTTTTTTAATTCCACGTGTTTAGCTATTCGTATTATATCATCTTTGTTCTTCATAATAACATTTACATAGCTATTTTTTGGAATGCTACTACCAGTATCAAAACAAACATCACAACCAATGCCAGTATGATGAAGATAAAAATCCTTGATTTGTCCTATTGAGGACACTTTTGAATTGTTAAATGATAATACATAATATCCTTTTTTTATTAAAATGTTACTTTTTTCAATATCTTCTGTTACATATTTTGTTGTTATTCGATCACGCCTTTCGTCAACATTGTACTTTTTTATTAATTGCTTTATAAAACCCCACCTACTGTTGTAATCAACATTTATATAATTCCTATAGGCGAAATAAATACTTGAATCATTCTTCATAGATTCATCCTTTATTGAAGCACAGCCACTTAATAGTAACATCCCTATCACGCAAGCAACTGCTAATTGTTTATTACTCATTTGCTCTTTAGCTACATACTAATTTTTTGAAAAATATCTATTCCTGCGAAGCCCTACCAGTATTTTCCCTAGCAAAGGGCGAAGCAGAATGGGCTGTGGACAAAAAATGGTCCCTATTTACCTAGATTTATCAAGAGCATGAATCAAATCAAGAAATTTAGACTTATCTACGGGATTCAGCTGTTTCCAGCGATATTTATGCTCTTTCCTATGCTCTTCTTTAATAAGGTTTGGATACATCAACCCGAACCAAAGCGCATACACAGTCATATTATTGGGCATCCCTTTAGTCAAATCTTTATATAGCTTTACAGCACTTAATAATAAATGAGTATTTAATTCAGGGTTGAATTCAATCGTTGCTTTTGGGTCTTTGTTGGCATGTTTAAAAAAATTCTGGGCTTTATTCACTATTGTAAGATATTCTTTTTCATGGCCTTTTTTAACATACAATTCTACATCTTTAAACCCCAAATCGACAAGTTTTGCTGTTTTACCTAAAACAAATAGAATATCATAAGCCGCTGCGGTCAAAGTATGGATTGAAACAGGGTCTCCATTTTTAAAGAATAAGTCAATCGCAACATCGAGTTGACGTTTAGCGCAATCTAGTTTTGATAAGGATATATTTGGTATAGAGATAGCTCCTATTAACTTATTTAATTATACGTCTGCCGCGCACACTAATCAAGAAGGATCATACTGTATCGTTTGAAAATTTAAGATTACACGTGTCTCTGCCAGCAAGATTAAAGTTGTCCCTGCATCCTAACTTTTTAAAAAATGGGCTGTGGGGCAACCTGATCTTAATCACTATCAAGCCCGTAATGGGTCTTTTATTATATCTGATATGGTATTTTGACTAGCAAGTTTTCCTTATCAGAAACTAACCCTCTCTTAAAGAATTCTTCCATTTTCTTATTATGATATTCCTGAAACCAATAGTATTTCTCAAGTACTTTTCTATTATTAATGTTTTTTGAGCACTGATAAATTAATGCAGCTGCAATTGATCTAATTTCCCCAAGCGCATCAAATCCTTTTACTTTGTCGTAACCTGAATAGATGTCTACGAACATACAATCATCGCTACTTCTCAAAACCGAAGTATTAGATAAATCACTTAAGCCTAATTTATGGATATGTTCAATCAATTTATCCGATACAAGAATTCTGGGAACATCAGCTTTTTTCTCAAGGTTTACTGCTTCGTTCAGAGACTCGCTGTAAATGAATAACATTTTATCATCAAACATTTTCTTTTGGCTATAATTGCCAAAACCTATTCCCCCTCGGATGAAATATTGCGTTTGGGCTATAAAAAATATGGCAAAAGTAGCGATGAACCTCAAAAAATCGTCAATAATTTTTAGTTTATTCTGGAAATTCTGTAGATCCATTACAATAAAGGTTGTATCACCAAAATATTGAAACTGCATATTCTGAAATAGTTCATTTGTTATACCGATGCTGTCTTTTTGCTTTGTAAACGCATAAAACATAGAAGAAAGCGTTTCAAAGATATCATCTGCCTGATGTTCATTAAGCAAAGTTTTAAAACCAAGTATATCCAAAACACAAACAAGGCATTGATTGCTTTTTAGGATATCTTCGTTTACTTTATTTTCCATCAATCCCTTTAATAATTCTTCAGAAAACTTGTCTTAAATGCACTTTTTATGCTCGCAAAATCCATACCCCCACCCTGATTTTTTGAAAAATGGGCTGTAGGGCGAAAAATGATTAAGTACTGCGTTCCCTTATTTCTCTACGTGAGATTAGTCTTTCCATTTTCCATATAAAATTTCCGGTGATGCAGTACTCATGTTTATAACTATACCTTGCTTTGTCATTTGATTATATTTTTTTATCAATTCCATAGCTTCATTTTTTGACATCTTCCTAGCTCCAATAGGACTTACATCATACATATCATCGTGGGGCTCATCGTAAATATCTTTGTATCGCAGACGAATATACCATTTTGCTGATACAGATACTAAAAAATTATTTTCCTTTGCCAACTTTTTAAAACCATCTATGAGGGTTTCCGCCTTTACGAAGTTTTCAGCAGATATTGTTACAGGTGCTTTGCTTGAAAGAAGAGGATCTCGGGAACCAAGGTTGTAATAATTTAAGACGACCATATCCTTTGCATTCAGCAGTGATTTATCAGATGTTGTACTCCAGAATAAATATATCTGAGGATTCTCCAGTTCTCTAATCTTGCCTCCCTCATTATAAATCAGTATTTTATCCTGGCTGTTATTAAAGTTCATGCTAAATTTGAAATATGACAATTCTGCTGTTTTCGCTATTTTGTTAGCTTCGCAGGATATTCTATTGGCCTCGCACGATTTAAGCAAAGAAACCATCGATATAACAAATGCCAAAATTGCTATCGAATTAGTTATCCAGTTTGTCGCTAACTTTTCTTTCCACGTTTCTTTCGGTTTCTTCTTATCTGCCATGTCCATCCCTTACGCTAATCGCTTTTGATTTTTATAGAATAAATCCTTCAAAAAATGGATTCCGCGCCTGCCATAAGTGTTGCAGATATTGTCCGCGTCCGCTTTAATAGGGGCATCCTTTTCACCAATCTTATAAAGCCGTTCAACAATTAGCTGAATATCTTTCTGATCAAATGTCGGCGTGGCACTCTCTAATACTTTTAAGAATATTTCGCTTATACGTTTAATGCTCTCCTCTTTATCAAACTTTGTTAAATACTCTATGAAGAAATAGGAACGCTGTTCAAGTTCAATATGCGGCGCTGATAGCATAAGCCATTTTTTATTAGTGTCATCTATCTCATCGAGCCAAATCGTCAATTCTGCCATTCTGCTCAGGAATGATGAATAAGCATTATCCAACCGGCTTTTTACAAAATCTTGTTCCTTGAATGTCCATTCCCAGAATGCCAAGATTTTATTTTTGAAGTTTTTAGATGGCTCTTCTTGGTCGGCTTTTTCTTCTTTTTTTAAACTCTTACCCGATATTGACCAGAAAAAACCTGCAACATCTTCCCATCGACCTCGTTTTTCGTCCGTATCAGCCTCATTAAGCATTTTCCAAAACAAACTCGGCTTTTCGCTTTCATTGTTCTGCGCCAATGCTTCGCCAAGCTGAAGATACCCAATGCAGATATGTTCAACAAGTCTTTCATCCGCTCGTCCTTTGAATACCGTACTCTGGAGAGCTTTCTTATAATTCTCCCTCATTAAGCCATATAAATCCTTGTATACCCGAGCCCCAGTTAAATATCCCTCCATAAACATTTGCCATTCAAAATCAGGAGTATTCGGTTGAGCAAAGAAATTGATTTTTTCTACCATATAATCGTTGTCCAAGTATTTCATTTGCGGCAGATAACATCCAAACCAAATATACCCATCTATACCAATAGGAAGGAATCTTTCAAATTTATCGCGTCCCCAGTTTTCTTTCTTTTTCTGTGTTGCTCTTTTAACCCTCAACGAAAAAGACACATAAGCCATAATTGTCCGGCCAAGTGTTGTATTTAACGCATAAGTTAACGCATCTCTTTGCATATCAGGGCACTTCTCACCTTTAAGCAATGGAAGTATTAAATCAAATATCTGTTCAACTTTGTCAAAATGCTGCTGAGCAAATGCTCTAGCATCATCTCTTGAGCCATCGCCGATCAACTCAACAATAGCTTCTACAATCCATATATACCGTCCTTTACCGCTATCTTCGCCTTGAGCTTTAAGGGCCTCGGCAATTATAGCGTCTTTACCTCTGCTCAAATATTTGATGCTGAAATCAAAGATATTCTGCCAGTCAATCGCAACTCCTGCATTCCATGTTTCTTTTAACCCTCGCAATATTCTATGAAGATAAAAATAATCCGTAGTTATAAAAGCGCTTAAATCATCGGTGAATTTTTTCGGATCTTCTTTTACAGCGGCCTGCAAAATATCAGCAAGCCCTTCTTTATCCGGCTCACCTTCAAAAGTGCCATGCCAGAAATCTGCGCCTTTAAAATCAGCCAAATATTTAACTATCTCGGCAACCGGTTTCTGAAGGATGTCTTCCTTCGTTATAGGAGGCTTATGACTAACAAAACCACCTTTGAACGCGGAACGCTCCACCTCGTATGGCTTACCGTCTTTCGGCTCAGCCTTTTGCTTCGCCTCTTCATACAAAGCAGAAAAATCAGGATTTTCGCGTAAAGGAGATAACCATTTGTATTTCCAATAGGCAACAAGTTTTTCATCTGCCTTTTTCACATAGTATTCCGGCACATTATTGATAAGCTCTTTAAGAACTGCTTTCAATGCCGGGCTAAATACAACATTATGATGTTGAAGAACATCCTGTATCTCTACCTCAAAATCTGATTCCTCAAGCACGCTTGGAACTGCTTCAATTAATGTATCCAAAAGCCCAGAATAATCAGTCCAGAATTTATCAACGCACAAAAGGACAAGCCTTCTAAAAATTGGGAATTGATATCTATCGCTTAAAAACGCACTCAAAACCTGCCTGCCTTCATCGCGGCTAACCTCACACTTGGCAAGTAAAACATCCCGTAATATTACGGTTAAAACATCCTCAGCGCCGTTGCCATGCTCAGGCCCGCCCTTTAATGTCCGGCACCATATATGAGAATAATCTGAGTATAAACCTTCGTGTATACTTAAAATTTTCTTTTCAAGTTTATCCACTCCCTGCCAGTTAATATTCTTAGGCAGATTATTTTTTATTTCCGCAACAAACGAATCTTTTATCAAAACAGTAAACGTAAAACGCCCGCGCTCATCTTGCGGTTCAAGGTTATGAAGTGCCCAGAAATCCTTCTCACGATCAACACCTCTAAGCTGATCTTCAGAAAACTGCTTAACAAGACATTCATACTGATCATCTTTAAACTTGATTTCTCCGGACTTTAGTCCGTCAGCGAAGATTCTTGCGACCTTAAGACGGTAAGCATCGCTTCCAATCTCTATGTCTGTATAGTGATCCCTCTGCTTATACTCCAAGGCCCTCTTTAATCTATCTGAAAGATTAAAAAGCACGTTAAGAGAACATTTTTGGCCAATTAGCTGTCCATGTTTCTTAAAAGCGTCCTGAATCCAATAGGAATTCCACGAGAGAACAACATCTTCCCGCTTAGTAACCCCCAAAGCCATTTCTAAAGTTTTTCCGCGTGGCTTAATTTCAGTAATTATATCAATGATTGATTCAGCATACTTATATTCGGGACCATAATCGTCGTTTAAAAATTTTGGCAGTAGTTTTTTGCCAATATCACTGATTGTCAAATCGCTTCCAAGCGAATGGTCAGTCCACACAGAAAGCCATGTCCGAAATTTATCAACCACAAGTTTGTCCTTGATGATTGCAGCAGGTAGGTTATTTAAGATTTTTACGCAATACCACCAAATGTGGTAATGATTAATCTTTCTTTTGTTTAATGAATACTCAACTATGCTCTCAACAATTTCGATGAGTTTCTTTCCGTATTTAGGTGGCTGCGATACCTGTTCAGAAATCCGCTCCAAGTAATCTAAAACATCCCAAAAATGTGCATTGCCATTAGTATCAAATGAAATATTATTAACAGAAAAATATTTTTCTCTTTCTAAAACATCAAACCATTGGACAGACTTAACTCTTTTTAAAAAGTAATCGCGGAGACCTTTATCATCAGAAATTAATAGCACAATCGATTCAACAAGATCAGAATTAACTTGATCTGATAACAAAGCAGTATCAATATTTTTGACTTTCGAATAAAAATCTTGTTCCATAATCAAGCTCCCTCAGCGATAAAAGGCATATGGCTTATTTCATCATCTTTACCCATTGCTGCTGGATTAAAATTAGAATCAATCCACTCACTAAACAACTTAATAAAATCATTTTTTGATCCATATCTTACTATTTGGATGTTAAATAACTCCTTGTACATCGTTTCGTTAATATGGGGATGCGGCTCATCCGAAGGTAATAATGCGAAATGCATTTTAGGTTGTGTATTTTCTTTCTTTGCCACGCTTATTAGTTGCTTGAGTTCATCATCACCAATAAATGCATAACCTAGAAACAAAACTGAATGCTCTTTGAAAGTATTGATAATAAACTCCTTAAAATCTACTAGGCCATACCGCTCTTGATAATCAAATAAATCCCATACTTGCCCAGCTGTATCCTCAATGTAACCATGTATATGAAATATCCCAATCCTTTGAAATAGCTCAGTACGCATATCGGAATTTTTGTAATAAATCTTTGTTAAATCAAACTCCCTTGTTTTAGCCAAACAATCATCAACATTTGTTGTCATAATTGACGGAAAAGGTTCTACTTGTTTGAGTTTTTTTATAAAAGGGAGATATTCACGAGAAAATTTATCTGGTTCGAAAGTTAAGCTTTCTCTCATAATGCCTTCATATGCTCTTCTATCATCCTCGCTTTTATTACATATGCTTTTACAAAATGCAATTAGCTCTTTTGTTGGAATAGCCTCTGGGCTTTGGCTTTCAATTTTCTCTCGGACAATCTTTATCTCTGACAATTTCCCACGGATAGCTTGCAAATCAGAACAACCGGCAATTTTGGAAATACCGGCTCCGACAAATATTGCTGCTTTTTTCTGTTCAATAAAGCCTATAAATGGAGCGAGTTTATTCATTATTACCCTAAATACATCTGCATTAGTTTATATAATTTTTGCATCTATTCTATGAAACAAGCTCCCCGCGGAAGGCTTTGGCTAAAATAGACTGCTCGAGCTTATCGGTGTAATTTTTCGCCTTACGATACCTTTCAATAAAATTATCAAGTTCATCAAAACTTGATTTTATCTTTTTAACTATTTCATCTTGCTCCGCTTTAGGAGCAAGAACGAAAGGCAATTCTCTTACGCGCTGACCATTAAGAGCTTGAGGCCCCGAGCCACTACCATAATTCCTATTATTTTCATATTGAAATTGAAACCAAAACCAAAGATACTCAGGATTAATCCTGCCATGGCTAATCTGAATAGCTGCGATATTTTGATTTATCGCGGCATCGATATTAAGAATAGCGGACTGCCCTCTCGTTTTTCCTTCTCCAATCATGGCAATTAAGATTGTTCCGGAAGGAAATAATTTGCTTGAACAATTATCCAATCCTTTTTGTGTTATCTTCTCTCTCGATTCGCTAATTATATCATTGCGAACTTCTCCTGAGCTTATCCATGGAATAGACCCATTCCAATAAACAGCGATCTTGCGAGATGGGGTGCTTCCGTTATTAACGAGCCCGACCATCCCAACGCAACAAGCTTTCCAAGAAAGAGGAACAACAAATTGCTCTTCGTAAGGATTTAAACAAGCCTTGTTTATTTCTTCAAAAACTTTCTTTTCACGATTAGTTATTTCTGATTTCAGTATGAAATCTTTAATAAAATTAAGATCATCATTGGCGCTATAACTACTATTTTTTGCTCTCCAATCTTTTGTGAGCTCCCCTGAAAAAGCGGCGGCAAGAACGGATTGACGAAAACGTTTAAGAATCAGCGGAATTTTATCGAGGCGGGATTGAGCGTCTTTAGCTTTTGCCATCAATATGTCTAATTTATCGGCTATGTGTTCTTGACCTCCATCGGGAGGCAAAGGGATCTCCAGCGTCTTAAGCAAACTTTTATTTACATGCTGAAGACCTGACCCAGTGCTTGTTTCTGTAATATAATTTTTACTTCGCTTGATAAAATATTCCAAGTATTTGGTGTTTAATTCGTTCTTGGGAGACAAAACTGCTATTGTTGAGCCAACTGCCCCGGATAACCCACTCGCACATTTGCCTATACTCCCATCCCAAACCAGTAAAACATCCTTTTCTGTTGCTCTGGGAATTTTAGGATCATTCGTATATGTCCGAGGCGGATTGCCTTCCAATTCATCAATCAATATATAAGGATCGTATCCTTTTTTGGCATGATTAATTACGGAGTTAGGCTTCTTTCCCTTACGAGAAGAAACAACGTCTTTCAACGGACAAGCTGTCCATCCTTCGGGCAATTTAATCTCCATTATTCTCTAACTCCGCTACAATTTCTTTAAGGCTATCCACAACTGTTTCGAGCTCTGTTATCGCTTCGGACGCCAAAACCTGCGGCTCTGGGAGATCATCACTATCCTCAAGCGAATCATCTTTGAGCCATGTTAGATCAAGTTTATAGCCACGATCTTTGATTTCCTGAATATTGAACCTGCGGAAGCGGCCTTCAATGCCCAAGTCTGTTCGTTTGCTTTGTCCGTTCGGATCCGCGCCATAGCATTTCTCAAATTCCTTAAAATGCTCGGCTGAAAGCGGCCTGTCTTTCTTGGTAATGCCCGGCACGTTAGAGCGAGCGTCAAATATCCATATGTTCTCTGTAGGAGCGCCTTTTTGAAAGAAAATCACATTCGCCTTGACTCCTTGGCTGTAAGGCGTAAATGTTCCGCGCGGCAAACGTAAAATTGTGTGCAGATTACAATCCTGTGTAAGAATTCCTATAACTTCTCCGGCTTTGTCTTCAAATAAACAGTTATCCGGCAAAACCATAGCCGCGCGGCCACCTGGCCGTAACACACTCATAACGTGCTGAATAAAGTTAAGCTGTTTATTGCTGGTTGAAATCGTAAAATCGCCTCTTTCAGGAGCCTGGTTTGCGCCTTTTGTGCCAAATGGCGGATTAGTAAGAATACAGTCATATCTTGTACTTTTTAACGGCTCATAGATAGAGTCACCAAGATAGATATTAGCATGAATCCCATGCAGGTATAGATTCATAAGCGCAAGTCGCCGGGGCCGAGCCACAAGCTCTGTACCGGTATAAACTTTATTGGTAATCCGCTTGGCATCTTCACGCTCAAGGCTTCCTTTGGTCTGCTCAATAAGCCACTCATAAGCGCAAACCAAGAAACCGCCGGTTCCAGCCGCTGGATCGTGAATAATAAAATCTTTTGATTTACGCGGATCGGGTTTCATACATTTAACTATTGATTGGATAAGAACGCGCGGCGTAAAATATTGTCCTGCGCCTTTTTTGCCTTCAGATACTGATTTCTCAAGCAAGCCCTCGTAAGCGGCTGCTTTAACATCAACGTTAAGGCTAGTCCATTCAATTTCATCAATAAGGTTAATCAGCTTCTTAAGATTGACCGGATTCGCGAATTTTGAGATGGCGCCGGCATAGATATCGCCAAGCGTCCCTTTTTGTTTGCCAAGACCTCTTAAGGCATCCACATAAAAATCAGTTAATTCTGTTCCAGATTTCTCGCGTAAAACCGGCCAAGAATATTCTTTCGGAATATCTGCCTTCTTTTCCTCGGCCATCTTAAGGAAAAGAAGGTACGTAAGCTGCTCAATATAATCGCCATAATCAACACCGTCGTGCCGAAGAGTATGACAAAAGCCCCATAATTTACCGACTACATCGCTCATGTTATCACCGCCTCATTTATCTCTTGTAAGATCTCATCAAGTTTTCCATCAAATATTCGGTTTAACTTTACATAGTTCATACCCTGTCGCATAAAAATCGGCAAGGTATCTATATCGTTTTTCTCAATTAACAGATTAGCAACGAGATGGCGCCTAATCAATTCAAGCCATTTTTCCTGCGTCTCAGTGAAACGCTTTTTCGCTTTTACTTTACTAATAGCCCTATCCACACGGCTTTCTACTGTAAGAAGCTCCTCATTTTTAGCGGCGTGCCTGATTATAGAAATGATGTCTGCTAATTCTTTGTTATAAGCCCTGCGCAAATTACGTTCGTTGAATTTATCTATTAGATTATCCGGCTTAGTAGCGAGTTTCTCGCGCAATGCTTTGAGCTCATCGGTATGAAAATTCTTTGGCTTGTTAAGAAGAATATCGATCGCATCAATATGCTCCGGGTTATTTTTAATAAACTCCTCAAATAATTTAAGATAATCAACAGGCTTTAGTTCTTTGCCGTCAGCTGCCCTAAAAATGACTTCAGAAGTCACATAATCTTCAGCTGATTCGGCAATAATGAATTCGCGCTTAGGTCTTTGGTAATTGTCGCATAAGTGAAGAAATGCCTTGCCTTGGAGGATTTTAATCGTTCCTACCCAATTTTTGGAGAGCTTGTCCTCAAGATTCGTCGCGAAACCGGCAATATCTTCTCCGAGAATATAATTAAACTCATTCCTGCTTTCCTGCGTGATATTTTTTGAAATACGCTGAAACCTTTTTGATAATACTCTCACGTTATAGGCTCTGTTTTGATTGTCAGCGATGGCTTGAACTATTTCCTGAATTGTTTTAGTGGGCTTTATAGGGGCTTCGGCGGTAATACTGGTTGTCTGCTTAAAATATTCTAATAGTGT
>Ga0210051_1006235_pt1 | contig 11256 bp, 8 predicted proteins | sample CryGey092014_all_FD_185464 | JGI IMG/M metagenome (GOLD analysis project Ga0210051, IMG submission 185464) | Groundwater microbial communities from aquifer - Crystal Geyser CG23_combo_of_CG06-09_8/20/14_all (SPAdes) (version 2) | ecosystem: Environmental > Aquatic > Deep subsurface > Groundwater ...
GTTTATCACGGAAAGTATTGTTCCGGGGATAATTCTATTATAATTTAAATCGCCCGGGCCGTAAAAATTACCGCAACGGGTAATATTTACCGGAAGTTTATAGGTGTACCAGTAACTTTGAGAAAGCAAGTCAACGCAGGATTTTGAAACATCATAAGGGTGTTGCCCTCGCAAAGGAACGGACTCGTCATACGGTAGTATAGGACTTGTTCCGTAAGCCTTATCCGAAGATGCCACAACTACAGACTTTACAGTACTCATATGATTTCTCGCTGCTTCCAATACATTCCAGGTTCCTTTGATATTTGCATTAAAAGTACCAAGAGGCGAAGAATTTGCAATCTTAACAATAGGTTGCGCCGCTAAGTGAAAAACTGTATTTATTTCGTACTCCGCCATAACCCTTTCCACAAAAGAGTAATCCTCTATATCTCCCCTTGTTATTGTAATTTTAGAATTTAAATTCTCTAAAAAGAACCGCGATTTTGGCACAGTGTCCCTAACAATAGTAACAACATTTGCTCCTTTATTTAGAAGCTGAGAAACCATCTCCGAACCCAAAAGACCACTTGCACCAGTAATCAGCACATTAACATTTCTCCAAAAATTATTTTCTTTCATAGTTTATTTAATTTAAAACTTTGTTTTTGTAATATGTTATTGTCTTTTTAAGCCCTTGCTCCAAAGAATATTGCGGAACCCATCCTAATATCTCTTTTGCCAAAGAAATATCCTGTATCATCTCTTCGGACTCGCCAATCCTTTTTACCTGAGGATTTACCACTATTTTAATATTACTTTTTAATAAATTAGCGATAACTTTTACAACTTCTAAGATCCCGATTCCTTTTCCCGACCCTATGTTTATAATTCGATTATCGCATAAGTTATTATTTATCGCTAAATAAAATGCATGGAGCAAATCCTCCATATACAAAAAATCTCTTTTGTTGTTTCCAGATATTTCGATATTATCGCCTGCAAGAGCTTTGATGATGGCGTTAGGAATTAATCTAGCATCTGGTTGACCGAAACCATATACATTAGGAAGTCGCAAAATAGTATAGTTAACCCCATATAGTTCTTGGTATAAATTGCACATTAATTCCCCAGCCAATTTTGCTATGGAATACATCGATGGAGGATTGACTCTCGACTCTTCTCTATAGGGAATTTCTCCCTTCCCGTATACTTCGTAACTACTTGGAAAAATTATTTTTTTGACATCCGCCAAACGACACGCTTCAAGAACATTTAAAGTACCTTTCATATTTGCGTCAACGCACAAAGTTGAAACTCCAAAATCCCGCCTTAAATCAACATATCCCGCGGTATGTATTACAATTTCTGGGCTTTCTTTTTGGATAAACTCTCTAAGGTGGGGAAAATCAAGAATGTCGACGGCATCTCCCTTAATTTCCTGTCCGTTACTACCCGGCCCAATTATTGAAGCAACCGAAAGTGACTTATCCTTTGCTAAAAATCTTACAAGGTTTGATCCGATAAACCCATTCGCCCCAGTAACAAGAATTTTCTTTGTTTTTATTGGGGGTAGATCATTAGTCATTGATTATTTATCACCTTATCTTTTTCCAAAACAAATTCTTCGGTTTTGCCATTTACTGTAACCTTGTAGCTAGAATCGTTAAGACCGGGCTGTTTTTGGATTAAGAGATTGTAATTTTTGTCGCTATTTGGAAGCGTGTATTCCAAAGAAAATTGCGCTTCCTGTTTTGGCGAGACTTCTAGGTATCCAGAAAATATCGTCTTGCCAAATCCTTCTCCGTTTCCCACGAAATCTCTAAATCCTGTACTTTTGATAATTTTAGAACCCTCGGGAACTAATACTTGAACAAAGTTTTTGTATCCTCGATTTAGCGCCGCATCGTAATCGCCGTTGTTTTTGTACGAAACTGTAAGAGTTGCTGTGACTGCGCCACCTGCATCTTTAGTTTCGTACACAACGCTCTGCTTAACAAAGAGGTTAGATTTATCTCTTCCAACATTGGCATTGGAAATATAAAGATAGTCTCCCTCAGATTCCCTGACAGTCCCCGAAAAATGATATTTTTCCAGAAGATCCTCGGCAGTTTGATAATCCAAATAAACCAAAAGGTTGCCGCTTGCCAATTCTTTTCCAACATTTTTAGCGAGCTCTATCCTTCCCGAAACTGGAACTAAAAAGACCTTCCTCATAACTTCAAATAGAAAGGCTCCTATAAGATTTTTTTGATCTTTATCATTTTGGCTTCTACTTCCAGAAAGCAAAAACAGGCTTTGAAGCTTTGATTTGGCATTGTTTTTATCAAGGGATCCACCATTGGTAATTTCGACTTCCCCAACCACATCCAAAAGTGAGGAGATAAAAGAAGTATTAAGCATAATAACACCATCTACTTCCAGTGCTCCCTGTGTGGAAATCCATAACTTTTCGACAGCGCGTGCGGACTCCTTAAAATCTGGTGAGTAGGCGCCGTCCCTAATAAGAAACCTATTTAAACCTAAATAACGATTAATGTATTGTGGAGGTCTGTCGTAGAATAACTTAGCGCTATCAAAAACCATGGCGTCCCCCGACTTGGCCAAACTTAAATTCCCCCTATTTATAGTAAAAACCGCATAAGATTCCAAAGTTCCGCCCGAAGGCCGCAACTCTTTATCGTTTTGCAAAAACACTAGATAATGCTTTGTTTCTGCATCACCTAAAAGCCCGGGGGCTATCCCAACAAGAGCGACTATATCGTTAAAGGACTCTGATGAAATTTTGGAAAAAGATTGCGCTTGAATAAGATAATCTCTAACAGGGATACCTTTAAAGCTTTCGGGATACCGAGAAGCATCTATTGATTCTAATTTTTTTGACATTGCCCATACTTTTTCCTTGTAGGTTGGAAGCTCTGATGACAAAAAGTTAGAGATTTCGGTCAGACTTGTTTGTCTTGCCGCCTCCTCTTCTTTGGTCGCCTCCCAGCCTTTAAAATCTACGTTTGGTATAGCTTTTTCTAGTGATCCAAAAAGTTTTATCGCGGTATCAACCATATCCAAAGATAATGAGCATATCGTGTCTATATCGGTAAAATAGCCACCTACAAAAGGCAAAAATGAAAACATCTTAAGTCTTTGGGAATTGCTATTTAGTTTTGTTACATCCTCTCTTAGATACTCTAGTTCAAATACCAAAAGATCCATCTCCTGATTAACTAACGCAGATTTTATCGGTGCTATCCTTTTTGGCATTTTTTTGGATAGAGATATGATTGCTATTAGGGGAATTACGAGATAAGAAATTATAAAAAAAGCTACCGCTACGAGAACTCCAGAAATAATTACTTTTTTACCGTTTTTTGACATAGTCATACTTTAACATATCTAATAATAAGGTTTTTTATTGTCATAAAACTATAGATAAAAGTCGTTGCAATACACATAAAAGGATTAACAAACCAAGCCACATCGTGGATTTTAGCATAACCTCTGATGGCGTCCAAGGTTGGTTTGACCAGTGTTAAACTAAAAAAAACATATTTTATAACCGCCCACTCGTCGCCTTTCATTACTACGCTGTATCGTCTATGAGCGTGATGCTCAAAATGATAACTTTCGGCAAACATCAACCGTCTTTTAATGTATATCCAGAAACCGTTAAGGTTAGTTAAATGAATGAGGGAATTTTTGACAAAACCAAACTGGTTGTGGCCGTTCTTAATCACATCAACCATCACATCTATTGGATAATGATACTCGGGACGGACATCCGCATTTTCCATAACTAATTTTCTCCTCATTAGACAACCGTTAGTTCCAATCGTCGCTATTTTTCTGGGGTCGCTTTCAAATTCGACAAGGAAGTAGTTGCCCATATCTTTTGATTTTCCTAGATTTATCCAATGGTCGGCGTTTTGAGGAAGACGATCCGCTTTCCCCAAGTAATAAGGCAATGGCTCGCTAATACCAAAAAGAGCGCAATAGCGGTCCATCAGTTTGTAACTTGGAGAATAGTCATAATAAGCAGTTTCCTTAGCTACCATCTTGGGATTCTCCAAAAGGGGTTTTACCATATCTTTTAGCCAAGTTTTGTAAGGAATAAAATTATCATGATCCAGGATAAGAGCGAGTTCTCCTTTGGCTTTATTAAAAGCCACCCCACGGTTGTATTCTGCGTGCTGTTTCTCTTTAGGTATTTTACAAACAATTGCGTCGAACTTCTTTGCAATTTCCAAAGTATTGTCTGTAGAACCGCCGTCTCCTAGAACAATTTCTATTTTCCCTTTTGGGTAATCTTGGTCTAAAACGGCGATCAAACAGCGATCCAGTGTTTTCCCAGAATTAAATGTCGCGGTAACTATCGAAATTGTCGGCCACTGTGTTTCTCTCATCTGTGATAGATAAAACCAAGTAATAATTCCCAAACTCTTCTTGGAAGAAATCTGTACAGAAATGATGTGATGTACGAATCGTTACCTAAAAGGATCCTAGCAGGGGGTTTTCTATCATTGATGACATCTATTATGGTTCTTGCAATTTTGTCTTTTGATACCATAGGCATTAAAAGTTTAAGAATCAAAAACTTTTCCCGGGCTGGAACATGGGGAAGCTTTTTTGATTCTCCGGAATCGCTTTCTATTGCCCCGGGAGCAATGTTTGTAACAAAAACTCCTTTGGGAAGCTCGTGATACAAAGCGAGTGATAGCCCTTCCAAAGCAAATTTTGACGAACTGTATAATCCAAAATTAGGAAGTGAAATAGAGCCGTTTAAAGAGGTGATATTGATGATGCGTCCAGATTCTTGGCTTCTCATATGTGGTACTACCTCTTTAATAAGCCGAAAGGCACCAACGGCATTGATGTTTAAAATGCTTTGATAATCTTTAACGGAAAACGACTCGGAAGGACCTACTAAAGCAATCCCAGCATTATTAATAAGAACATCTATTCGTTTTTCTTTGGAAATTATTTTTTGGACAGTTTTCTTACAGTCGTCATCGTTCGTAATATCAATATTAATTGAGTGTATGTCCTTAAAGGAGTCTTTCCAGATATTTTGAAGCGTCTTAACATCTTCTTCCCCTTTTACCCCGGCATATACGATAAATCCCCCACTAGACAGTTTTTCTGCAAGAGATTTCCCAAGCCCCCGAGAGCATCCTGTAATTAAAACAACTTTTTCTTTCATAGATTAACCTTACTATCTTCTAGTTTCGTTTCCTCTTTTTCCTTATCAACCGCTGTTTTTGGGTGGATAAAATGACTTGCAAGTTTTCCTACGGCGTCTTTCCAAAACTTTGGCGATTTAAAACTAACATCTTTTTGATTTGGGTCAAAATCTAAAAGGTGACCGACTAACCGCTTTCCTGCCATCGCAAAAAACTTAACATCGTCAATACTTCTTATACTTGCAACTTTACGGGCAATATATTGTGGAGAAAAAAAGGCAGAATATAGTTCTTGCGTTAGCTCCATAAGTTTTTCCTTGTCAAACGGCGTTCTCATTACGGGTCCCCTCATATCATACTCATCATAATCTTCCGTTAATAACCATTTGTTTTCCTTGGCTTGTTTCCAAAGTGGTGTTCCGGGGTAGGGAATAATAATTGTCGCTTGCATTGTGTGAAAGTAACCCTTCTTAAAACAATATTTAGCCACCTCTATAGTTCTTTTGGCATCCTCCAAAGATTCCCAAGGATACCCCAACATAATGGTAGCGTGAGGTTCTAAACCTGCCTGTGACGCCATACGGGCGCCGTTGATGGTATCCGCTTCTTTGGTCCCCTTATCCAACATATCTAATGTTTTTTGATTTCCCGACTCCATACCATACAAAAGAAATCTAAAGTTGGCAGATTTCATAAGATTGTAATAATCTTGTGTTAGCGCGTTAAAACGCATATTACAACCAAAGACAACCTTTTTGTTATATCCGGATTCAATCAAAAGCTCGCAAAATTTCTTAAGTTTTGGACCAATAAACAAAGTTCCCGCGTCATCAAAAATTTCTTTGACTTTGTAGCGATCCACCACAAATTTAACCTCGTTAAACAATCTTTCGGGGGACATACTGCGATAGGAACCGCGGGGATTAAGCGAGTTATCCCAAATACAAAAAGTACACCTGTTCCACCAACAATCACGACCAGAATACATATAGGTTGCTGGAGTGTACTTATAATTTCCATTCTCGTAAGCATACAACTCCCATCTTGTTAGATCGCGATCAATAAATGGAAGATCGTCAAGGTTGTGTTTTAAACTTACTGCCCCGCTTGAAACGACGGTTTTCCCTTTCCTTTGATACACCCCACCCTCCAGCTTTTCCCCCTTTGTCAGATGGTTTAGCAAATTGACCAAAACAAAGTCATAATCCCCGCCAACGATGACAAAATCCACCTTACTATTATTAAATGACTCCTCAGGAAAGTAAGTAACATGGTCGCCAACTAAAATAATTTTGATATCTGGTATCTTTAACTTAATATCATCAATAATTTTCCAATGAGCCTTAATAACTGGGGCTTTAGTTTCAATTAAAAGGTAGTCAGGACTTGTGGCTTTTAGTTCGTACACCCAATCCTGATAAAATTTTTTCTCGGCGATACCGTCCATCCAATAAACTGTATATCCGGCTTCTTTTACCATTGTCGCGGCATACGCCGGAACCATAGGGTAGATATAGGTTGGGGCGTTAAAGTATTGGAATTGCCTATTTTGAGATAACAGAGGCGTACCCTTTTCGGTTTCTATAGGCGGATAACCGATTACTACTGTAGACATTTTGCTTGTTTTTAAAGGCATACAATTTATAATTTTAAATTTGTAATTTGAAATTTTAAATCAATTTTTATTTGCTTAATTTTTAAAAATTGCAAATTGAATAAAAATTAATAATTGAAAACAAAAAATTTCATACTGGATACATCCTCTTCCCTCCTTGATACACTTCTATTGCCAAAGCCGGACAGCTTTGCGCCGCCGCAACTATCTTTTCCACTCTATCCCAATCTTTCTCTTTGATAATTGCTAATCCCTTGTCGTCGATGTTAAAGGTATTTGGCGCATACACCACACAGGTTGCCGCGCTAATACAAACACCACGGTTTATTCTTATCTCTATATCCTCAATCTTTTTAGATAAATAATCCACCTCCCAATATTACTAAATGTTTTCTATAAGTTAAAGTGGATTTTTCGTCTACGCTCTCCCGTATGTGTCATGCATCTTTTTCGTAAAAAATCCTCGCAAAAACTGAATCCCATACCAAAAATGGGTCAAAAATACTCCGGGAATTGTGAGCAGGGCAATAACACTACTTCCGCTTTTTACAAGCACCCATAGGAAGTTCATCAAAAGTAAAACTCCATATGTCCCCAATCCCCCTAATAACCCAAATTTCCCCAATTTGAAATTTAATGGAAGCGACAACACCCCAAATAGCAAACCAAAACTAAACAAACTTGGAATAAAGTAAAACCACCTTCTTGAGGTCGTGGGCAATATTCTCGCAAAGTGTCCCCGATGCAAACCATACCGCCCGTTTTGAATTAAATGTTTTTTAAACAATGGCCGCTTGTGATGATAAACAAAAGCTTTTGGATCGTAAACGATCTTTGAAATATGGCCACGGGTCAATTCCAAACAAAGCTTGGTATCCTCACCGGGATAAAAATTAGAATCAAATCCCCCAATTTTTATAAAAGCGTCTTTTCTGACAAGAAGGTTAAATGATGGGTAATCGTCAACGAACCTTCTTTTAGACGAAATAAAACGATAGGTCGAGCCAAACCCCCCCATTGGGCTTGCCGAAACCCACCCCGATGATTTTTCAAATATTGACGCATCAATTGGTGTTATACCGGGCCCTCCGACGGCAACAACTGACGGATCATCAAAGTTTTTAACAGCCTCTTTAAGCCAGTCTTTTGACGGAAAGGCATCGTCGTCAATAAAAGCAAATATTTCTCCCTTGGCATATTTTATCGCCAAATCTCTCTTTTGCGCTGGGTTGTTTATTAACTCTGGATTGTAATAAAAACTTAAATTAGGGCAGTGCCCCTGCCTGCTGACAGGCAGGCTATTTCGCGCTATGCCATTTTTTGATTTTGTCAGAAAAACGAGTGTTTCAAAATTCGGGTAGTCAAGATCCTGATATTTTGGCAAAGATTCTTCCAAAAACGGATTCCATTTCTCAGCGATAATTATTATCGAAACCAGTGGCATTTTCATAACAGAATATTTTACCGAACCTGATAAACTCTTTGAACAGGGTCAAGCCTCTCTTTATAAAAATCTAAATAATCGGCCTTTGTTTCCTTTTTATCAGCCCAGCATATAAACTTAAAGCCGGAGTCAAACATCAAGGGACCAACTTTCCAATAGTCCCCTTCGCAATATTTTGCATCCGCTTTTGCAATTTCACCTGCTACCCGCCTGTTGTACTCCAGTTGAATCTGTCTTTCTTTATTGTACCCCACGGTAGTTCTTTTAATATCGCCGATTTGAAAAACCGACCAAAGCAGTAAAAGTAAGATCGGCAATAATCTAACTATCCGATTTCTTTTCCAAAGAAAATTGGAAAAGAAAACTGTCGAGATAATCACATCCGGCCACCACGAGATAAGATACCTGATGGAACCGCTAAGACCGGGTGCAGAAGATAAAACAAACAAGACCGGAAATAAGAAACCAGCAAGTAAAGAAAAATCCCACAACTCCAGTTTTTGACCTTTGGTGATTTTAATTAGCGCTACAATCAATCCAAAAAATACTGGAGAAATAAAAAACGGCCAAAATCTTCCAAGATACCCCGGAAACGCTGTTGATACCAAAAACTTTGACGAGTTTATTAGATCTAATGATCCAGAGCTTACCCTACTAAAAGAATCAAAATGCGCGTATACAGCAAAGGCCGAAAAAAAGAAGACGGATGTTATTAAAAACGCCTTCAGATTATTAATTTTCTTATTCTTTCTCCTTACAATTGACCATAGAGCAAAGATCGGTAAAAACACCCCAATCACCGCTATCACACTAACATCAAAACGCCTTATCATACCGTCATTGATGACAAAGCCCATCTTTCCCCGTAATGTTTCTAGAGGATTAAAAATCATTCTCTTTTTGGCAAAAAGGTAGTAGATAAAAGATGCGACGGTTAGGATAGATATGTCAAGAAACGAAAAACTTTTCTTTTTTATCATTTCTCTAAAGGCGTAGAGAAGCTGGAAGCCCAAGACTATTATAATGGTAAAGATAAACTGCATATTGGAAATAAAGGATACAAAAGTCAACAACCCTAATCCTAAAAGGTATCTGGCTTTTTTTGACCCAAACCATTCGCAAAGAAGATAGAAAGAAAAAAGTGACAAAAATTCAATAAAGGTATAATTTGCCCAAGCTTTGGAATGAACCAAAAAGTTTTCAAGCGCCGTTAAATTGTAAAGTACAATTGCCAAAAATCCCCACTTTTTAGAAGAGAATTTTGCCACAAAGTGATAAACCATTACGGCCGTTAAGACCGGCCAAATAATTGTGTTAATCCGTAACACCCATAATCTAAATCCAAATAACGCTTGAAATGGAATTATTATATATGACTCTAAGGCCCCGGCGTAATTTTGAGTAGCAAAAAAAAGAAAGAACTGTCGAAGGTGCGTCATTTCATCAGCCATTATCGACCACACCACTTCATCAGAATCCAAAGGGATTACCTGTGTACTGATAAATCTAAAAACAAAAGTTAAAAAAAGACCACAAAAAAGTAGTTTCTCACGAAGGAAGATTTTTGGTAAAGTAGTCATGGTAATCAGTATAGAATTTAATAATGACAAACATCAAGAAAATTATAATTGAGGATAAGTTTGTTCTTTTATGGCTTCTGTTTTTGGTATTTGGATCCTACGCAAACTCTCTCGGAAATCAATTTGTTTCTGATGATATTCCGGGAATTATCCAAAATTCCGCTATTCACAGATTTGATTACACATTCGCTCAATCTTGGGGAAATGTCCATATGTTTTCGTATTTTATTTTAAACGCTGTTTTTGGCCAAAGTCCCGCCCCTTTCCGCTTGGTCAATATTTTATTCCATCTTGGAAATGTTGTTATTCTTTACTTTATCGCAAAAAGCTTGCACACAAAAAAAACAGCGCTACTCGCCGCGTCAATTTTTGCAGTGCATCCGATACTTGTAGAAACGATCACTTGGATAAGTGGGGGATTATACGCAAAATTAACATTTTTCTTTTTGTTATCGTTTTTGTTATATATTAAAAAGGAAACTTACCGACATTTTAATTCTGCTTCGGTAATTTCCTTTTTAGCCTGCCTGCAATCAAGCCCGTTTGCCCTACCGCTTGGAATAATTTTTCCTCTGTACGATTTAATTTGGAAAAAACGGCTCCAATCTTTAAAAGCATATTTACCAATTGTAATTGGATCGTTGATTTATACAGGAATATATTTTGGCGAGTTTGAAAAAAGAACAGAATCTCTTGTTACGACAAGCCAATTTAAAACTGGATTTGTAAATCCAATACATGTTATCCCAATTTCCATCACAGAGTACATCAAACTAATTTTTTATCCAAAAGATCTTACTTTGTATCATACCGAACTTTCTTTTTCCAAAGAGCAATTCCTTTTCCGCGCTTTTCTCTTTTTGATTTTTGTTTCTACGACTATCTTTGGATTTTTTAAATCCCGCAGATACTTTTTTTGGTCGGCGTGGTTTTTTATTTCTCTCGCCGTATCGTTAAATCCATTTGGCGTGGGGTGGGTTGTCGCGGAAAGATATGTTTATCTTGGAACAATAGGAATCGTTGTCGTATTTTCCATTTTGGTTATTTGGGGCATTGATCGGGTAAAATTACAAAGCCTTTATCTGACGATTTTGTTTCTTTTGGTTACTCCGCTAGCTATCAGAACAATCATCCGCAATAGCAATTGGAAAAATCAGGATTCTTTGTGGCTATCCACAGCAGTAACTTCCCCAACAAGCGCGCAAAATCATAACAATCTTGGAGATTACTACGGAAGGCAAGGAAACTTGGAAACCGCGGTTAAGGAATTTGAAGTTGCAATAAAACTTAAACCCGACTATGCAGATGCTTACCACAACTTAGCAAATACTTATGGGCAGATGGAAAGGTTTGACGAGGCGGTCGTCGCTTATCAAAAAGCAATTGAATTTAATCCAAACCTTTGGCAAAGCTATCAGAATTTAGGAGTAATTTATTATCATGAGAAGAATATGACAGAAGCGT
>Ga0210051_1006243_pt1 | contig 11245 bp, 11 predicted proteins | sample CryGey092014_all_FD_185464 | JGI IMG/M metagenome (GOLD analysis project Ga0210051, IMG submission 185464) | Groundwater microbial communities from aquifer - Crystal Geyser CG23_combo_of_CG06-09_8/20/14_all (SPAdes) (version 2) | ecosystem: Environmental > Aquatic > Deep subsurface > Groundwater...
TCACTGGCTCAGTGATTTATGTTGACGGTGGTTGGTTGGCAGGGTAAATAGCTCGGGGTGGGTCATTATGGGTTTAGGGATTGACAGACAGTCCTTTTTAGTGTAAAAACACTCTACTTTCCCTCGGGCTCTCGAGCTGAAGCCTCGATCTGAAGCTGAAGCCCTCGGGACTGAAGCCTGCCTTTTTACCCCGCACCAACGCCCCTTGTGGGTGTGGACGTAGACCACAACGCAAGGTAAGTTTGGTGCTGGGGCCTGCTCGACGTTTTCTGCCCTAATCACTAATATCTAATATCTAAAATCTCCTGCCCAAGGAGATTTATATGTTATACTGGGGTCTTTTTACCTTTGGTTACTGCCTTGGAGCTATATTTGCCACCGCTATTTTTTCAAAAAAGGTGGAGTAAGTCTGTTATCCACTAAGTGTTAACATTAAGAATTGAAGCAAATAGTACCCATATCGTGTTAACATCTTTTAAATGTGATAGAATATTCTCATGATTGGTTATCCAGCCCAGACCTCGCTTATACCAATTCAGGTTGCCCTAGCAAAGTTTTTGGAAAACCAGGGTTTTTTAGCAGCTTTTGGCAATTATCCTTATTGGTATCTGGGAACAACTCCCTTTCGTTTTTTAACTGGTCCAATTTTACCAGTAATTTGCCTAACTTTGCATAGGGTTTTTTCTTCCTTGTCTTTGTTTGAGATAGTGTTTCTGCTGATTGCTGCCTGCTGGATGCTGGGTGCTGTTGGGGTTTATCTCTTAGTCAGGGAATTGGCCCCACTTCGTCCCGCTAAGCGGGACTACGTTAGGGGCACGGGGAATTGGGTTGCCTTACTTTCAGCGGTGTTTTATCTTTTTGGTCCGATTGTGCCTTTTCTTTTTAGGTTTTCAGATGGGCTTTATTTGATTGCTTTTTCGTTTTTGCCGTTTACATTGCTTATGTATCTTAGGTTACTTAGGAGATGGAAGAGGAAAACCGCCATCCTTTGTATCATTTTGATAACTTTTATAATACTTCTTGATAGTTTAATAATACCGTCTTTGGTTTTGGGCATGGGAGCCGTTCTTTTAGCCCAAGCCGGTTGGAAAAAGGTAGAGGAAAAGCTGAAAAGGAGCTTATGGCTTATGGCATATGGCTTATTGTTGGCGACCTTCTGGTATACCCCTGGCTACTGGTTGACGCTTTTGGGTGCTCCATCCCTGGCTGGTAAAGGTTTGGCCGGAGTGATAATCTGGCTTGGCAAGCTTTTGCCGACTGCTTTAGCTTTTGGAATAGCAATTTTTTCCGTTAGATTTTTCAAAAAGCGTAATTTACTCCGAGATTTTTGTTTTTATTGGCTTTTTATCTATGTTTGCCTAACCTTGCTTAGGTTTTTATCAGACCCAGATTTTTGGTTGGACTGGATGGCATATGGGATAGAATTGCAGATGGGGATAGGAATAGCATTAGGAGTATTTTTTGAAGACAGAAGGCGGAAATCAGAAGACGGATTTAGAAGACAGATGACAGAAGGGAGACAAAAAATCAGTTTTCAGTCTTCTATCTTTCTTGCCCTTTACTTTTTACTTTTTACTTTTGTTTTTAACAAGTATGTTCTCGGAACTCTCCAGCGAGATATCAGCCAGACAGTTGAATATAAAATTGGCAGTCAACTGTCAAAGATTGCTAAGTCCGGAGAGCGTGTCTTTTTATCCGGGACAACTGCTTTTTGGCTGAATGCCTTTTTTGATATTCCCCAGGTCCGAGGTGGGAAAGACGAGGCAGCGATTAATCAAAGCTGGAGGAAGGCAGTTTGGGAAATAAGAGAGGGAACAGAGCCAGAAAAATCAGTGGAATGGCTAAAGAAATTGGGAGTTTCTTATTTAGTGGTACACACCGACGAATCAGAAGAATATTATCATGATTTTTCTCACCCTGAGAAGTTTGAAGGAGTTGAGGAACTGGAAAAAGTGTATGATGAAGGAGGAGATAAGATTTATAAACTCGAAGACTGATGACTGAGGACGGAAGACAGAATTTGATGACAGAAGGCGGAAGACAGATTAAAAGTTCTGCCAATTACCTTTTAAGTTGAATAGCTTTGCCGCAAGCTTATCGTAGTGTTCAATTAAATCTTTAGCTTTGCCATTCTTAATATAATCGAAGAGCCTGGATTGTTCAAGATGGTTCATCATTTCATTTGCCTCGCCGATTGCATCCCTTAAATACTTCCTGAATTCTTTTGGCTGTTTTCTTTTAGCCCAACTTTCGGCAATTAGGCTGGGTATGCCTCTTGAAGCTCTTTTCATTTGGTCTACAAGAAGGTACTTTTCCTTATCAGGAAAATTTTTGAGCAAATCGTTGATTTCTTTAGTAAGTTGGAGTGATTCTTGATAGACTTCAAGATCCCGAAAACTTTTTATAGCCATCAATTCTTATTATCTGCCTTCAGTCTTCCATTTTCAAGATCAGCTTTCGGTTTTCCGTCTTCTGTTATCTGTTATCAGTCTTCTGTCTTCGGTTCTCCGTTTTCCTGAAAGGTGATATTATTTATAGACTGGAAGAAAAATAGGGGAGAAATTTTTTTGGTTAAGGCGCCTTTTTATTCTCTACCAAAAAGGCCCTTAATCCAGTCTATAAGTGAGCGCAACCAGTCGACAAGAGAGGTCGCTCTATCCGCTGTTTCCCGGCCTTCTTCCAATTTATCTAAAGTTCCCATATTTTGATTATATAGCAAATTTTTCTCGGGCGGAATTTTAAGTTCTCTGCTCTGTCGCTTTTTTAATAGCCTCCTTAATCATTTCCTTAGGAGGATAAAGATATTGTTTGTCTTTATAAAAAAAGGTTCTACATCCACACTGACATTCTTGTTTGATAAATTCTGTTGCTTTTTCTGTGCGTTTTGCCGACTCTTCACAAGGCAGACACCTGTTTTTATTTACTCTTTCTTGAATATCTTTTCCATTAATTTTTATAGTCGGTGAACCCACAAATTGATACTTTTTAGCTTTTTCTTCTGAATCAATCAGAATTTCTTCAACCTCAGCTTCTGTTTTCAATTCCTTTAGATTTTCTCTAAGTAGTTTTTTAGTTTTCAGACACCAAGGGCAATCTAAAATATACAAAAATTGAATCTTCATACTCCAATTCTACCAAATTCGGAGAAATTTTTCGTGGGGTAAAAGGTCATTGTTGACAAATAAGAAAAAAATCTTTACCCTTTAAATAGCGATGAGTAATAAAACTGGTTTAAAGTATTTTCTGTTTGCTCTCTGCTTTATTTTTTTTCTTGCCTTTACTAAAGATGTTTTAGCAAATTGGATTCTTAATAGTGAAGGCTGGTTAGTATCCGAATCCGACCAGCAGGTTTTAGGTAGAAAAGAAGAGAAAACCACCCCACCAGGATTAGGGAAGATGGCTGAGCCCGTCCAGCAAGCAGGAGAAGCAAAGAGAGTCCGACTCGAGCCAAAAGACTATCAGCTCCAAATAACCATTGAAGACGAAACTGGCGAAGAAATAGAGGCGCCAGAAGGCACAGAAACAGAAAGTGATGAGTTTGAAATCGAGGAACCGGAAGATAAAACAACAGTCAAAGTCCGCTCCCTTAAAAACTCCTATGCCATCATCCGAGATAAAATTGCTGCCCAAACCCATTTCCCCCTCATGGTCAATCTTGAAACTAATGAACTAATTGTTACTACTCCCGCGGGACAAAAGACAGTCACTGTATTGCCCGACCAGGCGGTAAAAAATATGCTAGCAGCTAATGTTATCGACCAACTGGGAGGAAAAGGAGGGCTGCTTTGGTTGGAATATCAAGCAAGTATAGCCACCCCCTCGCCCACTCCGATAGCGACCGAAGCAGCAACGCCAACTCCGGAGGCGACTGAGGCGGCGACGCCAACTCCAGAGGCAACTTTAGTTGCCATCGCAACACCAGGACCCGGAGTGCCTTTGATTGAAAGCATAATTAGTCTCACTACCACCGATGAAGGAATTTTGACCTACGAAATCGAGGGGATAAAGCATGAAAAGTTTCTTAGTTTTATTAAAGTAATGCTCAAAAGAAAAATTATCGTCTCAGCAGAAACCGGAGAACTCCTAGGAATTGAGGAAGACCTGCCAACTAGAATTTTAGACTTCTTCTCTATTTAGCTATTTTACTAAATTTCGGGCTTGCACTGAAATTATTGAAGTGAGAAATTTTTCGCCCACCAAAATTTTAGGAAATTTAGGCGGGTAAACGGGGGCGGGGCGCCTGCCCTGAATGAAATGAAGGGGGCATTTATGGTGCTTGCCCCGTATACACGCTCTTGCGACGCAAACACGTAGTATTTGGGAGCAAGTAAGTGTTGTGCGGGGAGCGAAGTCGAACCAGAATTTTAAGTTCTTAAAAAATCCTTTATAACCTTGTTCTTCTTCGTCCCCACCTTTCTTTGGCTGCCTTGTGGGTTCGATGACCGGGTTTAATTTTCAATCTTTTTCCTAGCTCTTTTGCGTCTCGAATGTCCTCAAGAAGCTTTATATCTTTAAGGGAAAGCCTAACTGATTCTGGACACTCCGCTTTTACTCCTTTTTGGGCACTATCACATTTTTCAAGACAATATTCTTCCGTTATTGTTGGAAATCCTCTACTTGCTGCTTGATGACAAAAAAATTCTTTTCTTTCAGCCATTTTCCTATATTTTACCAAATTTAAGGAACTTTGCCGAACCAGAATTTTAAGTTCTCGTTGGATTTTTAAACATCTTTCCGTGCCCAGGAATAATCCAGTCAGCGATTTCCAGTATTTTCTTCCGACTTTCTAGTAATGCTCTTTTATCTTTGACATATATGTCTTTTAAATTAAGCAAGGATTCCCTGTCTGTTTTCTGTTTATGGCTTGTTTTCCACCACCAGACATCGCCGGCGACGACAACGGTTCCTTTTTCTGTTGGAACGATAAGCGATCCGTGGGACTTCTCGTGTCCTGGGGTAGGGAGGATTTTTAAATTTGTCCCTGGAACCTTCCCGCCATGCTCATATTCTTTATCCTTATCATAAACAAGCTCATCATCAAGGGCTTTGGCTTTGGGAAAGATTCCGGAAAGATAATTATGGTCAGGATGGTAATGAGTCATTAAAATATAATCTATATCTTCAGGCTTCAATCCCTCTCTTTTTAAGGCATCAAGAAGTTTTCTTCTATTGATTCCCGGATCAACAATAATGTTAATCTTTCCATCCTGGATCAATGTTGTGGTTGAACTGGCAATCCAGCCCTTCTTCAAGGTAGTGGCATAGCCCTGAATTAAAACCTTAACTTTCGGCATTTGGGGATATTATAGCACGCTATTTATTTTCTCCCAAGGTAACTTTCGCCAAGAAGGGCTCGAGACTGGCTCAAAATGGCTTCCGGTATATTCGAAATATTGTGTCTGAGGCTCTCGAGCAATTGCATCTTCGATAAGTCCGTTCAACCCTGACTTTCTTGAATTTATAAAAGCAACATGTTCTAGCAAAGTGAAGCAAAAATCATATTTTTTTCCTTTTTTAACAATCCTATAAATAATATAGTGTTCTTTTATTTTGTTTCCATCGCCATATTTGATTGCTTGGTATTTCTTCATTTAACCAATTCTCCTTTCATTGCTTTGTTGGGTTGAGAAGAAGAGTTTTTGGAACCTTTCTTTGTTATATCAATGATCTCTTCCACAGTATCCGACGAAACTCTAATATTTTTGCTCCTAGTCACAACTCTCGCCACGTCCGTAGCTAGCCATTTTTACTTTTTGCGCCAACAGCTTTGTCTCTTGCCATTTTTACTCACCGCCTTTTAAATCAAATTTTTCAACTTCAATTTTAACAAATTTTGCCTAACTTTGCCTAGGATTCTGTTATGAAAGAAAGAACAAGATTATCAAAGCGAGAATGACGGCGATTGTGAAGGCGGCAAGAGCAGAAGCAACTAGTTTTAGGGGTTCGTTTGTCTTTTTTACTCCAGTTTGTTTTCCAATCAGTTGATTAAGTTGTTCCTTGGTATAATAACGCCGATTGGTGGGGGAGCGAGCCGTTTTTATTTTGCCTGCCTTCTCCCAACGCCGGAGGGTATCTCGAGAAACACCCAAGTGGTCAGCTGCTTGACCGATGGTTAACCATTGGGATTCTTTTCTGATTTTTGCCAACCTTTGCATATATTCTATTAAGAGTTTAAAAGAAATTATTTTTGCTGTCAAGCCCCATTTTAGGTATAAATTTCTGCTGCGCCCCTTCGTAGTCCCGCGAAACGCAGTGAAGTGGGACAAAGTGGGGCTTGACAACTGTTATCCACTTAGTGTTAACATAGATTGGGGAGGCTAATTTTGCCCCTTAGTATCCATTAAATGTTAACACTGTCCGATGTCGCCTAAATATTCTGTCCAGGAACGCTTAAGGCTAATCAAAAGGGTAATTTTCGACAAAGAGCCCGTAGCTAAGGTTTGTCGCGAAACAGGCATCTCCCGGGTTTTATTCTATCGCTGGCTTAAAAAATACAAAGAAGCTCCTAATCAACCTGAAGCCTTGATTCCTGGTAGAAAGAAGCTGCAAATTTCTCCGCGAAAGGTCGCCCCAGAACAAGAAGAATTGATTCTTAAGATTGTTAAGAAAAATCCTTGTTGGTCAACTAAAAAAATAAGCGCTGCTTTGCCTAAAGATTCTTTAGGTAAGCCAATTGTTGGTAACCATGGGGTCCAAAATGTTCTGAAAAGGCTAAATCTTTCAATCGCCAAAGCAAGAATTGCCCACGTCAAGAAGATTAGCAGACCAAAGGAAGAAGTGATAAGTGGGGTTAGGCTTACCCCTGAACAGAAGCTGGAGATGCTGGAAAAGGTGGTTGTTGAGAAAAAACCGGTAAGTAAGATTTGTCAAGAATATGGAATTTCCAGAACTTTATTTTATCGACTTAAAAGAAGATATGAAGAGGCAGCTTTAGAAGAAAAACTTAAGGCGGTTTCTCCCCAAGTTCGTCATATAACCAGGTATTGGCGGCAAACTCCCCAGCGTTACGAACAAGCAGTCTTAAATTTAGTCGCTAAACATCCCGAATACTCTGTCAGGGGACTGGTCGCTAATCTTCCTCAAGTCGCTGGAGTTTCAATCATTAGTCATCATGGAGTCCAAAACATTCTCCGTCGGTATAGCCTTTCTTTATATGAACAAAGGTTGGCTTTTTCCCAGGCACAAGTTACGCCAGTTACCAGGCTTATTGGCGCTTGGGAACAGGTCTTTGCTCGGTTTTTTGTTTTTCCAGTTGAAACCCGAGCAACCATTGTCAGATTTACTGGAGTTACTGCCTTAACTACCTTTATTACTGTTATAGTTTTAGGTAGTTTGGGATACTTTGCTAGAGTTTTCGGGACAGCGGCTCCTGTTTATCGACCAGGACTTTTCTTTGCCACAATTGCCCTTTCCATCGGCTCACTCTTCTTCCTCTATTCAATGAAGTATTACTTTACCCTGGCCGTCGTTTTGTCTTTCTCCCGCCAACCTGCCTCGCCTGACGGGAGTCAAGGCGGGTCAGGAGAACTGGGAGTTTTGGGATTGATGGGTGAGACAAGGAAAAATGGTCCTTCGGCAAGCTCAGGATGGTTGGCCAGGATTTTTGGTTTGGGGAATGGCCCCACTTCGCCCGCCGACTGGCGGGCTACGCGGGGCAGAGTGGTTGGGCTTGAGCCAAATCTAGAATCAGTCGAACTTGAAAAACACCCCTTCATTTCAATTCACCTACCTTTTTATAATGAGAAGAAGGTGGCTGACCGAATTTTATCTGCCTGTACCTCTTTTGACTATCCAAACTATGAAGTTGTAGTTTGCGATGATTCAACTGACGAGACAATTGAGATTTTGGAAAAATGGAAATCCCACCCCAAAGTTAAAATTATCCATCGCCAAACTCGAGAAGGATTTAAAAGGTGGCGCCCTTCGCGAAGCGCTCAGGGCAAGTTCTTCGAAGACTGAGTTTATAGTCGTTTTTGACGCTGATTTTATTCCTTATCCTGATACTTTGGAACTCTTTTTGAAGTATTTTAAGACCTACAATAACGACTCGGAAGATTTTTCTAAATCAAATATCGCTGCCGTTCAGGGTTATCAATGGCATGTCTTGAACAAATCTGAAAACTGGATTACTCGGGGAATAAGAAGCGAATACGCCGGAAGTTATGTTATCGAACGTTCTGGCACTGAAGTCTTGGGAGCGCTAAAACAAATTGCCGGGTCGGTTTATATGGTTAGGGCAGACCTTTTGCGAAAATTTGGTTGGGGAACCTCAATTACTGAAGATTTTGAACTAACCCTAAGACTTTATGAACAAGGCTACAAGGTCGTTTATACTCCTTATGTCCAAGGTCCGGCGGAATGTGTTTCAACAATTAAAAGACTAATCAGGCAAAGAATGAGGTGGGCAGAAGGACATTCTCATAATGTCAGGAAAATGGCAGTTAGACTGCTTTCCTCTCCAAACATGACTTTTACCGAAAAGCTGGAATTCTTGTATCTTTCTCCTTATTATCTTCAAGCCTTCTTCTTTCTTATTGGTACTTTCTCCTGGCTTTTAGCCGAGACCGTTTTTCGAGCCAGACTTCCTTTTTGGACTTCGCTTTGGGGCTGGTCTTTAGTCTTGACTAACTTTTTCTCTTTGCCTTTGATGAATGCGGTTGGTCTTTTTCTTGAAGAAGGGGAGGAAAGGGATTATCTGGGGCTTTTATCTTTTGTCGCTCTTTCTTATATCTTGGTGCCTTTCCAAGCGTATGCTAGTGTTAAAGGTTTTCTGGAGAAAGAAGAAGGACCTTGGTTTCGAACCCCAAAAACAGGCTTGATTACTGATATCTTTACCCGAGGCAAATTCTACCGCTGGATTTCTGGAATTATTCCTGGGCGCATTGCGCCCGCACGGATTTCCACAGATCAATTACAGATGAGCACAGATATCAGTGCTAATCAGTTTCCAATCAGCGCTAATCCGTATCTCGCTTTGGCGACGGCCAATAATCGGTTTAATGGTTTTACAGTTAAGCCCAGGCGGTTACGCTGGGTTTCAAAGGCGGTTTTAGCTATCCTGCTTATCTTTAGCGTGACTCTTTACCATTTATCGTTTAATGTTTCTTCCACTTACGCAGCGATGGAGAGTTCCACACAATATCTTTCTCTTACTGATTCAAGTCTAATTAGTCCTACCGGCACGGCCGATCAACTGGAGGAAAGTCAGCCGTCAACCGACTGTACGCTTGGCACCGATTGTCCGGGAATCGCGAAAAATACTATTGCTAATTACCGTTATGAACCAGGAGTGACCGCAAATGCTACTGGAGAAACAATAGGTGCTCCCAGCGGAGCCGGTTGGATTATTGAAGGAGATGCAAATGGAGTGGCAATTGCCTCTGGAACCTGGACATTTAAGGTTTGTATTGATGCTGATGATGCTGATGGTGACTCTGTTGGTTATGGTCGGGCGATTGTTTGGAAGGTAGAGACCTCTGGTGGTGCGATTACTTCTAATTATACCCAGATTGTAGATACTACAACTAGTGGTTCAGGTCAAGATTGGTGGGTCGATGGTTACTATACAATAACTGGCTCAGGAACGGCAACTACTTTTGATGCAGTGCAAAACCACCTTTATGTGCAGATTTGGAATATTAAAACAGTCAAAGGAGATGTTGGAGATCTTACCAGAATGAAAATTACCGGTGATGAGTTTGCTACTTGCGGTTCGGGGAATAATACGATATTAATTTCCCCAACAGTTACTGTTCCCGAATTTGTTCTAGCTTTTATTTTTCTTGTTCCTTTTGTTCCTTTTTTAGTGCGAAAATTTCGGCTGAAATTAGCGATAAGAGACGCAAAATGAAACTTAAAGAATTTATTAAAAGTTTTAACTTTAATAAACCTAACCCCGAAAAATCCCGATTAAATCGGGATAACGGGGCAAGCTGGAGTGATTTACCAGAAGGTTTTCCGGAGTGTGATTTAGGAGAGCTAAGTCCGGAGGAGGTGGCGAAATTTAATGCGATTAAGACGCTTTGGGAATTAAGCCGGCCAGAGAGACCAAAATCAAGGTCGAGAGTTTGGGAGTCAACTAATGGTTATATTTATTTAGTTTCCTGGTCGAATGCCAGTTTGTTAATGATACTGGCTACGAAGTGGTTCAGGTGGTTTAAAGAAGGACATTATAGGAAATTAGAGGAAGTTAGAGGAAAGCCGTTTGAATTCGGCTATCCGCCCGTGGACAACCTCCGAACCCAAGGCTTTACCTACGAGATCTTTATAGAACTTATCAACAAGACCGATTGGCATCTACGGCGTTTGGTCGAGTCTCTCGAGAAAAAACTTCAACAGGAACAAAAATCTTATCAAATTGAGAAGGCGAGAATCAAAGATAAACTAGTCAAACACTCTTGACCCCATATAATCTTCCCGTTCGCCATACCCTTGACAAGCGCTTTCGTTTCGAATATCATAGAAATGAAAGGATAATTTTATCGCGAAATTCGAAACGAATGAGCGACAAACTTGTTTATGAAAAAAATCGAAATCATTTGGCGGGAGCTTTTATTTCAGGCAATTGAAAAGAAAAACCCGCCTGACGGCGAGGCAAGCCGCCGATTTACCCAAAAAGAGCTGGCCAAAAAGTTTGGCTTTTCTACCAGTACTGTTTTTCAGGCTTTAAAAACTCCCCGAAAAATGGGAGCGGTTCGAGTTACTGGTCGATTCTTTATTTTAGAGGACCCAAAAAAACTCTTGTTTCATTGGGCCAGCGTCCGAAACCCCCAAAAAGAGATTATTTTTAAAGGGAGGGTGAACCTCCCAATTTTAAAGATTGAAGGGTTGATGCCGCCCGAAGTTGTTTTTGGCGGTTACAGCGCCGCCAGGCATATCTTAGGAGAACCGCCGGCAGATTATGATCAAGTTTGGGTGTATGTAAAAAAACGCAAAACGCAAAACGCAAAACTAAAAACTAAAGAAGGCTTAGAAAAAATTCAGGAGAGGTTTACCCTCTCCAAAGGCACCCCCAATTTGTTTGTTCTCGAAGGGGATGAATTCCTGAAGTCCTATGGAGAGATAACTACCCTTGGGCAAACTTTTGTTGACCTTTGGAATCTTCCCTCCTGGCAAGCCAAAGATTTTACTCAAGAATTGGAGGAAAAAATTGATGGACTTTTACCATAATCTGGTGACGGTCAAAAGCTGGCAATTACTTTTGAACTTGCGCAAAAAGTACCACTTTATTTTAATTGGTGGTTGG
>Ga0210051_1006246_pt1 | contig 11241 bp, 15 predicted proteins | sample CryGey092014_all_FD_185464 | JGI IMG/M metagenome (GOLD analysis project Ga0210051, IMG submission 185464) | Groundwater microbial communities from aquifer - Crystal Geyser CG23_combo_of_CG06-09_8/20/14_all (SPAdes) (version 2) | ecosystem: Environmental > Aquatic > Deep subsurface > Groundwater...
TGCAGCTCGAAAATTTAACCAAGCACAGATATATACACCTACAAATCAAAAAATAACGGTGGGGGTAGAAAAATTAACCTAATAGCATTTTCAATATTTATTTAATTTTCAAAAGGTGGAATTCCTGCGTCGGAAAGTGATTGGCCTCAGTGATAGGCATTGCTGTGAGACTACTCATCCGAAATGCATCCCAGCTTGTCACGGTGAGTGCACATGGTGCCCGTACGAAGCGCGGCGCGGAAATGCGCGACCTCGGTATCATTGAAGACGGGGCGCTCCTCATCGACGAGGGGAAAATCGCATGGGTCGGGAGGTCGGCAGATGCTCCATCGTTCGACCGCTCATCCCCCGACGTCGAAGTCTTCGACGCGGAGGGGAGGGTTGTCATGCCCGGGTTCGTTGACCCGCACACGCACCTCATTTTTGCCGGGAGCCGCGAAGACGAGTTCGCGCTCAGGTGTGAAGGGCTTACGTACCAGCAGATCGCCGAGCGAGGAGGTGGAATCCTCAACACGGTCCGCGCAACGCGGGGGACGGACCGGAAGAAGCTGCGAAGCCTTGCCTCGCACCGGCTTGATCGACTTCTCCGGTACGGCACAACGACCGCCGAGATCAAGAGCGGATACGGGTTGACCGAGGAAGACGAGCTGAAGATGCTTCAGGCAGCGCATGATCTCTCCGCGGAGCATCTCGTGACGGTTGTATCCACATTCCTTGGGGCGCACGCGCTTCCGCCTGAGTACGCGGATGACAGAACCGGGTACATCGAGCTCATTACATCGCAAATGATTCCATATATCGCACGGAAGGGGCTCGCGCGGTTTGTCGATGTGTTCTGCGACTCCGGCTACTTCACGCGCGAAGAGACGGTGAGGATATTCGAGAGTGCAACTTCCAACGGCCTCGGCCTGAAGCTTCACGCCGATGAGCTGTCGGCGACCGGCGCCGTGGAGGACGCCGCTCGTTTTGGCGCGGCCTCAGTTGACCACCTGGAGTACATCAGCAAAGAGGAGATCGGCCTTCTCGCCAAAAGCGAGACGGCGGCGGTTCTCCTTCCCGGTGTCTCGTTTTTCCTCGCACAACGCTACGCACCTGCACGCGAGCTGATCGAGTCGGGCGCGGTGGTCGCCATCGCATCGGACTACAACCCGGGATCGTGCATGTCGTTCTCGATGCCTCTCATGATCACAATCGCCTGCACTCAGATGAAGATGACACCCGAGGAAGCGATCACGGCGGCGACGCTCAACGCCGCGGCGGCCATCGGATTGAGCGGCGAGCGGGGGAGCCTTGAGGTCGGCAAATGGGCGGACATCATCATCCTCGAGTCTTCGTCATATCGCTCCCTGCCGTATGAATTCGGCGGGAATCCCATCGCCCACGTTGTGAAGAATGGTGTGCTTCTCGAGTTCTAACGCATGTCCTCTTCCAACCATAGTCTTGATCCGTGTCAATCCGCGGCTTGTTTCGTGTAAATCCGCGGTTCAGTTTTTCTCTGTGTTGTCGCCCGCGGGCGAATTCCGCTGTTGAAAGGATTCCACTGAGATGGAACGAATTGTCGAATGTGTACCCAATTTCAGTGAGGGACGTGACCGGGGTATTATTGACGCGATCGCTGCTGCGATCAGCAGCACGCCTGGCGTGATGCTTCTTGACGTCGATCCGAATCCTGACTACAACCGTGTCGTCGTCACGTTCGTCGGCAGTCCTGAGATGGTTGGCGAGGTCGCGTTCTGCGCGACGGCGGTCGCCGCGGAACGGATCGACATGACGAGGCACAAGGGGGAGCATCCCCGGATCGGTGCGGCGGACGTTGTGCCGTTCGTGCCCGTCCGCGGCGTCACGATGACCGATTGCGTGGAGATCGCCAAACGGTACGGCAAGCGCGTGGCCGAAGAGCTTCACATCCCGGTTTACCTTTACGAGGAGGCCGCTACGCGGCCGGAGCGCAGGAACCTCGCCACGGTGAGGAAGGGCGAGTACGAAGGGCTGAAGGAGAAGCTGCGCGATCCTGACTGGGCTCCCGATTTCGGCGCGGCGTTGTTCAACCCGCGCTCCGGTGCGACAGTGACGGGGGCGCGCGAGTTTCTCATCGCGTACAACGTGAACCTTGACACGGACGATGCGAAGGTGGCGCACGAGATCTCCTTGAGAATCCGTGAGAGCGGTAGGCCGATGAGGGACGGATCGGCGAAGATTGTCGTTGACGCTAGAGGGGAGAAGGTCATGATTCCGGGGCGCCTCAAAGCCATTAAAGCGATGGGCGTGCCGCTCGAGGCGCATGCGATATCGCAGGTCTCAGTGAATGTTGTGAACTACCACATCACACCGCCCCACGTTGTGTTTGAGGAGGTGAAGAACGAGGCCGCGACCCTCGGATGCAAGGTGACGGGGAGCGAGATAGTGGGGCTCATCCCGCTGGAGGCGGTCCTCATCGCGGGAAGGTTCTACGCGAAGAACAATCCCGGCCTCACCGAAGGAGAGCTTGTTCAGGGTGCTATTGAGAACCTCAACCTGAGCCAGCTCGGCAGGTTTGACCCGAAGAAGAAGATCATCGAATATCTCCTTGAGTCAGAAGGGGAGTAATCATCGGCGATTCACTCCACGCTACGGGACGACGGCCATGATGCGAACTCAATCGATCAAAGAGTTTCTTGGGAACCTCTCATCCTCCTCTCCTGCACCGGGAGGCGGCAGTGTCGCTGCGCTCAGCGGTGCGCTTGCCGCGGGCCTCGTTGCGATGGTGTGCCGGCTCACGATCGGGAAGAAGAAGTATGCCGACGTGGAGGCCGACATGCTCGAGATACTCCCGCATGCAGAATCACTCCGCGAAGAGTTCCTCCAGCTTGCAGATGAGGACACTGACGCATTCAACGAGGTGATGCGCGCCTACGGGATGCCAAAGGAGACCGATGCGGAAAAGCAGGTCCGGGGCGAGGCAATTCAAAAGGCGATGCATGTCGCAGCCGACGTACCATACGAAGTCCTCGAGATGTGCCGCGAAGGGCTGGAGTTGAGCCGCGAAGTCGCTTCGAAGGGAAACACCAACTCAATCAGCGATGCCGGCGTGAGTGCCCTCATGTTCTACGCCGCGGCGTTCAGTGCGGCTCTCAATGTGCGGATCAATCTTGGCTCCTTCTCCGACCAGGAGGATGTCGCCCGCCGCAGTGAGAACGTACACGACATCATGTCCGTTGTGCAAGACCTCCGCGACGGAGTGCTCACCATCGTCGAGTCCAAGCTCGGTTGAGAAAGAGGGAGATCGCTCGGACGCTTGGCTATGACCGCAAAACCATTCGTCGCTACATTCGCATCGCGGTAGAGAAGGGACTCTCAAGAGAAGCACTGCTTCCGCCGCGGCAGGAGGTCGAGAGCTTTCCGTGGCGATCAAAGATGGCACGCGGGGAGAGAACACCCAAGGCTATAGACAGTTCAGAGAACCCTACCTCCCCGAGATCACAGCGCTGGTCAGCTCTGGGCGATCTCACCCTCAAGTGTCAAGACTGCCTTCGATGTCCTTTGCCAACGGCCCGCCATCGGCAGGCCAACGGCACGACCTAACGGGCACGGTTAGCTATACCTCCTACAAGCGCTTCATCCGCGCACACAACATCGAGATCGATCCCGCACGCTCGACCTGCCGTCCGCCATGGGCGGATCGACTACGGTCTCTTAGCCATACTGAGTGATCGGCTCTGACGGCAGGCCAACGGCCCGCCATCGGCAGGCGAAGTGTGTTCTACGCCTTCATCGGCACACTCTCCCACAGCCGGCTCAAGTATGTCGAACTCACATTCACCCAAAACCAAGGAGCTAGAGTCAACTCCCATATCCGGATGTTCTTTTTTCTTCGGCGGCGTAGAGAGAGCGCGTCGTGCAAAGATAACCTGAAGTCCGGTGTCTTACGTCCCGACATCTACTCTCCCCATGCTCTCTCCGGAGCTACCGTGAGATGGCCGAGCACTACGGCTTGTTCATCGATCCGGCACGGCTTCTCTAGAAGCAGAAGCCAACAACCTTTCGTATGCTCTCGTTCCTCTCCATGCTCCTCACCGATGAGCTCGAGATGAGAATCAGCCGGAGAATCGTCCGCCTCAGGCGGACCGGTCAAAGGCCGCGAGATGACGCTCGAGTCATTCGATTTCGCCTTCAACCCCTCCATCAACCCCAAGCGCATCAAGAGCCTGGCGAGCTGCCGCTTCATGGAGCGCGGCGAAGTTGTCTTCTTCCCTGCCTGCCGATGGCGGGCCGTTGGCCTGTCGATTGATGTTCTCGGTCGCCTTCTACCTGCCCGTCCGGTCAGGCGGGCAGCTTCCAACAGCTCTTTGCCGACCAAGACAGCGCAGACCTCCAGAACAAATTGCCTGTCGTGATGAAGCGGCTCCTCAAGGTCGATCTCCTCTTTTGTCGACGACTTCGGCTTCTCTGGCCACCAGACCAACTCTCAGCCGTCCGCCCTGGGCGGATTGGTCGATGGACGCTTCCGTTCCAAATCCATCATTCTCACGTCCAACCGTGCAATCACCGACTGGCCCGCCATCGGCGGGCAGGCCAGGGCTCTTCCCCGATCCGGTGAAGAGCCAACGCCATCCTCGACCGCCTTGGCGCGCCTTGCACACACGAGCCACCAGATCGTTATCAAAGGTCAGTCGTACAGAAAAGAAAAAAACTTCAAGTTACATCAGACGAGGATTGACCGTATGACCACCAAGCGCTTCATCGTCTACCTTGCCACCGATATCCCTGCCGATGGCGGGCCGTTGGCCTGCTACTTGACAAGCGGCAAAGGACTTCGTATACTATCAATCATAAGTGCAGCAGGTGGGGAAATACTTTTGGCCCACCTGGGGGAATATGATGGCCATTGACACAAAAAACCCTTTGGTGCGTAACATCAGCGGTCATGAATCCGGGATTCACCACCCCGGATGAAAATTGGCAGCGCGAGTCGTACATTGCAACCAACCACGTGTCCATGGTATTTTCATAGCAGTTATTATAACGCAAAAGAGTGACAGGTTGCCAAGAAACTAAGTTCGATCCTGGTCGGGAGTCGGTAGTGGAAACTACTAGTTTCTGAAGGACATGGAGATGAGGTCACCGATAGCAAAATTTACGGGTAAGAAGAAGGCAGCGGCGGCTGTTCTTGTTGTTTTCATTGCAGTCCCGCTTTTACTGCTGGTTTATCTTCATAGTAAGTTAGATGTCGAATCCTTCCCGTTGGGGAAAGCCCCTTCCCTCCTTGAAGCTCGTTGCGACCGACGGTAGACAATCCTCGATCAGTGATTACAAAGGCTCAAAGTTAGTTCTGATGTTTTTCAAGGTTGAATGTCCTCATTGCCAGAGAACTTTAGGGATATTCAAAAGCTTGTGCGAATACTACTCTACGCAACACTTCAAGATGATCGCCATTTCCTTGAGTTCTCCAGAGGAGACAAGTAAATTTACATCTGAAAATGCATTCCCTTTTCCCATCGTTTTAGCAAGTTATGATAAGGTGAAGAGAGAATACGGCATCTCAGCGCTTCCGGCAGTGTTTTTCGTAAACGAGAGTATGGTGGTTATCCATAGAGTATTTGGTGAAATGTCTGCCGCTAATTGGAAATCCATATTTGATGATTCTCTTTCAGAAAAGCCGCAAGAACAAAGGAAATAAAAAAGTGAAAGAAATATTTAGCGGTCGGAGAAGAATTATAGCGGCAGCCGGACTCGCATCAATTGTTGTATTCATTTCCGCTGTAATTGGCATGATTTATATTTGGGATTCTCCAACCGCGCTTCGGAAGTTTGAGGCATGGCGAACTGGAGCAACGTATCTTGGAGATAGCGGAGTGGTCATTCAAGAAAGGTACAACGACTGTGGTCCTGCAGCATTGAAGATGGTATTTGACCATTACAACATCCACGTGGCTTTGATTGAAATTGAAAAAAGTGTCCATCTGACCAGGAAGGGATCCAGCATCCTATCTCTCAAGGATATGGCAGAGAAGGAGGCACTCGGTGCTGAGGGTTGGAGGCTGTCACCGGAAGATTTCTACAAGGCTGCAAAGCCCCTCATCGCGTTTGTGCGTGGAGATCATTTTGTAGTAATCGACAGCATTACTTCAGATGGAACTGTTCACATTCGCGATCCGGCAATAGGAAAACTGAGGATGAGCCAGAACAATTTTTTGAAAATATGGAAAGGTGAAACATTGGTATTTCGCAGATAAATGCCGAGAGTTTGCGCGCAAAGACAGGTGCACGTCACGTCCGGATGTGCAACCAAATATCTTGCTCGCCGGTCTGCTTTCTGCGGAGGAGGAGATGACATTTCGGCTGGCTCCACGAATGTTATTTCCAATTTCGCAAGTAAAGCAGACGGAGCCCGGCGGGCAAGAAGGTTAAACGGACGAAAATGATAGGAGGATTATGCTATGAAGAAAGTAGCTTTAGTTATCTTGGCCCTGGCATTAGTCTTGACTAGTGTGGCGTCATCGGGGGTGGCGCGAAACGAGACGATGCAATCGTATCAACTTAGCGCAGGACAACTGTCTTACGCTGTTGGCGGTACTGTATTGGGATGCGTCGCCGGAATTGCTGGGGGCGTGGCCACTGTAGCATGCTTTGGAGGCGCATCTACCCCTATAACCTTCTGGGCAGTCCTTGGGTGCTCGGCGTTGGGAGTCGCCTCTATTGCGACAATCATAGACCAATGTTTTTAGGTCAATGTTAATGTCCTGAAGGGTGCATCCCATGTGTAAACGTGGGATGCACTCCATTTTCTGAGAAGTTCGATTCGCAAGGAACTTATGACTCAATGTAGGTGCTCCGTTGGATTCAGATATAATATGCAAAACCAACCTTATAATCTCTTTCCGACAGGGAAGGCGTGCCCTGTCTTTGTTCTTGCTCTTATTTGAAGCCTTTTCCCTTTCATTAGTTCTTGGTATCGCTCTGATTTCCGCGAAAGTTAGAATACTGCCTGAGAATAGTCAACTAATTGATCTTAGTATCTGGTGCTTGTTCATTTTTGAGTTTTTTCAGGCGAACGCTAAATCGAAGCCAAGCAATTTTTTTGCAAGAGGCGCGTTTTCAATCTTTCCAATTAGTCGGTTTGGTGTATTTCTATTGAGGCTCTTCCTTTTTATTACGGATTATAGATGGATACTTTATGCTCTTCCGCTGGTAATGTTTGTTGCATACTTTCTAATTGGTGGAAAGTTAGTCATGGCGTTTGGAGCCATTTTCGTGTATTCCATTGCGTACATATGGATGTCTGTGGTATTCTTGACTATACTCCTTTTTCTTAAGACCTTGTTTGCTCGTTTTGGCGAAGTGAATGCAAGTATAGTTGTCGCATTTTTCTCTATCCTTCTTTTTTCTCTTATCATAAATACCAGATTTCTTCCGTATTTTACTGGCTCTCCTTTACTGGTGTTGATTCGGGACGCTTTGTCATGTTTATGCATAGGCAATCTAAATTGTTCAATCGGTTACGCTTTTGATATGTTGGTGTTTCTATTTGCAGGTGGTCTTATGGTCTTTCTCATCAGCAAGATTCGGTTGCCTTTTGGGAGGCGCATTGTTATTGATTAAGTTAATATGTATTGATTTGAAAATTCTTGTACGAGAGGAAAAACTGTTGTTGAGTATTGTTGTAATTCCTCTGTTCGTAGTCGTGGCGGACATACTCTTCAAGAAGACATCCAATTTTGCTTTGGGAGCTGGCCTACCTTTTGTTCTTATGGTGACGATGGTTTTTGGAACCATTTTTCGGGCTCTCTATACTGGGTATGGGCTGCACATGAACACCATGCTTGTATTTCCCTTATCCTCAATTGAAGTTGTTATCATCAAGAATCTCTCGAGTACTTGTGCGCTGGTACTTTCTAATTTATGGATTTCTATGTTCGCGTGGGTTTACCTTCGCTTCACTGCAGATACCATCCTCTCAGGTTTACTTTTTTCTGTTTATCTTCCCATAGTCCTCATTGAAGTCTACAACTTGCTTGGGTTCTGGATTGGTAACCCATCACGCCACGCTGGACTGTGGCTACTCTTGGTTGCAATGTTGCTTTCCACTGCTAGTGGTATCTTTTTCTTATGCCAAATGTGGGGCTTTGGGCCGGTTGTAGCACTTACAGGAACCACCGTGTGCGCGTTCTGGCTTTCGCTCCGCTTCTGGGCTTTAATGTTTAGCAAGAAGAAATTTTGGTTGTTGCAAGAAGCGGAGAGTGGCGAATGAATTGTATCGAGATCAAAAGACTAAGGAAGACATACAAGAAAAATGTTGTTGCACTATGGAATCTCGACCTTAATGTGCCAGCTGGGTGCATCTTTGGTTTTGTCGGTCCAAATGGGGCCGGTAAATCAACCACGATAAACATTATGGCTGGCATTATACCCAGAGATTCTGGTGAGATATTCATACTCGGGGGGGAAATAGATGAAGATGATTACAAGTACAAGCGGAATGTCGGATTCATTCTCGAAAAGCCTCACTTTATTGAGAAGCTTACGGCGAAGGAATACTTAGAATTTGTCGCAACAATGTACAAAATCGATAAGGTCGAAACTCAAAAACGTGTCAATGAGCTGTTGGAATTCTTCGAACTTGAAGAAAAGCGCAACGACTGGATTGAAACCTATTCAGCTGGCATGAAGAAGAAAGTTTCCCTTGCTGCCGCAACAATTCACAACCCCAAATTGTTAATCCTCGATGAACCATTGGAAGGAATTGACCCTGTGTCTGCGAAAGACATCAAGGATATGCTCAAGATGATGAAAGAAAAGGGTACAACGATTTTTCTAAGTTCCCATAATCTTGATATGGTTGAGAAGCTTTGTGAAGAGGTAGCCATCATGAACAAGGGGAAAATCGTTTTCCAAAGCAAGACAAAGGACATAAGAAAGAAGCTTAAAGACGAGGTAAGTCAGGAGACATATTCTTCACTTGAAGAGATTTTTATAGATATTGTTTCAGAAGAGAATCAGGAGAATAGGAAGAAGGCGCTTTCATGGTTGTAAGTTTCGAAAATCTTTTCCTGGTCATTAGTAGTCCTCCTAAAGCTTTCAGGAACTTGAGGGAACAACCCAAGTGGCTTGTCGCTTTTTTGTTTATCTCATTTCTTTCCATTATCGCTGCTTGGAGGCTCATCCCTTTTTCAGAACAACTAAGTTATCAAATCCTTGCACAGCGGTTGGGTGAAGAACAAGCGGGACAAGCAATCAGTATGGTCGAACGTCTTAAATACATTGAAGTAGCATTCGTACCAATTGGGCTCCTCCTTCGGTGGCTGGTTCTTACTGCCGTACTTTACTTTGCATCAATATTGTTGAGTGCACCAGATGAATTGAAGTTCAAGTCGGTTTATTCGCTCGTAGTTCACTCCGAAACAATTTTGGTATTGGCGGGGCTTCTAAACGTCATCATACTCAACTTAAAAGGTGTCTATTCTATTCATGCTCCTGCAGACTTGCAAGCTATTGTCGGTCTTGATTTCTTCCTTAAGAATAGAGCCTCCAATCTTTCACTTTTCACGCTCCTTAACGCCATCAACGTTTTCAATATCTGGTACATCGCGGTCCTTACTATCGGCATTTCTGTCGCCACCGGCTTCAAGAAATTTAAGTCAGCCATTTTGGTAACGACTGTCTGGCTTTTAGGCGTAGGCTTCCATGTCGCGCTAACCGCAATATCGAGCAATTCGCCATTGGGATTGGGCAATTAACACAAAACCATTGACTAAAATGTCATTCTCCTTTGCTGCCAACGGTGAAACGATGAACCACTGCCAAGCGTAGGCTTGCGAGGACGCGCGGTCTTGCAAGCGGCGTTGACAGACTTCTGCCGATAAACAAGTATGGATCGTTCACAACAATAAGTAGTGGTATTTGATGAACCTCTATTTAATTGAACGCCAAAGATATCATCTTCGCTGCTCTTCGCATTCTAATTGGCTTGCTGTACGCAGGCACAGGGTTGTCCAAAGCCATCTCCTTTGAACAATTCCTAACGGACATTTGGACTTACCAGATTGTTTCGCCTTCCATTGTTTCTGTTTCCGCCGTTATTATTGTGATTCTTGTCTGTAGTATCTTCTGATTCTGAGTCTTCTCGTGCAACATGGCCCGCCTTAGCGGGCCATGTTGTGTCGTGCGCCCGACAGGGAGCGCTCCCTCCGTGCCGATTCCGCTGTGCCGTCTTGCTGTCCACTTGACAACATGAACGGTTTTCCGTAAACTTGCACTGGAAAACTGGAGGCATGGTGTTGTCCTTTCGTGTGCCGCTGCGCGAAGCCGCAATGCTCGTTATTGCCGCGATCATCCTGGGCTTCGCCTACACCGGTTTCACAAAGCGAGCGTTGTTCGCACCGCCGCCCCAGGTGGCTGGGCACTCCACCTCCGCTCATGAGAACGCTTCTCCCTGGGTTGCCTACCAGGAGGCGCGACGACTCATGGATTCGCGTGCGGCTCTCTTCATCGATGCCCGCCCCGAAGCTGAGTTCCGGTTCGGCCACATCGAAGAAGCCGTGAACATCCCGTTTGATGAGTTCGAGAGCAAACGGGATATGCTCGCGAGCATTTCAAGGGACACACTCATTGTTACCTACTGTAGTGGTGTGGGATGCGATCTAGCCTCGATGCTCGCCTCTCGACTGAGGGACGACGGATTCAGGAATGTGAAGACCTACATTGGAGGATGGAACGAGTGGAGCGCACACCAGTGATGGAAAGACCGACGACTGAGGCGGACGGGTGGCTCCTCATCTCGCTCCTCGTTCTCATCGTCAGGATCGCCCTCGGCATCACGTTTGTTGTCGCAAGCATCGACAAGATTGCCGACCCGGGGGCCTTTGCGCAGTCCATCCTGAACTACAAGCTTGTCTCACTTGATGTTGCCCTCGTCATCGCGACCGTTCTTCCGTGGCTTGAGCTGCTCTGCGGCCTCGGGATTCTCGCCGGGGTCCTCATTCGCGGCAGCGCGCTGCTCCTCTTCGTCATGTTGGTCGTTTTCACGGCGTTAGTTGTTAGCGCGCTTGCCCGCGGACTTGACATCTCCTGCGGCTGCTTCACCTGGGACCCGACGGCTGACAGGATTGGCTTGTGGAAGATCGGCGAGAACGCACTGCTGTCCTCGGTTCAGTGATCATCTTCTACGCGAAGAGCACGAGGTTCTCGCTGGAACACTACTTCAGGGTTTCATCCTCCGGGACTGGGTAGCACTGGGGCCCCCGGTTCAGGTTGCCTCGATGCAGA
>Ga0210051_1006247_pt1 | contig 11241 bp, 10 predicted proteins | sample CryGey092014_all_FD_185464 | JGI IMG/M metagenome (GOLD analysis project Ga0210051, IMG submission 185464) | Groundwater microbial communities from aquifer - Crystal Geyser CG23_combo_of_CG06-09_8/20/14_all (SPAdes) (version 2) | ecosystem: Environmental > Aquatic > Deep subsurface > Groundwater...
TGGTAACGATCGCCCGCTTGGAAAGAAATCCAACAGTCAAAGAAGAAATCAGTCAAAAGGCAAACCTTTTTAGGGGTGGAGTGACAATGGGATTTTTGGGCTACCCAATTTCGCAAGCGGCAGACATTCTCTCTTTTCGAGCCGAAGTAGTTCCGGTTGGGGCTGACCAATTGCCAATGGTTGAGCAAACACGCGAGATTGCCCGTAAGTTTAATTTAATCTACGGAAAGACGTTTTCATTACCTAGAGCAGCAGTGAGCGATTTTCCCCGTCTTAAAGGTCTAGACGGTAAAAGTAAAATGGGGAAAAGTTTGGATAATGCTATTTATTTAGCTGATTCTCAAGTTGAGATTGAAGGGAAAGTAATAAAAGCCTTCACTGACCCCAAGAAGGTTTACAAAAATGATCAGGGTCATCCGGAAAACTGTGTTGTTTATCAATACTACCAACTTTTCAGCTTGAAAGAAGAAGTGGCAAGTGTTAAAGAAAGATGTGAATCGGGAAAATTGGGTTGTGTTGAGTGTAAAAAGAATCTGATGAAAAAGATTATTGCCTATCTTGAACCAATTAAAAACAAAAGGCATTATTATGAAAAAAGACCAAATTTGGTAAAAGAAATTTTATTAACCGGCACGCAGAAGGCAAGAAAAATCACTCAAGAAACGATGGCTATCGTTAAGAAAAGAATGAAGATTGACTATTTTGATTAAGGAGGAATATTGGAAGTCCCTGAATCTCCTAAAAATAAACCCCATGTCATTGCTATCCTTAAAAATAACTATCTGGATGTTTCTCCTCGGGTTTTTAATATAACAGTTAGCCGAAAGGGAGTTATTTTTGATCTAGACGGAACACTGGTCGATATGGAACAGGCTAATTACCGAATGTATTTTGAGGTTTTAAAGAAAATGTATGGTTTAGAAATTTCGGAAGTGGATTGGAGAAATTTTTTTGTAGGCAGAAGGCCTCAGGAATCAATCCCTGATTTTCTAAAGTCAAAAGGAAAAGAGCGAGCCGTTTTTAATTTTGAAAGGTTCCAGTTTTTGGCTGGTCCGATAAAAGATGATTTCGTTTTTAACCACCTTGATGAAGTGGCGTTTTTACTTCCCGGTGCCAGCCATTTTTTAGAGAGACTAAACAAACTGGAAGGTACAAAACTGGCCTTAGCAACTTCAACGATTGATCGCTTTGTGAAGAAAATTCTTAAGCATTTTGATATTAATAATTATTTCGATGTTGTTCTCGCTGGGGAAAGTGTTTCCAGGGGTAAACCAGACCCCGAAGTTTATCTAAAAACTCTAAAAGCTTTGAAATTAGAACCGGTGACCTGCCCGGTATTAGAAGATTCCCAAAACGGAGTTGAAGCGGCCTTAAGAGCAGGAATAGATGTTGTCAGGATTGAAAACTTTTGATCTATTTTTCTCTTCTAAATATCGCAGAAATCTATTTCAGAATTATTATGATTAGACCGGAGGTTTTTCCACGACTTCGGCAGTCTGACCGCCATTTTTTTGCTTACTGGCAATATTAATTTGTTGTTGAATCAAAGAAGATAATTTTTTCAGCTGGTCTATACTCAATCCATATAATAAACCGCGAATTTGGGATATTACATTATCCTCACGATCAGCAGCCTTAGGAACAAACGGTACATCTGGATCAATTAATGTTTCGTATTCTCTCTTAAAATGACTCATTATAGTTGGATTTTAGCACAATCTTAATAAATTATCAATTAGCGGTGATTAGAAGTGTCAAATGAAAATGGCCAATTCCCAAAATTCTCTTGTGTTGGCGGCTCCGCCGCCCCCGCCCCTCCAGGACCAGCCAGCTTAAAAGGAGGGTACGCGACAGAAAAAACTTCGAGTGGGTAGTGCCCTTCAAAGAGCGTTCCCGACTATCGCGAGCCCCGCTTGATAAACTTTAAAGGGAAAGAAAACGCGGGGCGAGCCCATCGAGAATCCTCGCGCAGGGCGCTAAAATAAGAAGCGCCGCAGGCGCTTACCTTAAGCGTAAGCGGGCGCGCAAGTCCTTAATAGCAGGATGGGGTACAAATAAAGAAGGCGGGGGCGAAAAGCGGATCACCCCGCCGCAGCGAGCTACGAAACGAAAAACAGAAAAGGATAAGCCGAGCGCGGCCGAAGGCTTTTCGTTTCGCGCGAAGGCGAGGAAGGGATTGTACAGAGATTTTAAAAATGATAGTCATTGGCGAGCCGCCCCCTAGGGTGGCCTGCGAGCGAGGAGGGGTCGCCGCCAACATTTTTCTTGGGTGGGTGGGTTGCTACAGAATTAGGATTTTGTTAGAATTAAGGAGGTTAAAAACGAAAAATGTTCTTTCGTTTTACGCGGCCGCCGAAAACAATTTATTTATAATCGAAAGCGCGAGCCCTTCAGAAATTTCAGGGTAAACGAAGCGAGCGCAACAATAAAGCGAGCCCCGAGCGACTTGTCCTGTGCGGAGTCGAAGGAAGCCGAGGGGCGAGCTGACAATTAACAATTTTTCTGGAAAGAAGTTCGGATTTTTTCAAAAAGAGTCCACTTTAAGAAGCCAAAAAACGGCATGGCTGGTCAAAAAAAGAAATTTTAACCGGAAGGGAACCCCGAAGCTCGCCGTCCACCTGCGTCCCCACCTCAATGGGGGACTGAAGCAAAAATTCTTTTCCGGTTAATTTTTTTACAAAGGAAAAATTACTGCCAAGTATATGAAAAAACAAAGTATCAAAAAAGGCCTGAAAAAAATTCCGGTACTCAACATAAAAAATATTTATCAATTGATCATGTCCTTTAATAGAATCATCTTTAAATAAAGGAAAGACCGTTAAAATTCTTGGCTTTAAATTTAAAGCAGTTAAGAGACAAACGTTTGTCTTAATATTTTTTTGATCACAAATAATTTCAATAGGAATCTTTTTAAGAGAAAATAGCTCACTTAAAGCGGCAAAAATGTAAGAAAAAATCCCGATTGCGGCTTTAAATTTTTCTTTGGAAAGTTTGAGAAAATTTTCCTCAAATCCCAAACCTAATCCTAGGATAAAAAAAGTTTTTTCTTGAGCGTATTCGGCCACGCCGATATCAACCGTAATTTCTTTTTTATTTAGAAGAAAAGCAAAATTTTTTTCGTTTTCAATTCCGAGGGTATTGGCAACAATATTGGCGGTACCGGTCGGAATAACGGCAATTGGAGAATCAATCTCATGATTTAAAACATAGCCGACGGTTTCGGAAATCGTTCCGTCTCCACCCAGGCAAACGACTGCCTTTTTAATTTTTATCTCTCCCCCAGCGGGAATTTTACTGATTTGGGTAGGTTTATCGACAACATAAACACGGTAAGTCTGGTTACGGCTTGATAAAAACCCCTTAAGTTTTAGAAGTTTTTCCTCCGTTTCACCGTCTCCGGCCAAAAGGTTGGCAATAATCTGAAAATCAAATTCTTCCATCGGTCAAGATTAATTTTACACCAACTTCCGGCTGCTGTATAATTAAGCCTATGGAAAGTACGGACTTACAAACCATGCGGCATTCGGCTAGCCATTTGATGGCGGCGGCGGTCTTAAAATTGTGGCCTGACACCAAACTGGCAATCGGACCGGCAATTGAAACGGGTTTTTACTATGACTTTGACTTCAAAGAACCGATTAGTGAAGCAGATTTACCGAAAATCGAAGCAGTCATGAAAGCAATCAAAAAAGATGGTTTTAATTTTACCAAAAAAGAAGTTTCTGTCGACGAAGCCAAAAAAATCTTTAAAGATCAACCTTATAAACTGGAATTAATTAAAGACTTAACCAAAAAAGGCAATAAAAAAGTCACTTTGTATACTTCCGGTGATTTTACTGACCTTTGCGCCGGACCTCACGTAGAAAAAAGCCGTGATATCGGTCCAATTAAGCTTTTGTCTATTGCCGGTGCTTACTGGCGGGGGAGTGAGAAAAATAAAATGCTGACTCGGATTTACGGAACTTGTTTTTCAACTCAAAAAGAATTGGATGACTATTTAAACTTTTTGGAAGAAGCAAAAAAACGAGACCACCGGACGATTGGTAAGGAACTGGATTTATTCAGCATTGATGATTATGTCGGTCCTGGCTTAATTCTTTGGCATCCCAAACTTTCCGTTGTTAGGGAAGAAATTGAACTTTATTGGCGAAAAATGCACCGTAAAAACGGTTATGAATATGTCTATACTCCTCATATCGGACTGGATAATCTCTGGAGAACTTCCGGTCATTTGGATTTTTTTAAAGAAGGAATGTTTCCCCCCATGGGCATGGAAATAAAAAATAAAGATGAAAAAACTTCTTATTACGTAAAACCAATGAATTGTCCATTCCATGTCAGAATTTATAAATCAAAAATAAGAAGTTACCGAGACTTACCTTTGCGTTGGTGCGAACTGGGCAATGTATATCGCTATGAAGAATCCGGTGTTTTACACGGAATGCTCCGAGTTAGGGGATTTACTCAAGATGATGCTCATATTATTTGCCGTGAAGATCAATTTGTAGAAGAGGTCAATAAAATCTTGGATTTTGGTTTAGAGTTAAATCATGATTTTGGCTTTGATAATCTTAAGGTTTATTTATCTACTAGAGACCTGGAAAATTTAGGCAAATATGTCGGTGAAGAAAGAGTTTGGAAGCTAGCGGAAAAGACTTTAAAAGAAATTCTGGAAAAAAGAAAAATTTCCTATAAAGAAGACATTGGCGGTGCTAAATTTTACGGGCCGTCGATTGATTTAAAAGTAGTAGACGCCATTGGTCGGGAATGGCAGGGAACTACTATCCAACTCGATATGAATTTACCGGCAAAATTTGGGATGACGTATGTCGGCGAAGACGGCAAAGAACATGTTCCAGTGATGCTTCATCGTACATTGTTGGGCTCAATGGAAAGATTCGTTGGCACTTTGATTGAGCATTATGCCGGGGCGTTTCCGGTTTGGCTTGCTCCGGTTCAAGCAAAAATTATTCCCATTTCCGACAAAAGTCTGGATTATGCTCAAAAAATCAAGGAAAAGTTATTCTCGGAAGAGATCCGGGTGGAAGTGGATGTCCGGAGCGAGCGGATGCAGGCAAAAATCAGGGATGCAGAGAAGGAAAAAGTGCCTTATATGCTCGTAGTTGGACCAAAAGAGGCCGCGTCAGACGCGGTCAGTATCAGAGTTAGAGGAGAAAAAGACCTAGGCTCAATGAGTTTTGAGCACTTTTTGGCTTTAATCAAAGAGGACATTGCGAAAAAGAGGCAGGTTTGATAAAATTCAAAAAGCCAGTGGGAAAATATTATCGTATTAATCAGTACATTCAAGCAAAAGAAGTCAGGGTAGTGGATGAAACGGGCAAGCAAATTGGTATTTTGCCAATTTTTGCGGCGATTCAAAAAGCAAAAAAGGCAGGACTTGATCTAGTTGAAGTAGCGTCAGAAGCAAATCCACCGGTAACAAAAATTATTGATTTTAAAAAGTTTAAGTATTTAGAAGCCAAAAAGGAAAAGGAAGAAAAAAGGGGAATAAGAGGGGGAGAACTAAAAGAAATCAGATTTTCGCCCTTTATTGCCCAAAACGATTTGGAGACCAGAGTTAAAAGAATAAAAGAATTTTTAAAGGAAAATAACAAGGTTAGAGTAGTAATCAGGTTTTCCGGAAGAGAAATTACCAAGAAAGAATTCGGGTATAAAGTTCTTGACAAAATTATGGAAAATTTGTCAGAACTGGCGGAAAAAGACAGTGAACCGAAATTCATGGGTAAAAATCTCTTCCTCACACTCTCACCGAAAAAATTTTCCGGAAAAAAATAGAAAAATTTTATGAAACAGAAAATGAAAATTCCCAAATCAGTTTTAAGGCGGGTAAAAGTCTCCGGTTCGGGGAAAATTACCCATGCTTCCAATTATAACCGCCATTTGGCCCGGAATAAGAGCCAATCGCAAAAACGCCGGCTTTCCGGAACAAAAGAATTTAGTAACGCTTTTACCAATAAAGTAAGAAAGGCTTTAGGAATTAAAAATGAGAGTTAAAACCGGTTTTGCCAGACGAAGAGCCCACCGCATAATCAATACCCGAACCAAGGGTTTCCGGATGACGAAAAGGCGTTTGATTAGGGTGGCAAAAGATACTTTATCCCATGCCGGCGCGTACGCTTTTCGCGGACGCAAACAAAAAAAGAGCGAAAATAGAAGTCTTTGGATTACCAGAATTAATGGTGCCTTGGCTAAAAGTGGATTAAACTACAGTAAATTTATCAAGGGACTTAAAGACAAAAAAATTGAGCTTGATCGCAGAGTAATAGCAGAAATTATTCAAGACGACCCCTCTTTCTTCCAAAAAATAGTGGAAGAAGTAAAAAACTAAAAAAGTGTATCCCCAAATAATATTCTCCCTTAATAAAGATTTAGATAAATGGGTTGGCTGCCATTTTCTAGACCACCAAAGAGGTGGAGTTGACTTCGGTAAGTCCATAATCAAAATTCACCCAAAACTCACTCAAGCCAAAGAATTTCCCGATAATGAGAAGAAACAAACAATTATCGGGCAATATGTAGATTCCTTCTATGAAACACATCAAAATCAACTGGAGAGCATTAGAACAGAGTTCGAAAAAAGGTGGGTATTGGTAGCACGACCTTTTTTTAAAGCAGTTGATAAAATATTTGATTATCCTTGGCCAAAAGGTTTTTATTTCACCAGAAACAAACTTGTTTATATTGCTTATCTTTCTATTTTCCCTTGCCAACCAAGATTTCTTAAGAACAAAACTTTCCAAGTATTTTATCTTAACAAAGAAGATTCGTTAACTACTGCTCACGAATTACTCCACTTTCTTTTCTACAATTATTTCGAAAAAAACTTTCCTAAAATTAGCCCTGCTGAGGAAAAAGTTTGGATTCTCTCCGAAGTCTTAAACATTCTCATTTTAAACTTACCTGAGTTTTATGCTCTATTTGGGGACTCTTCTCGTCATCCTTATCCCCAACATATTAGCATCATCGAAAATCTTAAACCCGAATGGGAAAAAAGAAAGGATTTAAATAGTTTTCTAAAATCAAGCTTAGAAGTAATCGAAAAAGTAAAAAAGTAAATTTCTTTTTGACACCTTTCAAACATCACTGGTAAAATGTTTTCCATGCGAGAACTAACCTTGTCTCTTTTTATTGGCTTTTTCTTTTTCAGAAGCCTCGTTTAAAAGGGGAGGTTGGTTTTGGCGTTTTATACTCCCCAAAAGGGAGTTTTTTTATTTAAGAGAGTATTTAGTGTTAAAATTAGAGAAAGAATGCTTAAAACTCAAATTACCAATTTAAAAAACGAAGCCATTGGGGAAATCTTAGAGACTAATGAAGTAAAAATTCTCGAAGAAATCCGGGCGAAGTTCTTGGGCCGATCGGGAAAATTAAGCGAACTTACCAAAGAAATTCCTAAACTTATTCCGGAAGAAAGAAAAAATATCGGGAACCTGATTGCCGAAACCAAAAGAACCATTGAAAACGCTTTAAGGCAAGCCGGGGAAAAGATTGAGGAGAAAAGCGGGGAAAAAGAGGAATTTTTGGACGTTACCGCTCCGGCAATCCATCCAACCGAAGGTCATCTTCATTTAATGACGGAGATAATTCGGGAAATTTCCCAAATATTTGCCAATCTCGGTTTTCACCGCGTCCGGTACCCGGAAGTAGAATGGGACTGGTATTCTTTTGGCGGCTTAAACTTTCCGGAAAACCATCCCGCCCGCGACGAATGGGAAACTTTTTTTGTTGAGGACTTAGAAAACAAAAAATTTGGCAAGGGGCTTTTAACCCCCCATACTTCTTCCGGACAATTAAGAGAAATGGAACAAACAAAGCCGCCGATCAGAATGATTAACATCAGCAAATGCTATCGTAGAGAGTCTGGTATTTCCCACGCGCCCATGTTTCATCAATTTGAAAGCTTGGTTGTTGATAAGGGCATTAACATTACTCATTTAAAGGGTACCCTGGATTATTTTGCAAAAAACTTTTTTGGACCAACTCGAAAAACCCGAGTTCGGCCTTTTCATTTTCAGTTTACCGAACCCTCTTTTGAGGTCGATGTCAGTTGCGGTCTTTGCGAAGGCAAGGGTTGCCGCTTTTGCAAAGAAGGTTGGCTGGAATTGGGGGGAGCCGGCATGGTTCATCCCAATGTTTTAAAAAATGGTGGTATTGACCCGGAAATTTATTCCGGCTTTGCTTCAGGCTTTGGTGTCGAAAGAAGTTTGATGATGAAAAGTGGACTCGCAATCGACGATATCCGCTATCTTTATACCAATGATTTCCGGTTCTTAAAACAGTTTTAAAAATATGGATATAAAAATTTCTGATCACTGGCTGAGAGAACTAATTGAGACCAAAGCTACTCCGGAAAAAATTAAGGAGTATTTATCTTTGTGCGGTCAGTCGGTTAATCGATTAACCAAAGAAGGTAATGATTTTGTTTATGAAGTGGAAGTGACTACCAATCGACCGGATTGTCTTTCAGTTTACGGAATAGCAAGAGAACTTTCGGCGATTTTACCCCAGTTTGGAATTCCGGCAGTTTTAAAAAAAATCCCCACGCTTAAGATAAAAAATAAATTACCGGGATTGCCTCTTTCAATAAAAATTTCCCAAAGAACTTTATGTCCCCGTTTCACGGCTTTGGTTTTTGAAAATGTAAAAATCAAGCCCTCGCCAAAATTTGTTCAAGAGAGACTGGCGATTGCAGGGATTAGAAGCTTAAACAATGTCATTGATATTTCCAACTACTTAATGCTGGAGCTAGGACAACCGATGCACACTTTTGATTACGACAAAATTCGGCGAAGCCGAATGGTTTTGCGAGAGTCCAAAGAAGGGGAGTCGGTAATTACTTTAGACGGGCAGGAAAGAAAACTGCCGGTTGGGACAATGGTAATTGAGGATGGTGAAGCCCGCTTGATTGATCTTTGCGGAATTATGGGCGCAAAAAATTCGGAAACTGATGAAAATACCCAAAGAGTACTTTTATTTGTCCAAACTTACAATCCCACAAAAATCAGGAAAACTTGTCAGGAACTGGGCTTCCGGACGGAAGCCTCTTCACGATTTGAAAAAGGGGTTGACCCGGAAGACGTCATTCCCGCCATGGAAAGAGCCAACTTTCTTTTTAAAGAGTGGTGCGAAGCTATTGAAGGAAGCGAGCTTTTTGATGTTTATCCTCATCCTTACCAGGAAAAAACAGTATCGGTAAGCGCCAAGCAAATTAAAAAAATTACCGGTCTGGAAATCGACTTAGAAAAAGCCAAAGAAATTTTGGCAAGTTTAGGCTTTAAAACCAAAATAAATTTGGCTGATAAATTAATTTCTGCAAAAGTGCCGCATTACCGGGCAGGGGATATCAGTATTCCCGAGGACTTGGTTGAAGAAATTGCCAGAATTTATGGTTATTTTAATCTCCCCAGTATTTTACCGCCCCTGCCCGATAAAATTGAAAGTTCTTCTAACCAAACTTTTAACTTTGAATACAAAATTAAAACTGCCTTAAAATATTGGGGTTTTACCGAGGTAATGAGTTATTCTCTGGTCAGCGAAGAATTATTAAACAAAACAGATACCGACTCTAAAAAACTTTTAAAAATAGGGAACCCGCTTTCTAGTGATATGGTTTTTTTAAGGGCTTCCCTTATCCCTTCGCTTTTAGAAATCATTGCCAAGAATAATTCTGCCGGTCAGATTTTTGAAATGGCCAATGTCTATCTTCCCAAGAGCAAAGAAAATTTACCGGATGAAAGTTTTGAGTTAACCCTGGCCACGACTAATGATAATTTTTTAGAACTTAAGGGGATTATCGAATCACTTTTGCATGAGTTTTTCATTGATAATCTGGAAATGACCATTGACAACCGCTTTGAACACGTACTTTTAGAAAAAACCATTAGTCTTTATTTGGGTGATTGCAATATCGGGGTCATGGGTAAAATTAGACCAGAAATTCTCAAAAATATGGGTATTAAAAATCCGGTTTGGATTACCGACATCGAAGTAAGAAGGCTCTGGCGGTTTGTCGGCAGCGGAAAAAAATATACACCTCTGCCAAAATACCCACCGATAATCGAGGACTTGTCTTTTGAATTGCCGGCAAAAACTTTTATCGGCCCCGTAATTGAAACTATAAAAGAGGAAGATTCATTGATTAAAACTGTGGAGCTCTTGGATTCTTTTGAAAATACCAAAACTTTCAGAATAATTTATCAAAGCGACAAGGAAAATCTCAGTAACAAAGAAATAAAAGGAATTAGAGAAAAAATTATCAACCTTCTCTCCGCAAGGTTTCAAGCTCAGATAAAAGGGGCCGACTAAAATTAAGCTCGCTTATTTTTCTAAAAACCGGTACCAATTCGTCGGGAACAGACGGGGAAATTTGGCGCCTAAATTCTTCCAGTTTTGCCGCCGCTTCTTTAGCTTTATCTTTACTGGAAAAGGACACCTCCCGGCGGAGAACAAAAAAACTTTTTACCTTTTTAATATACGGATGAGAAGCCAGAACTTTCCCTTCCTGCAAAACAAACATCCGCCAAGCCGCTTCATCCTCGTTTAATGGTTCTCCAGTTATCAGCTCGCTGCTGCTCTCACCGTTAATTCGCACTTTAAGAGGGCTCCATGGCGGACTAACTAAAAGCCAAGTGCTTTGTCTGATTAAAGCTGTCCTTTTTTGGTAGTTTGTTTTCATTGCCAACTCAATCTCCTCTCTGTCCTTCTCTATTTTTGACCGAATTTGTCTTTTTTCAGTCGAAGAATATGGTTTACCGGTACCGGTAGTTTTTTTTCTACTTCTTTCTTTAACCCGTTCTCGGTCTTGTTTTATCATTCTCAACTCCTCTATTGTCAAACGGGCAGTTGACCGCCAACCCGATAAGGTGACGGTAATTTCTCTCTTTTCACCAGTCCCGTTTTGGACCAAAAAAATAACCATCGGTTCCGAAGGGTTTACTTTCGGCATTCCTTCCGGCACCGATAAAAGAGACTCTATTTTCTCGACTGCCATACTATTGGCTGTATTCTAACAACTTTTTCTAAAAAATCAATTAGACAAAGTATGTCAAACTATATCGGAACAGGAGAAACCGAAGGAACTAAAGTAGGTATTGGTGCAATTGTTGGGATAGCTGTTGGCGTTGGCGTGGGAGAGGGATTCCAATTCCAAGGAAGATTGACTCCAATTTTTATTTCCGAATTACCGGAATTTCCCTGGCTGTCTTGTGCTTCCGCTTTTAAGGT
>Ga0210051_1006249_pt1 | contig 11240 bp, 9 predicted proteins | sample CryGey092014_all_FD_185464 | JGI IMG/M metagenome (GOLD analysis project Ga0210051, IMG submission 185464) | Groundwater microbial communities from aquifer - Crystal Geyser CG23_combo_of_CG06-09_8/20/14_all (SPAdes) (version 2) | ecosystem: Environmental > Aquatic > Deep subsurface > Groundwater ...
TAGCCAGACGAATCCGCATGTCCTCCTGCTTCTTCTCATCCCGACTGAAGATCCGAATCTCCTTGATGTCGGTATTGAGGAAACGGCGCAGAACGGCATTGCCGAAGGAACCAGTACCACCGGTGATAAGGAGGACTTTATCTCGAAACATGGTGATCTCCGCGGGTCATTTGCACACTTCGTTGCTTCGGCGGTTTTCATGGGTTAGAAAGCCGGCCCGACATATCACCATCTGGAAGTCACCGTGGAATCCCATCATCCATCCCCCAGTTACCGAACAGCTGCGCCAGCACGATCACCAGATGCAACAAGGCCGCGGATTGCCTCGATGTACAAAGCGTATTTCTCCTCTGGCCGCGGCAACTCCGACAATACTCGCCTGCCCCTGGCGACAAGGCCTTGCCATACCCCCTCATCCTCCACTAGGCGAATAATCGCATCCGCAGCCGATCGAGCATTCTTCGCTATGAAGTAACACGCTGCATCCCTACACGCATCGTGAGCAAAGGGGAGATCAGTCGTGACAATGGGCAACCCCCTCGCCATCGCTTCCGGGTAATTGGCAGAAAAGGTCTCCAAGAGACTCGGGAGGAAACAAATGTGGCATCTGTCATAGAGGTCTGGGCCTGCGGATACAGGTACTGTACCTTCATTGACAACGCCATGTTCCACGCCAAGCGCACGAGCGGCCCTGCGGATCCTTGCCCACCCTTTATCGTGATACGGCAGAGTGACGACGAACTCAAACCTACGGGATGGGCAGCGGTCGGCAAGTATTCTGGCAACACGCGGAATGATTTCTAGGTTCTTGTGCAAGTAGTACGCGGAGAGAGTCAAAACACGTACCACACCTGATCCCTCCGGGAATCTCACACTCTGCTGCCTTCCAAGGTAGTGCTCCCCACAGTTATTTGGGATGATACAGATTCTCTCTTCCGGAAGCCGAAGCCTCTTTATCAACCCGGCTTTCGCGCACGGAGCCTCAACCACCCAACCGTTTGCCTTCTTGAACCATAATCCTTTGTACAGCATCTCCAAGGGCATAATAACGAGATCCAACGTCACCCCGAGACCCCAATAAGCGAGCCATGTCGAATGCGTAACCCACGGCACCGCTACCCCACAGAGATGGGGTGCACGGAAACGTACATATGCCGGCCCGAAAAACGTAAATACTACCTGTGGCTGAACTTCTCGCTCCATCCCGAACAGTTCCCTTCTCGCTTGTTTGCTTCTTGCAGGGGTCGGAGAAATTACCCGCAACCTACTCTCCGGGAGTATCACACCGAGACCCTCGACCTGCTCTCGGAGCGCCGGGGACAAGGCAAACCACCACGCCACACCGCCACTGTTCAGGATTGCTGCGCGAACAAACGATGCGGCTGCCTGTAGGGCGCCTCCCTTCACCAGAGTCGTGGCGTTCAACAGAACCCGAAGTCCCCGTTCCCTCCGGGGCTCCGCGGAGGACGCTTTCATCCCCTCCTCACTCCCTGCTGCAATACGCCTGTATCTTTCGTCGCCCTGCAATTTTTTTTTTCTCCTCTGCACACTCCCCTCCGAATGCATTACTCCGGTCACTATGTAGGTGACATCGCTCCTGCCACAAAGGCAGCATTCATAGTCAGTTATGGACTATAGCGTCATCTATTGAGCGCTCTGGGTAATAACTCCACTCCTCCGGACACATTCGAAGGGACCCGCGCTCCTTATCGATGCGACGAAACCCAAGCCGGAAGCCGTCAGACAGACGCCTTCGAGCGTTCCGGATCCGCAATCCAAGCGCCATTGGTTTCATACCCCAAACGAATCAGTTGTTCCCCTGCATAGTGATCAAAAACCTCTCGAGCCTCTCGGGTGAACTTGTTTTTCCAATCTCCCGAGATTCCTTTCCTCAAGAAACTTTGCGTATCTTCTTCACCCGCCTGACGGTTTGCGAGTCGTGCGAACGAGAACTTCTCCTCCGCAGTACGGAGCCGCATCATATCCACCCCACGATCCGTGATCCGCTCTATTGGGGATTTCAGGGCTTCCGCCGCCCCCGCCAGCATCTCCTCATACCTTACGAAAGCAGCTTGGCGTCTTCCCCACCATGAATCTATGAACTCAGCCCAGTTGAAGTGAAATATTCGTCTGTTCTCGGTCACGAACAGATATTCGATGAATCGAGGTAAATTTTTTTGTATATCATTATAATCATTAAATTGCAGCGCCACGCGCGTTTTTTTTACCAACAGTGGAGAACTTCTCTCGTTCTCAAACAGCATATGGTAATACGCCGATACAACCACATCCCGTCCATCTCGCAGCACGCAGAACACGTTTTTCAGAAAAGGCGTATAGAGAAGGTGTCCGTGCATTACACAGCTTTCTACTTTTGGACGCCTGTTTCTCGGAAATGGCACTCCAAGGTACTCGCTAAGAATCTGTCCGACCCAGGTTCCTCCAGACTTTGGATATTCGGTAACGATATATAAAGGAAGAATGCCAGACAACATGTTATTCATCATCAAACGCTGTAGAGCGTCAGCCTTGATCCTAAGATTGCTACGCGTATCCATAACCTTCTACCCGAGCGCATCAGTTTATTATTAACCAGAGCACAAAATGTTTTATTAATTCATCCCGCAGCGCACTGCACGTGGGGTTTGCGCGCACTGCACGTGGGGTTTGCGGAAGTAACGTTGGACGATGGTGGGTTTGCGCTGCGCCAACGTCAAACAATTCTGCGAACAAATTCATAATCGAACTTCCGATTCGGGACTCTACAGAGATCTCCCCTTTATTCCCTTGTGCGCACCATCCAAAGTCTCCAGATATAGCTCCCGATACTCGCTTGCCATTCGGACAGGCGTGTACAGTGACGCCATTCGCCGCCCAGATTCTGCCAAACCGAGCGCTAGGTCGGGATCTCCTGCTATCGCCTGCAGCCGCTCGGCGAGAGCGACTGGGTCTCGCGGGTCGAACACAAGCGCACATTGCTCATCACGAATGATCCGCCTGTGTGCGTGGATATCCGACACCACGGCAGGCAGACCAATTGAAAATGCCTCCAACATTACATTAGGCATCCCTTCAAACCAGGAAGGGACAGCTAGCACGTTGGCAGACCGCATGAACTCATAAACATCGCGACGGAACCCCAACATCTTTACGCGATCCGCAATACCTAACGTCTCCGTCATCCTGACGAGATTATCACGATCCTCCCCCTCGCCACAGATTAAACATTCCCAATCTACTGTCCGCGGGAGAAGCAAAAGAGCTCTCAGTAAGCAGACCCAATTTTTCTGAAAAGTGAGCCTGCCGACAAATAGAATCCGAAACAGACCCTCTTGCTGAGCAGCAATGAGATCTCTCTTGTATCTCGGATCAACCTCTACCGCATTGGCAATCTCAACACCGTTTTTCTTCCTATACAACCATTGATGTGGAGTGCTCGAATGTGCAACGTCACTGTTTGTCACGATACGCGCCGCAAACAAAGACGTTACCAGGAAATCAAGCGGCCTTAGCGGATGGTCGAAACGCATCGTATTCCTATACGAACAAATGCATGGAATACCCCTTTGCGCGGCAACAAGCACCGTCGGAATCGATACCGCTGGAGGTATCCAACAATGGATGATGCTCGGCCGAAACCTCTTCACAGCTTGTGTGATACTGTGAAACAACAGGCGGCCACCTCGCTTGGACCTCTCACACACGAACAACCGGATTGGCCCCTCTCCCTCGAATGCCCCATTATTGTCTACGCAGAAAATTCCGCATTCGACGCCTTGTGCCACCAAACTCTTTACCAACAAACGAAGTTGGCGCTCAGCCCCACCCCCCTCTAGCGAATGGATGCAGTGCAATACCCTCATAGAGTCTGTTCGAATTCTGCCGCGTTTTCCTCGATCCTCAGATTGTCGCTAGACAGAGACGCTGGCCGCATCTGACGATCCGCGCAACAATTACCGCCCATAGCGAAGACGTTTTAACGGCTCATCCATGACATGCATGGCGTTCCATGCCCCCTACTGATCCGCAATTCTCGAGGCCGATCCCTATCCCTTTCACCCCTTGCCCCACATCCGCACGAAGGAGGCTGGTCGCCGCACCCCGATCACGCCGCAGCGTGATGATTACCTACGAACGACGATGGTCACCGCCAAGTGTTCGGCTTCCTCGGAAGCCAGGGAAACGCAAAAAGCCTCCAGATCACGAGTGTAATTACTACGAAAACACTCGGGTGAAAAAATGTCGCCATATCGTCTCGAACAGTGCGCATCAGTCCCCAGAACATCGTCCCCAAAAAAATGAGGAGGCTCGGACTACCAAGGATCGCAGCGCCATCGACTCGAGCGAGAGCGTACCCTATCCCGACAAAAAAAACAATGACGCCAACAACCCCGAAATTAAGATACGGCTCCCCTATCCCGGTAAAGCCAACCCCTTCCCCGTGGCGGAATTTCCACATGTCAAGGTGATACGTAATCCAGTCGGACGGCGGCATCTTACTGATCGCTTCGCGGTCGTTCCAGGATTGCCGCTCCCCCACAGCTCGGGAAGACTCGCGTATCTTTGGCGTGAGGTTTGGAATCGAGTCCACCAATCCCTTGAGGTAAGTGTGCCCGTACTGGTATGGATCTAGCATGGGGACCCTTTCCAGCACGTGCGCCAGCAGCCCACCGGTCTGGCCCAGCGCGAACACCTTGTCCGCACTCACCTCGTTCCACGCATCAAGAAAGGTTGTCCGGTCCCAGTCCTTGTACGGACCGGCAGCACGCACCACGCCCACGATGGGAATCAGGATGAACATCGCTGCAAGCGCCAAGCCCGCTACGGCCGCCGGGATCCTCCGCCCGGTCTTCACCCAGATCACACTTCCCACGAGCAGAGGCATCAGTGCGTATGTTCTGTACCCCGACAGCATGATCAAGAGACCCCCGACGGCAGCGCAGATCGCCGATAAGATCTTCTGCCATTTGTTGCTCGCCCCAATTACAAGGAGCGTCGCAGCGCCAGGAAAGACCATCAAGAATGCACCAAGCCCTCGGGTATCTCGAACGCCGCGAAAAAAATCTACCCGAGCGTATGCCAGTAAATTTCCAAACGACGCGAGCGCTAACCCGGCGAAGACCAAAGAGGCTAGCATCAACCCCACTCCATCGAAAAATACCAGACGCTTAGCCCACTCCACAGTCTCCTTCTCCACTCCGGGGGTCGCGCGACCACCTCTTTGCATGAGCGCTACTGCGGTACCTACTCCGAGAGACCCCAGGCTCAGCACCGTGTACCAGGCGCTATACTCTAGCCATTTTTCGAACTCCCCGCCGCCCCAGCCAAACTTCTCAAATACATTCAGCGCATCGGGGATAGTCACACCAAGATGAAACAACGATAAGACCACGACGTAGAGATTCGCAAAGCTATAGAGGCTTCGATAATACACGAACGAGCAAACGAAATACACACACAGCCACGGAAGACTCACGGCCGTGATTAGCACCTTCCAGTTCGAGTGATTTTCTACGCCAATAGCCAGAAAATAACTCGCAACCATCCCGGCGATGACGCTGACCACCAGCATGACCGTGGCGACCACAGCGGCTGTCCTGTTCTCCATCACCGCAAGCTCGCCGTCGCCGGCCACAGCCAAACGCTTACCGCCAGACGCTTGCTTTAATGCTTCAGTCGACATACTCACGAAGCCATAGCTCCAAAAACATAAAGGCCCACAGACGATTGCTCCAATCTCTTCTTCCCGAGATATGTTGATCCAACATCATACGAAGCGCATCTGGCCGAAACATTCCCCTATTTGCGCACCTTTCATCGAGCAACACCTGGCAGGCCATATCCCGCAAGGGCCCTCTAAGCCAGGCTGCCACCGGGATCGCGAACCCACTCTTCCGCCGCTCCATGATCTCCGCGGGAAGCATGTCCTTTATCGCGTTTCGAAGCAGCGCCTTCCCCTCACCATGGGCACGGTTCAATCTCGCTGGAAGCCGTGACATTAGTTCTACCACGTTCTGATCAAGAAACGGACACCGAACCTCCAAGCTAACGGCCATCGACGCGACATCCGTTTTCGTCATCAGGCAGTCTGCGAGATAGTACCGTTTGTCGTGGCGTAACATCCAATCGATGGGCGAGAGCCCATCGTCACAGGCCAGGGCCCAATAATCCGGTAAGCCAAACTTCGGCTGGCTTTCCCACCGGATCCGGGCCTTGAATTCCCTCGTATACAGCCACTCCTTTTCTTCGCTCTTCAACAGACTCATATAGATATGATACCGACCGGGACAGTCCTCGGCAGCCATCCGACACGCTCGCCGGATTCGGGCAACGGTGTTCCCGTGCGAATAACGACGTAGCACCTGCGCCATCGTCCAAAATGTTCGCCTCCGTACCGAGCTCGGGATCCAGTCCAGACCAGACCATCGATCTACCGCTCCATAGTGCCTATACCCAACGAAACTCTCATCTCCCCCATCCCCACTCAGCGCCACCGTCACATATTCCTTTGTCGCTTTGGACACATAGTAGGTTGGAATTACCGATGGATCCGCAAATGGCTCACTATGCATCCTAACCAGCATCGGCAATACATCAATACACGAAGGTCGAATGACAAGCTCGTTATGATCCGTTCCGTAGCGATCCGCCACCATCCGCGCATACGGAAGCTCATTAAAGTCCCCCTCCGCAAACCCGATTGAGAAAGTCTTCACCCTTTCCGCGCTTTCCATTGCCATCAGGGCGACCGTAATGCCGGAATCGATACCGCCGCTCAGGAACGCGCCAATCGGGACATCCGACACGAGCCGCCGTCGTACCGCCGCCCTCAATTCCGCGATTATCGAGCCTTCCAGTATTTCCCGATCGGGGAGTGTCCTCTCCACCAACGGAGGCGTCCAATAACGCGCCACCCTCATCGTCCCATGCGTATCGCAACTCAGTGTATGTCCCGGTGGAAGCTTATTGATCTCTTTGAACACAGTTAACGGGCTCGGTACGTACTTACACGTGAGATAGGCATCAATCGCCCGATCACTCACGGATACCGAAACGCTGGGATCGATCCGAATTGCCGGAATGGTCGACGCAAAGATCAATGCACTTCCATTGTTCGTATAATAGAACGGCTTTTTCCCCAATCGGTCCCGCCCAGCGAACAATCGATTGCGATTCATGTCCCAAATCGCGAACGCGAACATCCCGTTCATGTGGGCGACACAGTCATCTCCATATTCTTCATAGAGATGAACGATCACTTCCGTATCCGTATTCGTCCGGAACCGGTGACCGACTCTTTCCAGTTCTACACGAAGCTCCATGAAGTTGTAGATCTCGCCATTGAACACCACCCATACGGTCGCGTCCTCGTTGCATAACGGCGCTGTTGCTTCTCTCCTCAAATCGATAATCGAAAGCCGCCGTTGCCCCAAACCGACGTACGGCCCGATGAAGAACCCCTCATCGTCCGGCCCACGATGCACCATGGTGTCCGTCATACGCCGCATGAGCGTCTCTTCAACCCCCCCCCCCCGAAAACTCATCTTCCCAACGATTCCGCACACGCTCACGCCTCGTAGGCTCACCAAAGACCCGTCACGTCCGTTCAATCACAGGCCGCTCCCGGTTCGGCCGGGTCCGATTGATTGCCTTTTCCGCGCCCCTCTAGCCAACAGGGCTCAGGGTGGGGCCCCACACCCCATGTATTTCGCACGAGTTATCCGCAATGCAATCCATGGGCACAAGAATTCGACGTCCACCGGCTGAATTACACCGAAAAGGTTTAGGGCCAACCGAACCGATTTTGCCGCCCATCCCGGAAGCTTAGCGTGCCAGCTAACCTGAGAGGGATCTATTCGGGTGACTTCGACGTTTCCGGAAAGGCTACTCAGCGCCAATTTCTTCATTGCGTCACAGGTCATAATGTTGAGATTGTGGATCTCGAGATTGTCCGGATCAAGATATCGCTGCAATGTTCCATAGATTCCGCGATAATTCGGGACAAGTATCAGGCAGACGCCATCTGGCTTCAGCAATTCTATATGTTTTGATACAAGCTCACGCGGATCATCGAAATGCTCTATTACGCCAACACTATATACAAAATCGAAAGTCCCCATCGGGATCGACATATCAAATACATCTTCACACAGCAGGTCTCCGCTTAACCCCAGTACCGAAAACAAGTTTTTTGCAATCTCAACACCGCTTACTGAATAGTCAACCCCAGTGACTATCGCCCCGTATGTTTTCGCAACATAAGCTAACTGCTTGCCCGGAGCAAACCCGATCTCCACTACCCGCATCCCCTGCCGGATCTCTCTCCCTAACAAACGTTGTAGATTCCTAGTAGTAACGACTAGCCGTGATGGGAGTCGCATACGTGGCTCCCGAGAATGGAAGGCTTCCCAGTAACGGTTGCTCGTCTTTCGAGTTTCCTTCGTCACCGCTGCATCCCCAACGTTTTCTGATCGCATTCCAAAACCCATCTATGATCGATATGGCCTCAATAGACTTTTCAACTCCGCCCTTATCGCCACACTCGCCAAGACACAAAATACGGCAAGTCCAGCGATGTAGTAGGCCCCTGCGATACATCCACTATCCAGACGCTGGCTGGCAACCACCAGGTGGCAGACCGCCACAATGACGATTGCCACTACAACAGCGGAAAGGCCATGAAGCAGAACATCTCTCGGGATTCTAATAAAACCACCTCTGGCGAGCACAACATTCATGGCAAGGAGCGACACGCAATATGTCAACGCAGTCGATATGGCAATCCCATTTATTCCAAATAATTTCATAAATACGGCGTTCCCGGCAACGTTTATGATTGCATTCGCCGCACTAAGAGGGATGAATATTTTATTCTTACCAAGAGCCGAAATAAGCGTGAACGCTGCAGCGCTGACCAGCAACGGAGGAAACTGCAACGCGTAGAACGATAAGACGCCTGCAACAGCGATAGTATCGCTCTGGCAAAATTGTCCTCGCTCGTATAGCAATTCGACGGCTGGGTATGAGATCGCGTTGACAAATATCGCCAAGGCACATCCTGTCCATATCGCGATTTTTAAAAAGATCACGTAGGAGTCGTTTAACGACGCAACATCTCTTTTCGAAACTTGCCTACTAAAGTGTAGGAGCAACGCTGGAGCCAGCGCACCAGTTGTAAGGGAGGAGACGCCAACCGCGAGTCGATTCGCGTAGCCCAACGTGGCAACTGCTCCGGTGCCAAGGAAGGATGCCATCCATTGGTTGATGATGGGACTGACGTAAACAATAGACGTTCCCGCCGCAAGCATGAAGAATTGCGACTTAACCTCCGCTCTTACCCGAAGAGAGTCTGTCATAGTACAGGTACCAAGGAGATCCTCCATCTTTAGCAAAAACCCGGAAAGGCACAACTGAATGGACGCGCCAACTGCGCCACCGATGCACGCTCCATAGATTCCAAATTCCCCCTGTAGAAGCAATGCTCCAGACGCTATTCCGAACGGCAACGTGACACGGCTTAGCGTCGGGACGAAGAATCGACCGCGAACATGTAAGGGGCCGTCATTTAGAGCCGCCAATACAGACAGCAGCATCATTGGAAGCACGGCCCATGAAATGTACGTGAGAAGGTGGACGCCTCCTACGGGGAGCCTCGCCCCCAAGAAGCGGACGTAAAGCGGGGCGGTGAGCGCAACCAACGCCCCAACTGAGACAGTCACGAGACTATTGCCAAGGAAGAAACCGCCAACCACATTTCGAAGAACGGTTGCCCCGTGAGCCTGCTCAACCTTCTCGAGAACCGGAACCACTGCATTTCGAAATGAGCCAATCGCCACCGTCGCCAAGAATACCGGCACAGCAAGTGCCAAGTAGAATGCATCCGCTGTCAGAGATGTTCCGTAGACCGCCGCGATGGCCACATCCCTTCCCAGGTTCGCCAAAGTGACCATCAGCGTAGCAGCGCTCAGGTGGACGCTGGCTCGCATGACTCCTGTTTTTCGCGTTGGTGTGGTCACCCGCTTCCGTTCCGTCGTTGACCGGAATCCCACTACCCGGTAGTTGAGGTTACTCGGTCGAAACAGTCGAACCAGATCACGTGCTGGTAATCGACTGCGGCGCCAAAAAATGCGTCATGGGAGTGCGCGACCGCCATCGCGCGGCGGACGGAGTCAATATCATCCGCGCGCTGCAACCGCTCGTGACACAGTTCTACCCGGGGCGACGCATGGCTGCGGTAAGGCGAAAGCTCTTTCTTCAGGGCGGACGGACGCCCTTCGTTCATCTCACCATTCAACCCAGTCCAACTAAACGATGAGTTGCCGACAAGGATCGCCTCCGGAAACTCCTCCCGAAGAGCGATGATCGCATCCTGAAGCGCCGAATTCATCTCCGCCCGTACGGCGGAATCGGGATGTGCCCTAGTATATACGGTGCACTGGTCCAACAGCAGACCAGCGTACGGATAGGATCGCAGCGTGGCACGACATGCATCGAAGAACGCATCTCGCCATTGCGGGCGACGCGGATCGAAAATCCTACGTCGTGGGACCTTTCCCCACCCCGCCACCGCTGGAATCATACCACCCGGGTATGAACACCACGCTCCTTGAACCTTTCGAAGGATATCGTGGCCGGGCCCCGGGACAGGTGTCTCCTCGATCACCATCTGATAACCGAGTAACAGTATCTCCGCGTTTAACGCCTTGACACGATCTCTCCAACGCCTGAAAGGTCCTCGGTCGTCCTGCGGCACAAGTGCTATCGGGTATCTTGCTACGATCGGTTCCTGCCCACCCTGCCCAGGAGCATCTGGCGTAATATACGCTGTGCAAAAGAAACGTGGAATCGACTGGATCACCTCAGCCAGCGATCGGTGAGGCCGACGGACATATGCGTCGCTCCTAATGCCCATGGAAGAAATAAATACATCACAAAAGGCCAGTGACGCACCACGACGGACCGATAACGCAAGGAATTCCCGTCGCGTGCTTTTCGTTGGCAACGAACTACCTTCCATCAATTCGGTGGACTCCAAGTGGCGCCGTACGTGACGACGTATCGTGATCAGACCGTCATCACGCACGCGAAGCCACCCCTACCTGCGCCCAGAGTGCTGCCGCCACCGCTGCGCCGCCACGATCACGCCGTTCTCGGCGAGCAGGATCACGAATGCGGCCATGAAGACGATCCAGCCGGCGAAGGAGTGGAAGAAGCCCTCCGCCGCCTTGACGCTCCAGAAG
>Ga0210051_1006252_pt1 | contig 11239 bp, 9 predicted proteins | sample CryGey092014_all_FD_185464 | JGI IMG/M metagenome (GOLD analysis project Ga0210051, IMG submission 185464) | Groundwater microbial communities from aquifer - Crystal Geyser CG23_combo_of_CG06-09_8/20/14_all (SPAdes) (version 2) | ecosystem: Environmental > Aquatic > Deep subsurface > Groundwater ...
TTGTTTGACGATTTAATTCGTGGTCAAATTGTTTTTCAAAATTGCGAACTGGATGATCAAGTTATTTTAAAGTCAGATGGATTTCCGACTTATCACTTGGCAGTGGTGGTTGACGATCATCTTATGGATGTAACCCATGTGCTTCGAGCTGAGGAGTGGCTGTCGTCAACGCCGAAACATATTTTAATATACCAAGCACTAAAATGGCAGCCGCCAAAGTTTGCTCATTTGCCAATGATTTTGGGTCCGGATAAATCTAAGTTAAGTAAACGTCATGGAGCAGTTTCGGTTTTGCAATATAAAGAGCAAGGATATTTACCACAGGCGATTGTTAATTTTTTAGCTTTTTTAGGTTGGAATCCGGGTACAAATCAAGAGATTTTTAACTTGTCAGAATTAGTTGAAAAGTTTAATATAGGCAGAGTCCAAAAGGGGGCCGCCATTTTTAATTTAGATCGGCTAAATTGGCATAATAAATTTTATATTAAAAATATGCCCCAGAAAGAACTGGTTGAAAAGTGTTTGACGTATTTGCCAGAAGATAGTCGTAAAAAGGTGGAAAATTCAGAAATTAATTTTGACGAAGTGGTAAAAGCAGAAAAAGAAAGGCTAATAACGTTGGGTGACATTAACGAATTAACTGAGTATTTGTTCTGCGACATTTTAGAGTATGATCAACAATTGTTGTTTTGGAAAGAAATGACGCAAAAACGATTATTGGAAGCCCTATCTTTTGCCATGGAACTAATCTTAAACTTAAAATCCACAGAGTTTTCCACAGAAAATATCCAAAAAGCACTTCTCCACAGCGCAAAAAGCTTTTCAAGTGATAGGGGAGAGCTACTTTGGCCGATGAGAGTGGCCTTATCTGGTCAAAAAGCATCATTACCACCAGCGGACTTAATCCATATTTTGGGCGTAGATAAAAGCATTCGGCGACTCGAGGCGGGAATTAAAAAGGTAGGTATGTAGTTTATACCGAGATACTAAAAAACATAATATAGCGTTCTACGACAATGAAAAATGCTTATTTCAACAAATTTTCTATAATAACATCACTTATCCTGGTAGTGGTTTTGTCCAATGTTCTATTTAAATCACGTGTTGGTTATGCTAGTTTAGTTAATGAAATTGATCAACAGATTCAAGGCGCTTTTAGTGAGCAACAAAAGCTTGAGATTCAAGCGCAGAAATATCGCGCCCTAACCGAGGCAAAGCGTAAAGAAATTAAGAGTTTAAATCAGGAACTGGGACTTATGCAAGCAGAAATTGATGAGATAGATAACCAGATTGATTTGACAACTAATAAAATTAATCAAACTAACTTAGAACTTTTAAAAACCCAATATGATATTGAGCAAAAACAAGCAGTTATTAATCTGCAAAAACAGGCATTGTCAGCCATGCTTAGAGAGACCTATCAAACAGAGCAGGTCAATCTTTTGGAAATTATTTTACAGAGTGATTCTTTGTCTGATTTTTTTAGTAGCTTAGTTTATTTGGATACTCTTCAGAGGGCGGCCAAGGAAGCAGTAGGGGAACTTCAGGACGTTAAGCAACGACTTGATGTATATTTTCAGGATCAAGATCGGCAAAAAAAACAACTAGAGATAGACAAACAGTCATTGGCGTCTGATAAGGGACAGGTACAAAATCAGAAGTTGACCCGCGAAGATTTACTAGTAACGACAAGTGGTCAGGAAAAAGAATATCAAAAAATTCTGGATCAAATAGAAGTTCAGAAAAAGCAAATTCTTGGCGATATTGATCGGTTGCGTCAAGACCGGAGTCAAGAATTGGCGCGACTTGAAGCCGGTCAGCAAAAACCAAAAGAAGGGATTGGGTCAGAATCTTGGTATTTTAATCAGACGAACCCAGAATGGGGGACAACCAGGATTGGTTTATCGCGTTCTTTATTAAAGGATTATGGCTGCGCGGTAACATCTGTGGCTATGGTTTTTAAATATTATGGCGCTGACATTGACCCTGGCCGTTTAGCCAACCAAAAAATATTTTGGTATAATTTAATTATGTGGCCTGACCGATGGCAGGGGGTAGAATTGGTTTTAAACACAAAACATCAGGGCGTTGATTGGTCGCGTATTGATCAGGAATTAGAGACAAATCATCCTGTGATTATTTATATTCAGGCGGTGGGGCGTGGTTCTGGGCATTATGTGGTTATCCACCATAAAGCCAGCGATGGTCGTTATGTGGTTCATGATCCCTATTGGGGGCCGAATCTTTATTTAGGATCATCAGAAGCGTTGTTGGCGAAACTTTATAATACGACTACTAAAATAGATCAGATGATTATTTATCACTAATACTTCGGTATCTTGTATAATCTGCGACACGGTTATTGAATGTGCTTGGGGCTAATTTTTCATGGTTTCTCGTCTGTCTTGTTGTAGTTTTCTGAAAGCGGGAGATATGTGCGCGAGGATGGAAGCAGTAATCCTTAAATAATATATCAAAAATTAAAATATAAATGCCTTGTAAGCCAATTTTGCAAGGCATTTTTGTTATAAAAAAGCAGAAAGTTATCCACTTGACCAAAAGATAAAAAGCGCTAAAATTAAACCAATAACCACTTCCTACAATGTAGATTAAAAGAACTGAAGCTCTTTTGTCATTCTCGGACTTGATCCGAGAATCTCGTTGCTTATCAATTAGATCCTCTGGCCCGACCAGAGGATGACAGCCGCTTATATTTATATGCAAATTTCTTCAAGGCCAATCATTGAATATATTCCTGACTTCTTGGATTATTTAGACATTGAAAAGGGTTTGGCGAGCAAGACTCAAATGAATTATGAGCGGTTTTTGCGTAAGTTTACGGATTGGCTAAATCAAGAGAAATTAGCCAAACTACTCCCTCATGAGTTGACGTCGGATAATGTTTGGCAATATAAAGTGTATTTATCTCGTCAAAGTATTAATAAAAAAACTGGTAATGAATTAAAAAAATCTACGCAAAATTATTATTTAATTGCTCTGCGTAGTTTGTTAAACTATTTTGCCGACAAAGATATTCAGGCGTTACCGGCTGACAAAATAAAATTAGCTAAAGATAAAAAAGAAAAATTAGTCCATTTTTTAAACTTAGAACAAATTTCTAAACTACTTTCTACTCCAATGACGCAAAATGTGATTGGCTTACGCGATAGGGCGCTTTTAGAAGTTCTTTTTTCTACTGGTTTGCGCGTGGCTGAATTAGTTAGTTTAAATCGTGACCAGATTAAAATTCAGCCAAATATGGATATTTTAGAAGTTAGTATTATTGGCAAAGGCGGTCGAGCCCGGATAGTTTATTTTTCCCAGCACGCCTTACGTTGGGTCGCGAAATATCTTAAAACCAGAACCGATGATGAAGAGGCGCTATTCATCAATTATACGAGCGCCCACTCCCCTACTACCTCTAAGCGCTTAACCGTGCGTTCAGTAGATAATATTGTGAAAAAATATACTAAATTAGCCGGCATTCCAGTGATGACTACTCCGCATACCTTACGCCATTCTTATGCTACTGACTTATTAAATCAAGGCGTTGATTTGCGTATGGTCCAAGAGTTTCTTGGTCATCGCAATATCGCGACTACCCAAATTTATACCCACGTGACTAATAAAAAACTCCGTGATGTTTATTTAAAATATCACGGAGGTAAAGATTTGGGAAAATAATTAGATCTCGCGCTTTATTGCTAAATCCGCGTAAAGCACTCCTTTTTTATTGACGCCCCAAAAAGATTTGGCAGAGATCGAGCGAATTGCGTTGTCTGGCGTCCTGGTTCTGACCGTAATTTCCTCTATTAAATTTGTTTTATCTATGGCTATGGCTTTTAGTTCAGTTTTGCGTCTACGACCCTTTTTGCCTTTATCAATATCCATACCCCAATGGTCAATAATGATATAATGGGGGCCGCAAGGACATTTAATCAATTCATGAGCGATCTCGGTCAACCTATGACGCGTATCAATGACTAATATTTCGCCCGGTCTTAACGATAATGCTTGTTCTATTATGGAAGTTCCCGAATTATCAGGCATAACTGTTTGTATGTCTAATCTCATTTTTAACCTTCTCCTTTTTAAAAATTTTATAGATAAATTTTAAGAATTTCTCCTCTGCGTAACTAAGCGTCTGTATTTAAGCACATCTTAGCGAAATAGTCAAGTTTTAGACATTGAATATTCGAGATCCTTCGCTGCGCTCAGGATGATAGACTCGTGGTCATTCTGAGCCGAAGGCGAAAAATCTCTGAGGTGGTATAAAGCTCGAGATTGCCACGCCTCGGCCTCTTATAGCTTCGGCTCTCAATGACATTCCACGTCACATTATTCAATATTCAATTCTTCATTGCGATAGCCGAGTTTTTGGCGAATAATAATACTTTGTAAAATTCCTAGGCCAATAAAATTGATTAATAAGTTGCTTCCACCGTAACTAATAAATGGTAAAACAATTCCTGTGATCGGGAGTAACCCTAAATTAGTGCTGATGTTGATAGCGACTTGAATAAAAATTAGGAGCAAATAACCCAAAGCGAAAAGTCGTGCGAAGTTGTTCTGGCTTTGCAGACAAACCTTAAGAATTCGCCAAAACAAAAAAGCAAAAATTGACAATAAAATTATCGCGCCAATTAACCCCCATTCCTCAGATAGGGCGGCAAAAATAAAATCATTGTGCGCTTCTGGCAAAAACCCCAGCTGGGTCTGTGGACCTTGTGCCAATCCCCTACCCCATAAACCGCCATTCCCGATGGCGATTTTTGATTGAATAATATTATAGCCAGCGCCTAATGGATCTTTATAGGGGTCAAGAAAACTTAACAGGCGAGCTTTTTGATAATCTTTGAATAAGAAAAACCAAGCGAGAACGCCACCGCCAATACCGGCAATACCGAGCGTCGCAAAATGTCTCCATTTAATACCTGAAATAATCATTATCCCAAGCCAAATAAATCCTAAGATAATTACCGAACCAAAATCCGGTTGTTTTAGGGCTAATGTCACGGGGATGGCCAGATATAGACCAGAAATTAAAATATGTCTTACGCGATACATTTCTATATGGCGGCTAGAAAAATATTTGGCCAAAATAAAAACCATTACTAATTTGATTAATTCTATAGGTTCAAAATTAAAAAATCCTAAATTGTACCAACTGCGTGAACCGCGAATGGTAGTTCCAAAAAACAGCAATCCTATTAGGGTGGCAATGGCAATAAAATAAAATGTGATTAAAATCCATGAATGTTCGCGAAAAATACGGTAGTCAACTAACGATAATCCAATCATCACCAAAAAACCAATAGCATAAAAAAGAAGCTGTTTTTGGGCCATATGCCAGTCAGAGTTCTGATGTGTGGTGCTGTAAACCATTAAGATACTCGTAATTGTTAAAATAAAAATAGCTGAAATTATCAGCCAATCAAGTTTTTTTAATAAAGAAAAACTAGAAAACATATAGCAATTTTTTGTCATCCTGAATACATGCCGCGGGCAGTCCCTTTGGTTCATTTCAGGACCCTGTAGGGAACAAAAATTTTTGTTCCCTACAGTTTACGTACTGGATGTTGAAATGAGTTCAGCATGACAGCGAATAATTTATTTTAAGAAATTGTTGGTAATGGGTAGATCGGGTTCTACTGTTAGACGGTAAACATTTTCTTTAATCTCAGTCAGCCATTGATAGTTTATTTTTGTTTCTTGGTTAGCGACTAAGTTATCAATTTGTGTTTGACGGGCGGCGATTAAATTATCATTAGCGTCTTCTAAGACAATATTAATTTTTATATTTGTCAAATCAAACTCATTCTTATTGACAATAATAGCCGACGCTTGAGCATAGGGTGGCCCTTGGGATAGTTTTTGAAATTCTTTTTGAAATATTTGAATTTGAGGTTCGTGATATTCGGTGTACGCCTGCCATAAGGGCGGATCGTTTTTAAAAATAACACGGCTTAGATTAGTTGTACATGGTACTTCGTTGGCGATAATATATTTTTCTTGATTAGGCAAAAGCCAGGTTGAGCCGTTGATTTGATTAACAAGATTGCTACTAGACCCTTGTTGTTCAAAAAGTAAAAATTGATAATTTATCTGGCGCGAAAAATGATATGGGTTGGGATTTTTAATTTTGGCCACTAGATCACACTCCCCTATTGTTTGTTGAGCGCTCTTAGCCCAAATAATCTCAATGTCTTTTGGCGCTAAAATCGGCGGCGTGACACCCGGTTTTTGTCGGACTTTAAAATAAATCCCAGCGCCAATGGTGCCAAAAATAATTAAATAAAGCAAGCCGTATAAAATTTGTTTTTTAATTCGTTTTTTCATTTTTTAATTTGATCTCTGGCTTAGCATAAGGAAATTAACACAAAATAACCAATAAAACCAATAATAATGGCTGCATCTGCCAAAATCTTGCCTTGCATTTTATTTTTAGCAATATAAATTCTGGCAACAATACCTGTTAGAAATATTACACCAGAGATATCGGCTGCCGGATAATCACAATGTAATATAGTGGCTAATAATAAGTTAGCTATCGTCAATATGATGCTAAAAATAGTCAAAAGGCTTATTTGCTCTAAGTATCTTTTTAAATTCATCATAATCATTCATTTTAACATAGACTCCAAAAAAGTAAAAGATTTGTTGAAAAAAAACCACCTAGCTATAAATAATAAAGCTGGCGATGGTTTGAGCTTAAATCCAGGGATGGGAACTACCTACTTTCGCAAGTCCGAGGACTTACTATCATCGGCCTTGGGGCATTTCACTTTTGTGCTCGTCCCTCACTAATTGTGTAAATGCTTTGGTGGCAGCTACCTACTTTCGCAAGTCCGAGGACTTACTATCATCGGCCTTGGACCATTTCACTTCTGTGTTCGAGATGGGAACAGGTGGGACAAGTCCAGTATAGCCGCCACCAAAACATTCAATTGATGAAGGGTGAGAAAGATGGGATCACGTAGGACAACCCCAGTATAGTTCCCATCTCTGGATTAAAGATATTTTTTAGTTGATTTTTTCAGATATAATTCTTTGTAGGATAACTCTTTTTTCTTAGCCTTCGTCGCTTTAAAAAGCTGCGAGGGCTAAGGGTTAAGAAAAAATTTGATCAATTAGTAGCGCTCGGCTAAAATCATTGCTGACCTTACACCTGCGCCCTATCAAGGTCATAATCTCTGACCGATCTTAAATGATACCTTATCTTGGGTATGGCTTCGCGCTTAGATGCTTTCAGCGCTTATCACAACGAAACATAGCTACCCAGCAGTGCCGTTGGCACGACAACTGGTAGACCAGAGGTTTCTTCCCTGAGGTCCTCTCGTACTATCAGGGACTTCCCTCAAGTATCAACGCCTGCGGCAGATAGAGACCAACCTGTCTCACGACGGTTTGAACCCAGCTCGCGTATCTCTTTAATTGGCGAACAGCCAAACCCTTGGGGCCTCGTGAATCATATTGTTACCAATATGCTAGACTATACCTTCATCGTATTTTGAAAAATCAAAACTTAGATGCAAGCCGTATGATTAAAGTTTAAACCCTTAATCGCATCTGTAATTTACAGAATTAGTCGTTAGGAGAAACACTTTCCTCTATCATTCGAGCAAAATTTTTACGTCTTCCTGCTGAACGAACGTTAAATTTCGATAATTGATCAGCCATTTTAGCAATTTTGATCAAATTAGAAACAGTTAAAATTTTTGTTCCGATAATTTTAATAGCTAATTTAGCCTGTTTTTGTTTAATCTTTAAGTAGATAACTATTAATTTAAGGAATTTTTCTATTGCTAACTGATCTAAGCTATACCATTTGTATTGAGTGCGGTTGTGTCTGATGTGGCCGAACCCTATTGTGCGTTTGGACCGCTTTAGTATGGCATTATTATTTTGGCTGATTTTTATGGCAACGCGTACTCTAAAGCCAAATTTCTTTTCATTGTGCTTTTCAATGCATGCCATAATAGCGCCATCGCCATCAATCAGACCCGCCAAATATGCTCGATCAATTTTAGAAAGTATTTTTCTCATGGGATTGACCTTTATTAAGCAATTATACCTGGAACCTGCGAATACGTCAAAATATGTCAAGTTGCTTAACAATGGCTTTCCCCATTTTGGGCTTGTTTATTACCTTTATATTTCTATAAAGGAGAGAAGTTATGTTTTCTCCAGTCCCAGGATGAGATGAGCCGACATCGAGGTGCCGAACAGTGCCGTAGATATGGACTCGCGGGCACTACTAGCCTGTTATCCCCGGGGTAGCTTTTATCCGATGATCTTCCCCGCGCCTATAAGCGCGCTGACAACTAACCAGCAGTAAACTGCCAATCAGAAGTCAACGATTAGGGTCGGTTCACTAAGTTCTACTTTCGTAACTGCGCGACATGTCTGTCTTGCAGTAAAGCCGGCTTGTGGCTTTGCCCTATCGGTACGATTTCCATCCGTACCTAGCCGACCTTATAAACGCCTCCGTTACTTTTTAGGAGGCGAGCGCCCCACTCAAACTGCCCACCTGAAACTGTCTCCCGCACTTTCCGTTCTTTACAACATGGTACTTCTCTTGATGCGATTTTTCAAATGACCTAAAGCATTTCCATAATTCTTCAACTTTTTTTCTCTTTCTCTTGCGTCTTCCTCGTTGCGATAAGCTTCATAAAATACAAGAATCCAACATTTGTCTCTTGACGAGTGTTGTGCGAATCGCCTTTTTAGATCATTAGTATAACTAATATAAATCCTTTTTGTCCGAGTATTTTTAAGAAAATACACGTAATACATAGTTTTATATTCTATCAAGATTTATAAAGAACGGAAAGTGCGGGGTTAGAACAAAGCTTCAAAAAGAAGAGTATTTCACTGGCGACTCCGCCCTATCCGAGAATAGAATCTCAAAGTCTCCTCTCTATGCTACGCATCTTAAAACTTAGTTCAATATCAGGATACAGTAAAGCTCCCGGGGTCTTTTCGTCTTGCCGCAGGTAACCGGCATCTTTACCGGTATTGCATGTTCACCGGGCTCCTCGTTGAGACAGCTCCCCAGTCGTTACGCCTTTCGTGCGGGACAGAAGTTACCTGCCAAGGAATTTCGCTACCTTAGGACCGTTCGGTCTATGTTAGCTTATAGTCGCCTATAAGATCGGACTATATCATCTCTTAAAAATCTGTCGGCATTCTAATGACTTTTAAGAGTCTTGCGTGTAGTCTCTGGGGATTCAGATTTCTGATTTCAGATGTTCGAACGTCAGAATCTGTCTTTCCTGCTGATTGGCTGCACTTGTGAAGCATTGTTACTTATCTGTCTCCGACTAAAGTCGGGACTCCAGAATAAGTAGCTCAAGATACACAGCTATTCCAGCATATAGCAAGATTTATTTGCGTAACTACAACGGTTTTGTTTCATAGTTACGGCCGACATTCACCGGCGCTTCGGGCCTTAGCAGACACTGGATAAATCCAACATCCACCTTAGCCGTTAACGTTCCGGCATTGGTCAGGCGTCAGTCTCTATACATCAGCTTTCGCTTTAGCAGAGACCTGTGTTTTTGGTAAACAGTCGCCAGGGAATCTTTAGCTGCGACCCGCTAATCAGATTTTGAAGGGCGAACTAATTATTATAACTAGCTCGCCTATTTGGAGATTATTATAAAATCGGCTGGGGCGGCAGGATTTAAACCCGCAACCTTATTTTTAATTGGCTTGGTCTAAACTTTAATAAATTCACTGTCTGGAATGATTTCAAGATCTTCTGATTGTTCTTTAATAGTGTTGTCTATAACAGTTTGCCAATCTTCTTCTCCAACAGAGAACTTTTCTTTTTCGCCGTCACAATGTCTGCATTTTTTTCTTAATACGAAGTTATGCCAACCACATTTACAAATCCATTGATCGCCCCATAACATTTAATCACCCCCCTTTTTTTTAGATAGTAATTTGTGTGTTGAACATTTCTGGGCTGGGTCCTTTTAGCTTCCCCTCCATTTGATCTAATATGTTCTTTATCAGTTCCTCTCCATATAATGAGGCAAATCACCAGCATCGACAGAAACAACACTATAAATATAATTAGTCATTATTTGTCCTCTTAGTATTATTGTGTTAATGGATTCCCGCCTTCGCGGGAATGACAAACGATAAAACTCCAAAATCTGATTAGCAGGTAAGGCATCTTGCGAACTTACGCCTAGCTTGTTTGCCGAGTTCCTTAACGAGGAATCACCCGTTCACCTTAGTCTACTCGACCAGTCCACCTGTGTTGGTTTTGCGGTACGGTTGCCCTATTTATTTAGGTATTTTAAAAACTTTTCTTGGAAGCTTGCTCACTTGAGTTAGCCGCACCGAAGTTTGGCGTCCCCCCAACCCTTGAAAAATCTTAGGCAAGGGACAGAAATCCAATAATCTGATCAAGCTACTAAACTTCGTCATTTTTAAAACATAAATAAAGCAGTGCTGGAATATTAACCAGCTTGCCATCGGCTTTGCCTCCAACGAATCGGAGGTTAATCTTAGGACCGACTAACCCTTGGATGATGGTCATTGCCAAGGAATCCTTGGACTTTCGGTGTGCCGGTCTCTCACCGGCATTGCGGTTACTTGTGCCAACATTCTTACTCCTTGACTCTCCACCATGGCTTACGCCTTTGGCTTCGCAGTGTCAAGGACACTCCCCTACCACCGATCAGATATCAGATTTCGGATGTCAGATGTCGGAAGTCAGTTAAATTTAATTTTGCTGATATCTGAAGTCTGAAATCTGATCTCTGATATCTGATCGGTTCACATCTTCGGTAATAAACTTAGCCCCGTTAAATCTTAAGCGCCAGATCTCTTAAGTAGTGAGCTGTTACGCTTTCTTTAAAGGATGGCTGCTTCTAAGCCAACCTCCTAATTGTCAGAGAAATCTGACTACCTTTACCACTTAGTTTATTTTAGGGACCTTAGATGGTGATCATGGGCTGTTTCCCTCTTGAGCATGGAGCTTAGCCCCCACGTTCTGACTGCCTGAAACTTGGCTTGTGTATTCGGAGTTTGATTGGATGAAGTAGGCAGAAGCCCAGCCGCATCCATTCAGTGCTCTACCCCACAAGTTGCTTTCAGACGCTAACCCTAAAGCTATTTCGGGGAGAACCAGCTATTACCAGGCTCGATTGGCATTTCACCTCTATTCACAACTCATCCCCTAGTGTTGCACGGCTAGTGGGTGCGGGCCTCCCTTTGGTTGTTC
>Ga0210051_1006254_pt1 | contig 11238 bp, 12 predicted proteins | sample CryGey092014_all_FD_185464 | JGI IMG/M metagenome (GOLD analysis project Ga0210051, IMG submission 185464) | Groundwater microbial communities from aquifer - Crystal Geyser CG23_combo_of_CG06-09_8/20/14_all (SPAdes) (version 2) | ecosystem: Environmental > Aquatic > Deep subsurface > Groundwater...
TCAGGTCAAGGACTATCCCCTTGGATTTTATCTCATCTATAAATGTGGGCATCACCCCCGTCGGCGCGAAGCGGCCTTCCACCCTGCCTTTCTCACCTATGCCCGTCTGAGTGAATTTGAACAGCGTGCTCATCACGATGCTGTTCTGTTCTTTGCCCGTCACCTCGCAGATGTGCGTGACTTTCCTGGAGCCGTCGGAAAACCTGCTCAACTGCATGACGATATTCACGGCCGCGACAATCTGTTCGCGTATGGCCGTCACAGGCAGCTCCATACCCGACATCAGAACGAGTGTCTCAAGCCGGGAGAGGCAGTCCCGCGGATTGTTGGCGTGTATAGTGGTCAGCGAGCCATCGTGCCCCGTGTTCATCGCCTGGAGCATATCCAGAGCCTCTCCGCCGCGGCACTCTCCTATCACTATCCTGTCCGGGCGCATTCTCAGCGAGTTTATCACCAGATTACGGATCTCAACCACGCCTTTGCCCTCTATGTTCGGCGGACGGGATTCCAGGGATATAACATGATCCTGCGGAAGGCGCAGTTCCGCCGCGTCCTCTATTGTGACTATCCTTTCTGTTTTGGGTATAAAGCCCGACACGATGTTCAACATGGTGGTTTTGCCGGTGCCCGTGCCGCCGGATATTATGATGTTTTTCCTGAGCAGCACGCAGACCCGCAGAAATTCCACCATCTCGGCGGTAATGGTTCCCATGTGAATGAGATTGGAAAAAGTAAAACTCTCTTTCTCAAATTTCCTGATGGTGATGGTCGGGCCTACCAGCGAAAGAGGCGGAATTATAACATTAACGCGGCTTCCGTCGGCAAGACGCGCGTCCACCATGGGAGAGGCCTCGTCAATGCGCCGTCCCAGAGGCACAACAATGCGCTGGATGATGTTCATGAGCTCGTCATGCGACGAAAACCGTTTGTTTGTGAGGGAGAGCTTGCCTTTTCTTTCCACATATATTCTGTCCATGCCGTTGACCATGACCTCGGTGATTGACGGGTCTTTCAGCAGATCCTCAATGGGCCCCAGCCCCAGCGCCCTGTCCATTATCTCTTTTGACAGGCGTATCCTGTCCACCCTCTCGGAAAGATTCTTTCCCTCGCTGGCAAGGATGCCGTCTATTTCTCTCTCTATGTCCCTTTTGGCTTTTTCCTCCTGCTGCTTCGTCTTGATAGCGGCGACATCTATCTGCCTTTCCTTGATTCTTTCCACCAGTTTCCGGTATATGCTCTCCTTGAGTTTCTCGTAGATACTGTCCGCTCCGGGGACGGCCGCTGACTGCGCCTCGGGGGTTTGCGCATCAGAGCGGGAATAGTCCCGCCGCGCGTTTGAAAGCATCTGTCGGAGCCCCGCAAATAAGCCCCTGCCCTTCTCCTCCTCGTCCTCCGCGAAACTGAGATTCTGGGCGAGCTGGACGATTTTTCTGCTGAAGAGGGATTTTGGCGCATTTATAACAGCCGGCACACCCTTGTTTATTGACTCAAAAAGCGTTTCGGATTCAGAGGGCAGATCCCAGAAAATATCCTGCTTGAGATAATCTCTGATCTGAGCTTCGGCAAGAGCGCTTTTAAGCCCGCTTTTGTTCAGGACAGGTTTGACCATCTGCGGCGGAAAATGATTTTCTATAAAACCGCTGATAATCTTCTTCGCGTGAAAAAGCGACAGGAGTTCCGGAGTGAAAAGAAGAAAAACAAGATCGCTGGAATCATAAGCGGCTATCTGCACATCTGTAAAACCGCGGCCGAGATTCACGATAACAAAATCATAAGAGTTGTGGAAGGAATCCAGTATTTTGGATATGTGCTGGGGCCGGATATCGGAGGTCTCTTTTTTTTCGGCGGCGCAGCTGAGAAAATCCATGCCGCTTGAATGTTTTGACACAAAGCCCTGCATCATATCGGCGTTAAGCTGATTTAAAACAGGCAGTATCTGTATGAGAGTTTTATCCGTGTGCATCTGGAGCAGCAGAGCGAGCTCCCCGAGGAGGCCTGTGTTGAAATCAAGAAGAACAGTTTTTTTCCCGAGGTTGTGAAGCGCGAGCGCTATGTTACAGGCAAATGTTGTCTGGCCGACGCCGCCCTTGGCGCCGACAATGGTTATAACCCGCCCTTTAGCCATCAGTTTTTCAGCAGATCATCCGTGTCTATCACGGAAAGCGACGGGGTGGCCTTCTCGCCTATCGGCCGCAGCGACAACTGTATTTCGCCGATCTTGGCCAGATGCGTGATTTTCTGCGCCTGATCGGGAGTAAGGGCCAGCGTCACCGTCGGTATCTGCTCATGCTTGTCTTCCTGCGACAGCTCACCCATACCCATACCTTGTTCGCTTTTCTTCTCGGGAGCTATGACAGTCCCCATGATGTTCTGATTATAGGCGAGAACAAGGATATTCTGAAAAGCGGTGAATGACCTGACCATGGGTCGGTGTTTCATCACGAATTCGGATGTGCCTATGACATCCACCCTGTCGCCGGGTTTTATAAGCCGCGCCACACCCGTCACATCGGTAATAGCGATGGAAACAGCCCTGTAGCCCTCGGGAATGACGATAGACATACCCGTTTCCTTACCCGGCTGAACGAGTTTTGTGGAGGTCACCTGTTCGCCCTCCAGTATCGGCACGAGAGTGGCGTTGACATACATTCCCTGTTCGTTCATGAGCTGCCGTACGGTTGTGACGGCTCCGGGCTGCACATAATTGCGGGGGATTCTTTTTGTGTCCACCATATATTCTGTGACGAGCGTACCCTCGGAGATATAACCTTTGGCTACGAGAACATTGATTAGTTCGGCGCCGACTTTGTATTTGTTCTCCACATTGCTCAAAAAAGCCTGCACCAGCAGCACGGCCATAACCCCGAACACGGCGGCTATGAGAATCACTTTCCTGTTTTGCATATTGCCCCTCCTCTTTGTCCTTCAGAATTCGCTCTGTGATTGTATAATATAGTCGCGCTAATATCAATAGCACAAAATGGTGCCAGGGGTTGACTTTCGATACTTGTTGTATCCGCCCCCTCCTTGCTAAGAAAGCTCAATTAAATTATCATTGCGGATATGCGGGAAAAATTCAATATCAGGACTGTTTTGCTTGTGTTTTTTCTGGGCATCGTTTTTGTCCTCAATCTCACAAAAATATCCGACCCTGATTTTTTCTGGCATCTGAAAACGGGCGAGGTAATCGCCGCTTCCGGAGCGCCGGCGCAGGACAGTTATTCATGGACTCACGGGGGCAAAAAATGGCTGGATCACGAATGGCTCTCACAGCTCATTTTGCACGCCGTTTTTCAAACAACCGGTTTCGCCGCTATAATACTGCTTAAAGCGGCCTTCATCACGGGAGCGTTCTTTCTGGTTTTTCTCGCCTGTCTGAAGCTGAGCGCGTCCTTTGAGATTTCCATTTTTATCAGCGCCCTGGGCGCGGCGGCCTCGTCGCTGACTTATTCGGCCAGGCCCTGGATGTTTTCCTTTTTCCTCCTGGCGGCGCTGCTCCTGATTCTGTACGGCGAGAAAACCCGTCTCATCCGCGCCGTCCCCCTTCTTTTTGTTTTGTGGATCAATCTGCACGGCATGTTCATAATAGGCGCCGTCGTGCTTGCCGTCTTTACAGCGGATGATGTGATAAGACGACGCAAATTTTCCGCTCTCGCCGTCATAGCGCTCGTTGCCGCGGCGGCTATCCTTGTCAATCCTTACGGCATAAGGGCGGCGCTCCACCCCTTCAAATATCTTTACGGCTCCACCCACATGCACATGAGCTACATAATGGAATGGATGAGCCCGGACTTTCACTCCGCTCATGGGAAAGCTCTTATCCTTTTTGTATCGCTGACGCTGCTCTCTTTTATTTTCTCTCCGGAAAAACCGGCGGTGAGGGATCTTTTTCTTTATTTTTCATTTTTAGCCGCGTCTCTTTGTTCGGCGAGGAACACACCTCTGTTTATAATCGTGTCCTCTCCCCCCGCGGCCAAACACATGGCGCTTGCTCTAAAAGATTTTTTGAAACGGCTGTCCGGGAGTTCGGCGCAGGCCGTGGCAAAATCAAAAACCCTCTACGCTTTAAATTATTTCCTTGTCGCCGCTCTGGCGTTTACGGTCTTTTCGGCATACAGAAAAAATTTCCGCGACGGATATCTTCAGGAAAACGAATTGCCCGTTAAAGCCGCAGCCGAAATAGCGCGCCTCAAACCCTCGCGCATCCTCAACCCCTATCACTGGGGCGGCTATCTGATATACAGCGGCGTGGAAGTGTTCATAGACGGGAGAGCTGATTTCTATCCGGGTGAATTTCTTGAAGATTTTTTTCAGTCAACCGGGCTTTTAAAAAATCCCGCTGATTTTTTCAGCAGATACGAATTTGATTATATTATTTGGGAAAAAAACTCGCCCTTAACATTTTACATTAGCAATTCGCCGGAATGGGAACTGCTATATTCTGACGAAGTTTCCGTAATATACCGCAGAAGGAACTTTCTTGGGGACGGTCGGATTAAAAATCGGGGTTATACGGATCCAACGGCAGACGCCTGAAATCAGCGCAATAGGCCTGTTCCTTCAATGGGATCTCTTCCGTGGAAAAGGGCTGAAAAAAACTGTTGCTGAACTTCGGCACCTTTATTCTGTAACCAACCATCACATGGGATATGGGGTTTCCGAAACGGCTCGTTTTCGCAAAAGTTATTGTTATTTTGCCGCTGTCCAGTTTCGGCGTGCCCTCGGCGAGAAATTTTTTCACCTCGCTTCTCACATAAGTGTCAGCCACCAGATTGGTGGATTTCAATATAACGCCGTGTTTGGCCGCCATGAGGAGCCGCTGCTGGATTATGAGTGTCTGGCCGAAACGGACAATGGCCGTTATAAAAAGCGGCAGGACAATGAGACAGATGACCATCTCCGCCATCGCCTGCCCTGAGCGGCCGGATTGGATATTTTTTTTCATCAGTGCAGATAAGTCACGCCGTAGGGTACGAGGTAGGCGTTGAACTGAGCGGGATTGGCCACAGATAAAGGCTGCGGAATAAACATTTTTTCCAGAAGCGAGGCATTCCGCGAGCGCGGAAATCCGCCATAATGAAGTCCGTAACTTTTTTTAGTGTCATAAAAAGTCTTTGCCTGAGCTGAAGCCACTGTTTCCCTTGCCGACGCCAAATTACCGAATAGAGAGCCCGCGAAGGGCTGATATGCATTCTTATACGCGCGCCATTTTATTTTGTGCGTGGGTTGCGCTTTTTTTTCATCTTTTTCCCATGACCTTCTATAATATGCCGGTCTATATCTGGTTCGAAATGGCGGCCACGGCACAGGAACTGTTCCGATTGGAGGAACTGTTACCAATTTGTACCACCACACTCTTAAGTTTCTGCCGCTGAGTTTTAACCCAAGAGAATATGTGCTCAAAACTTTATCGGCGCCGTTTAATTTTGCAACTTCTCGGCCGACATAAATTGCTTGTCCGGCAGAACCCTGATTCCATCCCGTGGCAATACTCCTCAGCGCTTCATAAGCGCTCCTTAAAGCAATATTCATATCGCAATTTCCGTTTATGATTACCGGCAGAAAAACCTCAGGCACTCCAATTGCGTTATTGATGCTGGCAATGGTGTTAAGGCTTCTTGCCGTAAGTCTCATTGAACTCAGCGCCGCGCAGTCCGCGGCGTTCTGCATCTGTATCCTGCGGTAAAAAACAACGCCGGTGTTTATGACCATGAAGGCGAAAAGGCACATCACCAGCATTGTCAGCGCCGTCAGGACGATGGCCTGTCCGGACTCCCTTTTCATTCAACGCCCGCCGGCAGTTCCTGCACCATCGCCCTCGCCGAAGCGGAGAGAGGAATCACCGCCGTCGTCATGAACATGGGCTTAAAGAAATATCTCACCCTGCATTCCACTATTTTGATTCTCCTCTGACTTGCCGAGGCAATGGTGCCGGGAAGCGGCGAGAACGGCCTCCGTGAATTGACGGTACTGTTGTTTGTGGTCACGCCCCCATAATAGCCGTAGCCTGAAAGGCCTACGGTTTTCTGCACGACATAAGCGGCGGCAAGATTCGCCGAGCGGCCGACGGACGCCGCGCGGGCCGCGGAATTGGCGGCGTCGTTGAGGGCAAACATCGTTTCCGCGATCATGGCTATCTGCATTATGCCGAAAAGAAGCGTCACAAGTATGGGGAAAACCATAACCACCTCAACGAGAGCCTGGCCTTTTTTTGATTTGTTTTTCATGGCCTCATGCCTATGGTCCCGGTGCGGGCTCTGGCGACATGGTTGTAGTGCACGCGCATGGCGTACTGATATGTTTTGAATGTGCCCACGGCGAACATCGCGCAGAGGAAAAGCGCCATGACATACTCGCTCATCGCCTGCCCCGAGCAAGCTGTGCGAGTCGAACGGGCCTGCCCTACACAGCGTCCGGCGACAGATAATCTTTCCATCTTTCCGCCTTTACCTCGCTATATTGCCCAGCGTCTCGGCGCCCTTGCTGTAACCTTTCTTGATCTTGCCGCCGTACATCTTAATGCCGAATATACAGGCGAGCGCTATGAGGAAAACAAGCAGGATATACTCGGTCATGCCCTGGCCGTTTTCATCTCCGGACAATGTCCGTAAAAAAAGCCGCAGGCCGCCCGACCGCGTTCCCCGCCCTTTAAGGGCGTTCATCAAAGCCTGATATTATCTCGCGGCGTTTCTTAGTTTTGCTGCGCCCGAGTTGAAGGCGTTCTTCACTGTGTTGCCGAAAACCTGAACCATGGCATAGGCCAAAAGCGCGATAAGGAAAACCAGAAGAATGTACTCTGTCATGCCCTGTCCTCTTTCATCTCTCAAAAAATTCATAATAACCTCCTGTGTGTCCGCGCATTTTTGTTTACAAATGCCGGACACCGCTCCAGCAATCTACCGTTTGTCAGTCACCCCACGCGGCTTCAACTTTGTTGCCCGCGCCTATAAATCTTCCCCGCACCGTTTTGCCGTATTCCTGCACGGCAAGATAAGCGAGAAGAGCAATCAAAAAAACAATGAGAATATATTCTGTCATACCCGCCGCCCGGGAACTTCTCAATCCTTTGAGAAAAACCGATCTTTTCATTTTATCGTGCCTCCAAAACCGCCGAGCTTTCTCGCCGACTGTATGAGAGCTATATCCAGGCACAGGCCGAATGCCCTGAGCACCTGCGCGACGGACAAAACGACGAGAAACATCATAAGGATGTACTCGGTCATCGCCTGGCCTTCTTCCCCTCCGGGAAAAAAATCCGATAGCCCTTTCACCATTTCCTTATCCTGTTGACAGCGTCCAAATAGGCCTTGTTCAGTACCAGATTAAAAATCTGCAAACCGAAAATAGCCACCGACAGGCAGAACACCATCAGGATGTACTCGCTCTGCCCCTGGCCGCTTTCCGAAAACAGCCAATCGCCGAGTCTGTCCATTTTAATAGCTTTCATACCGTTAAATTATACATTTGTCAACCCGCCTTTGTCAAGCCCGCGAATTGCCTCACTAAAAATCCGGAAACCCGCCCTCAAATATTATGGCAAATTGATTTAAAGCCTGCTTCCAGTTCCGTAATGGCAGCGTCCATTTTTTAGCCGCATTTCGCAAAGCCATATACAGTAATTTCAGAGCTGCCTCGTCATTCGGGAAAGCCCCCCTGTTTTTAGTAACTTTCCTCAGACCGTGATTCAGGGATTCAATCGCATTGGTCGTATAGATTGTTTTCCGGATGTCTTCAGGATAAGCCAGGAAAGGTATTATCTCCTGCCAGTTCCTGTCTCAGCGAGTGGGGACGGTTCCTAATATAAAGTTATTTCCCCGGTATGTATTCCGGCGGGCAGAAAATACCTTCCCTGCTCATTATTAGAGCCGGCTCCTCATTTCCGGGGCCGCCTCCTGAATTTATATGAAGAACCTTAACGGTGAAACGGTCAAGACCGGAATCCGCTTCGGGAGTGTATTCGCAGTTAAAGGAAGCGTCAATTGTTTTCGTTTCGCCTCTGGCGATTTCCACTTCAACAATTTTCGGCTTCATAAGAGCCGCGCCGTTTGAGCCGTCGGTCATAAGACAGTAACTTTCCGACACCACTTTTATTTTCGCTTTCGCGCGGGGACCTTTGTTTGTGACGACGACCGTGACGGGAATCGTCTGTCCAAAGAAGTAAAGCGGCACAGAGCCCCAATATTTCTCGGGGTATATTTTGTTTTCCTTTGCGACAATGCCGTAAAAATGATAAAAAATACCGTCAGCATTTGTGACGGTATAGCCCCTCGCGCCTGAAAACTGTATATCCACATCCAGCATCTGCGCCTCGCCTTTGTGTTCCCCTGCGGCAAAAACCCCAGAATTAAAACCCACAATTAAAACAAATAAACCCGCAAAAAACAGAATTAAACTTTTACGCATATCAACCTCCCAAAACACTTCTACGCTCTTTATTATTATAATCCAAAAACCTTTCCAGCGCAAGAGGGGGGCGTTGCCTCACATAAAAATCTGGACGAAGGGGGGCGAAATCTGCCCCTATACCCTTCCTGATTTTTTTATTACAATACTCTGAATTTGTTGAAATCCCGATGATTTCCGACTAAAATTATATTATGGAGCGTAAATATAACCCTATGAACAGGCATGTTTTGAGATTTTCGCCGCTCTTGCGCGTCGCGGCCCTATACGCGTCCCTTTGCTTATCCGGCGCCGCGGCCGCGGAAGAACTACCCTTCAATTATGACCTCTGGCAGGAAATCCGCCGGCAGAAAGAGGACTACAGTTTTGAGAAAAAAAGTCTTGACAAAATAGCGGAAGAAGCGGATTCGGAAGAAATCAAAAAGCCCGTCGTGTCCCCCGCTCTTCTGCCCAAGGCTCAATTTGATATAGCCCTTCCCGCGGAAAGCGGCGGCGAACTTGCCGTCTCAGGCAGGAAATCAATTACAATGAAATTCGGGAAAGTGCTTTACAAGGAGCGCGACGCATCCAAGAGAACCGCCAGCGCCGGCGGCACCGACGGCTTTGATATGGATATGGACCAACAACTGCAGATCAAGATCAAGGGAAAAGTCGGGCGCAAGATAGATGTGGACATAAACTACGACGACAATCAGGGTGATCTCAACCGCCGCAACATCCAGATCAAATACACAGGCGACCCCGACGAGATCGTCCAGAAGGTGGAATTCGGCGACATCACGCTATCCCTGCCCGGAACGGAATTCGTCGGCTATTCGGGAAAAGCCGGCCTGGATAAAAACCTCTTTGGCTTTATGGGCTCGGCCAAATACAAAGACCTGTCAATGTGGTTTGTCGGCTCACAGACAAAAGGCCTGAACGAGATAAAACGCTTCACCGGTTCCACTGAATTCAGAAAACCCACAATAAACGACGCCTCTTATCTCAGCCGCAGATATTACAAACTCTACAACTCCACCGCGTCACTGCCTCTGGCCAGGGGCTCCGTCGAGATATGGGTGGACGACAGAATAGGAGAGAACAATCTTTCCGGCATCACCCAGCCCATGACGGTCATCTGGGGCACGCAGACCTTCAACGGACATTTTGACCTTCTCAAACCGGGCATAGATTATGTCGTGGATCATTCCCGCGGAATCGTCACCTTCTACAAATCCATAGCGAAGGACGCCATTATCGCCTGCGACTGGTCGGACACCGACGGAAACACCTTTTCCTCATATAACGCCGGTGGATATAAAACGGTGATAAAAGACGACGGCGCCAGGGTCGGACGCTCCGCGCCCGATGAAGACCATTACGAGCTGAAAAACCGTTACTCGTTACTCGCCACAAACATAATACGCGATGCCCTTGGGGAAAAATTCATCATCAAAATACTGGACAACGCCAACAGCGAAACGACATCCGACGGCAACCCTTATGTGAATTTCTCATCCGCGGCCTTCACGGTGGATTATGACCTGGGCATCATTGAGTTCAGCAGAGAAAGACCCTTTGAAGACATCGGCAAGGAACTGGGCTTCGACTACAGCGACACCTACGATCCTTCATACCAGGGCGAGCGGCGGCATTTCGCAATCTACTCGGAATACCGCGTGAAACTCAACACCTATCTCCTGCGCCCGAGCATCGTCAAGGATTCAGAAAGAATAACGCTGGACGGCAAAGTCCTGGACAAGGACAGGGACTATATGCTGGATTATTACTCCGGCTGGATAACCTTCCTCAACACCGAAGACATAAAAGACGAATCTTCCATAGAGGCGTCCTACGAATATTATCCTTTCGTCGGCGGACAGGAACAGACTCTCGCCGGAACGCGGCTTGAATACAGGCCCGGCCCTAATTTCTTCGTCGGCGGCACCATGCTATACAATTTCGCGCCGTCGGCGGGAGACATCCCCAGCATTTACCAGACATCGCCTTCAACGCTGCTGCTGGACATAAACACGGCGCTTTCCATAAATCCGAAAAGGAACTTCCCCTTCAGGCTCAATTTTTCCGGAGAGGCGGCGCAGAGCGAAAACGACCCCAACAAAGCGGGCAAAGCCATCATCGAAAACATGGAAAACATAAAACAGACGGATTCTATATCCACCTACGAGAAAAGATGGCAGCCCCTGGCCATACAGGACCGTGACAAGCGCGGAATGCTCGTATGGAGCGAAATCTCCGGAATCAACATGAGAGATCTCAATCCCTTTTATTACACGGACAAGGACGACACAAGCGCCCTCGCCATGAATTATTCCCTCATGCCGGACGGCGGCCAGACAGCTCTCGTCCAGCCCATATCAAACGCAGGAGCGGATTACAGCCTGAAAAAATACATAGAGGGCTATATCTGGGGCAGCGGGAAAAACGAAACCCTGATAATAGAACTCGGCCGCTTCAACGAAGACGCCGACGGCGACGATAAGCTGGACACCGAAGACAAAAACAACGACAACTTTCTCAACGACGGAGAGGACACGGGTGTGAAATTCAATTATCCGGGCAGCGCCGCGACATGGTTCACATGGGGCGAGGACAACGGACGCTTAAACAGTGAGGACCTTGACGGCGACGACGTGCTGTCAACGGACGAGAACATTATATATTCAACGGCCGTGACGGTGTCATGGTCGGGCTGGCAGAAATTCAGATACGAACTTCCTATCACGGCTACTAACAGAGCCGCATGGCGATCTGTAAAACAAATCGGCCTCACCATCGGCATGGCCTCGGGGGCGGCGACGACGGGGGAGATCAAAATAGCCGATGTGGGGCTCG
>Ga0210051_1006255_pt1 | contig 11237 bp, 7 predicted proteins | sample CryGey092014_all_FD_185464 | JGI IMG/M metagenome (GOLD analysis project Ga0210051, IMG submission 185464) | Groundwater microbial communities from aquifer - Crystal Geyser CG23_combo_of_CG06-09_8/20/14_all (SPAdes) (version 2) | ecosystem: Environmental > Aquatic > Deep subsurface > Groundwater ...
ATCCGATACGATGTTGGTCCCTGAATTATCAGCATTGTATCCGGAATCGCAAATAAGCCGTTGCTGTAGATCACGCGCCCTTGAACTTTATCAAAACCCAACGTATCAAATGCACATCCGGTAAAATCTATATCGGCGGTTATTTTCTCTGGCGCTTTTATTTTTCCATCGACGATCAGACTTGTCGAACCATTCAGAAGAGTCTTTTTTTGAATGATCCCCCAGTATAAAAGGTCCAGATTTGTCATTTCTAAATTTGCTGTGATCCCAGAATCGAAATCACCATTTGCGATACCATAGATCGTTTCATCACCCGACATAAAAGACAACGTTTTGACATTAAATATTCGGTTGTGAATCTCACCGATTAGCAATCCGTCTGTCACTTCACGTCCGCGTAATTTTCCCTGAAACTTAATATCTGTATTGATCTCATCTTTTAAAATCGTGACGTTCCCATTCAAACTAATGAAGTCATCTTCTGAAAATATCTTCTCAACGTTCTTTAATCGCTCCGAAAGAACCACATTATCCATCCGAACAGCAAATTCGCCGGAAAACGGCGTCTCAAGTGATATTTTCCCACTCAAGTTTCCAATTGTCGACTTGCTCTTCACCCTGCATCCCTGCACAAAAAGCGAATTGTTGACTTTCAGAATATTTGCGTTTGATAAAGCAATTTCTTCCTGAATCGTCTGTAAAACGGCATGAACACTATCGGCAACTAAACGGATAGAATCGCCTGAAACTTTCAGACCACCCTCGATCCATCCGTCCGATAAAAGCCGTTTGTTAGGATTCCGGCTATCGGTCACAATCAAATCGGCAATGAGGATTCGTTTCAAATCAATCTGTGAAGATGATTTCTGAGATGGTTTTCCAAATAAAAGCGCCAAGGTATCGATAGTCCTGGGATAACCAAATGAAACTGTATCAGCGATAATTGCCTCGATAATCGGATTTTTTCCGATAGCAGACATAAAATGGTAGTCAAGTCTTAGATTTGAAACGGTACCTAATCGGTAATTTGATGGAGTTGATAAAATGATGTTCGTAATCTGAAGATGTTTGAAAATGTTGCCGTCGATTTTGGCGATTTTAACAACCAGTCCGTAACGAGTATAAATCTGTTTGTTAATCTGGGAAATCAGGATTGTTTCCCACCAATTTGTCCAAAAAATGCAAAAAATCCCCAGACTGGACACAAAAAAAATGCCGATGAATATCCAAATCGCTATTTTAATTGATGTTTTCATATTCGATCAAACAATAAGCAATTTAGTTAAGAAGACGAAAATCTCCAAACCTTTACGACGGGCGAAACACTATCAAAATTTCTCTAAAAACCAAAAGTTTATACGATTTAAGTCGGAATAAGTTTTGTAAAGTACTTAGTAAAATCGGCTGAATCGGTAGAGATGCCGGGATTTCCCGCCTGGGGCGGGACTAATCCCGCCGATGGCGGGGCGAACCCGGAATTATTAATTCCTGAAATGCTTTCCCGCCTTTGTAAGACTTAATCTGTACTTCACGCGCTTTTGCTTCTTTTTTTGTCTGGTAAATTTCTGTATAAACCACTTTCATCGGCAGTCGATGACGTAATGATCGTGTTTTCCCACCATTGTGTTCGGAAAGTCTTCGCTCCAAGTCCTCCGTATAACCAATGTAATAGCCAAAATCTTTTTCGCTTTGTAGTATGTAAACCGTAAACATCAAGCGGAGAGGCCGGGATTCGAACCCGGGGTACGATTCCTCGTACAACTGCTTAGCAGGCAGCTGCCTTCAGCCGCTCGGCCACCTCTCCATAAAAAAATCGCTTAGAAAAGCGCGCGAATTTAAGGAAACAATTCATTATATTCAAAGCACTATTCTTTGAGAACATTAGGAGAAAAATTATGAATAATCTAGTTTTACCACATCGTTTCTTTCAAAATGTTAAGGCGTTTTCAGACAAAGCCGCTATGCTGTCCAAAATTGGCGGAACTTTTCGTCCCGTCACTTATTATGAGTTAGGAAACATTGTCCGTGCAATCGCACTGGTTCTGGATTCCTGGGGAATTCGAAAAGGAGACCGCATCGCAATCCTATCGGATAATCGTGAAGAGTGGTACATGTCCGATATGGCTTGCCTTTCTATTGGCGCAATCAGCGTCCCAGTTTATCCAACTCTGTCAGCCTTGCAAATCGGCGAATTGATGAAACATTCCAAACCGCGCGCTATCTTTTTTTCGACACAGGATTTGCTGAAAAAAATTCGCGAATCGGATTACCAGTTCGAGCGAATCATATCCTTCGACAAAATTATCGAAACCAGCGACGTAAATTGGATACAGGATATCATTGAACATGGCAAACAGATCCATGTCGAAAAACCCGAGCGATTTCAAACATTGCTGGATTCTGTAGAAGAAAATGATCTTGCGTGCATCAATTATACATCTGGAACGACCGGTTCGCCCAAAGGCGTTATGCTCTCACACGCAAATTTCGTGAAAGATGTCGATAACAGCGTTAAAATGATCCAGATTTATCCAGAAGATACATTCCTTTCATTTTTACCGTTGAGCCATGTTTTGGAACGGATGGGTGGTTATTATGTCCCGATGTTACTGGGCGCGACGGTTGGCTTCGCCGAAAGCGTCGAAAAAGTAATCGACAATATGTCGGAGGTTCGCCCGACTATTTTGATCAGCGTACCACGACTGTTCGAAAAAATTTATGCGACGGTCATGTCTGGCGTCCAATCGGGGTCGTCAATCAAGAAGAAAATATTCTACTGGGGATTAAAAGCGGGAAAAGAGCGCATGAAGGCGGACATTGAAGGAACAAAACTCGGCTGGTGGAAGCAGAAAAAAGTTCACCTCGCTGACAAACTCGTTTTCTCGAAACTCCAACAAAAGACAGGTGGAAGACTTCAGCGGTTCGTATCCGGCGGCGCGCCGCTTTCTCCGGAAATCGCAGAATTTCTGTATTCAGCCGGGTTGCGAATATTTGAAGGTTACGGTCTGACGGAAACCAGTCCCGTGATTGCCGTGAATGGACCCGGAAACGTACGACTTGGCTCCGTTGGTAGAGCGGTTCCTGAAACGGAATTTAAGATCGCCAGTGACGGCGAAATTCTCGTTAAAGGACCTCAGGTAATGGTTGGTTATTATAAAAATGAAACCGCCACACGAGATGTCATCGATGCCGACGGTTTTTTTCATACCGGCGATATCGGTCATTTCGATGATGACAATTTTCTTTATATCACCGATCGCAAGAAAAATCTGATTATCACGGCAGGGGGAAAAAATGTCGCCCCCCAACCTATTGAAGAGGCGCTCAAACTTAGCCCTTATATCTCAGAATCCGTGCTAATTGGCGATCGTAAAAACTTCATTTCAGCACTCATCGTTTTGGATCAAATGGCGGTGAAAAAGTGGGCGGAATCTCATCAAATCCCGTTTGAACCTTATACTGACTTTGTTCGACATGAAGAAGTATTGAAACTGATTGAAAACGAAATCGAAAACCAGACGGCTCATTTTTCTCGTTTTGAAAAAGTGAAGAAATTCCGGATCATTCCAAAAGATTTTACAATCGACGATGGCGAGATCACACCTTCACTCAAGGTTAAAAAGAAAGTCGTACTGGAAAAATTCGCTCCGTTAGTTGATGATATGTACAAGGAACAAGATATTTAAAATTTCTTGTTTAGATAAAAATTAAGGAAGAAATTTCACCGCTTTTTGGAGGTGTAGTCCTAATCGGTAAGGCAGCGGTCTTGAAAACCGCCGGGTTAACGCCCTTGGGGGTTCGAGTCCCTTCACCTCCGCATCAAAAGAACCAAGATTGGCTAAGTCAAAATCACCATTATGTCATAAATCGTATGAGCGTAGGCGGTAACTCCGTATCCTCTGAAATAATAAACACAGGAGAGAAAAACACCGGCGGAGAAACGAATCACCAGCGATCTCAGGTCAAACGCATCCCCAAACGCGCCCATATAGTGGAAAGCGGCAAAAATTAACGATGATAAAATTAACGATAAAATACCCGAAACCACCGGATGAAGTTTAAAAATATCTCTAAACAGAAATAGAAACGCCGTTATAAAAACTACACGAAAAACGAACTCTTCGTACACTCCTGCGCCGAGCGCTAAAATGATCATTTGTTGGTTTTCCGGCGAGAAGCCAATGGACAGGGTGAATCCACCAAACCGATCAATGAGTAAGTACATCATTAGTCCGTAAACCATGCTTTCGAGGAACATCAATAGAAAAAATTGTCCCCGAAACTTCCCGACTTTTTTCTCCCGACTCTGGAAGTAGTAAGTGAGAAGAAACGAGAGAATAACGACGAATCCGACCACATAAAATCCATAAACACTGAATAATGCAAAAAACTGCCTGAACAAAACGTCTGCACCATTTCTCATTCCGATAATATCCGAATGGTTCATCGAAAAAATGAATCCTTCATAAGCGACCATTAACGGAAGAGTAAATAATAAACTATAAAATGGAGATTTGGACAAAGTCCAGTAGGATTTCAGAAATTTCATCTAATTAAAGGTTTAAAATTCCGCGTCCAGAACCCATTTTCAAAAGGTAACCTCTGTATTTTGACATCTGTTTTTCCACTTGTAGGTAATAACAGAGAAAGAATTTGCACTTTGATATTTTCAATCTACAATTTTCAATTTTCAACTTTAATGTTCCATTTTCAGAACGGCGAGAAAAGCTTCTTGTGGGATTTCAACGCGTCCAACTTGTTTCATCCGCTTCTTGCCTTCCTTCTGCTTCTCTAATAATTTCCGTTTGCGCGTAATATCACCACCATAGCACTTAGCTGTCACGTTTTTCCGTAGTGGTCCTTTCGATTCCCGCGCGATGACCTTGGCACCGATCGCGGCTTGAACAACCAATTCAAACATTTGCCGAGGAATCAGTTCCTTAAGTTTAGTGCAGAGATTTCTGCCATGAGCATAGGCTTTATCTTTGTGAACGATGAATGAAAGCGCATCGACCGGCTCGCCGGAAATTAAAACATCGACTTTGACAAGATCGCCCGCACGATATCCAATCGGTTCATAATCAAACGATGCATATCCGCGCGACATGGACTTCAGTTTATCATAAAAGTCGAAGATAATCTCAGCCAGCGGAAGTTCATAATGGATTTGTACCTTCGTCACGTCCAAATATTTCGTCGTCTTATAAATGCCGCGTTTCTCCTGACATAGTTTTAGCACGTTTCCCAAAAATGTCGTCGGCACAATGATCTCCGCTCGAACAAAGGGCTCGCGAAGTTCACCAATATTACCAACGTCCGGCATTTTTGTCGGATTATCAATTTCGACGACTTCGCCGGTTCTGAGCAGAGCTTGATATTCGACGTTCGGCATTGTCGTAATGAGATTAAGATTAAACTCTCGCTCCAGCCTTTCCTGTACGATTTCCATGTGCAACAGGCCCAGATAACCGCATCGAAACCCAAATCCGAGCGCAGTGGAAGTTTCCGCTTCGTAAAACAGAGACGAATCGTTGAGTTTCATTTTCTCCAGCGACGAGCGTAAATCTTCAAAATCTTCCGTCGCAACCGGATACATGCCGCTGAAAACCATCGGTTTAATGACACGATAGCCGGGAAGCGGTTCGCTGGCTGGATTATTTTTCAGCGTAATCGTGTCACCGACTTTTACACTGGAAATATCCTTGACGCCTGCGACGAGGTAGCCGACATCTCCTGAAACCAATTTATCGGATTTTTGTCTCTGCATTTTGAAAATGCCAACCTCCGACGTTTCGTGATTCGAGTTGTTGGCAAAAAACCGAATCCAATCCTCAGATTTGACTTCGCCCTCAAAAACGCGTATATACGGAATCGCTCCCCGGAACGAATCGAACACCGAATCAAAGATCAGTGCCCGTAACGGTTTATCCGGGAAATAAGAGGGTGGAGGAATTCTTTTGATAATCGCTTCGAATATTTGTTCAAGCCCCTGTCCGCTTTTCGCGCTGGTGAGAATAATTTCGTCTTCAGCACATCCGATGAGGTCCATGATCTGATGTTTCGATTCCGGAATCATAGCACCCGGCAAATCTATTTTATTGATAATCGGGATAATGGTCAGGTCGTTTTCGATAGCGAGATAAGCATTACTAACGGTTTGCGCTTCAACGCCTTGTGAAGCATCGACCAAGAGCAAAGCGCCTTCGCAAGCGGCTAGACTACGAGAGACTTCATATGAAAAATCCACATGTCCCGGCGTATCAATCAAATTTAGAATATAATCCTTCCCACCCCGGGAACGATAGTTCATTTGTATCGGGTGCGATTTGATTGTTATGCCGCGTTCGCGCTCCAAATCCATATCATCCAGCACCTGATCTTTCATTTCACGTTTGCTGATCGTGCCAGTAAATTCGAGCATCCTATCGGCTAAAGTAGATTTTCCATGATCTATGTGAGCAATAATTGAAAAATTCCTAACGTTCGATACCATGACAGAAAATATACGGTTTTTGAAAGGATTTTCAAAAGATGAAGATCAAAATCTGGGACTGAGATCCGACGGAAAATCCGTTAGCGAAAGACTTTTTGTAAAACGAGTCGCCGCTCCTGACGATCAGAATCATTGGTACCGATCTGAACAAGATTCTCCCAATTGAATACAATCGCTCCCGCGGATGGCGTCATCAAAGCATAAACGAGCGCTTGTTCGAATTCATTCGGCGTATAGTCTTGAAATTCGCCTGACGCTTCCACCTGAACGCTTGGCAATATCTGTTTATGGGTCGTTTCATACAATTCCACCGTGAGTTCATGAACAAATTCTGCGTCCTTCCCGATCATTTTATGGTAAATCATTGGCGAGAAATAATCAACATACGGCGTCAGCGCTTTTATGTCCTGACCCGCGATTCTAAGAATCGCCAGATCGAACTGTTCACTGCTCCAAGGTACTGTATTAACAAGAATCTTAATATTTGGATCGATTTTTTCAACGGCTAATCGTACCGATTTGACTAACCGAGTAATATTTTCAACCTTCCAACCCGTCCATTGCTTGCCATGATTTTCCAGAATCCACGTCGCTTTTTGTGCCGTTTCGGTTAACGAATCGGGAAAGGTGAGAAAATATTTTTGGGTAAATAGCGATAGACATCGATCACAAAAACAGAAATCGCGGATTTGATCCGATTTTTCATTCGGAAGAACGAGTTCCCACGTCGTTGGATAACGCATGAAGTCGAGACAAAGTATATCCGGTTGAAATTTTCTGGCGACTTCTTTTACAACGGATAATTTGTACAACCGATATTCTTTATTAGTCGGACAAACCATCCTCTGCCAATCGACATAGACATTATTTCCATGTCTATCGACAGGAATCAGATCATCGGGACTTAAAACAATATCCGGATCGTAGAATATTTGGCATACGGCGGCGAAGCGAATGTTATTTTCCTTCAAGACCCGACGCAGATCAATTAAGTTCAGTTTTGGGTCGCTCTGGCGTATAACATGGCTGGGATAAAATGCCTTCTGACCTTCGTAAACCGTTGTAAAAATGGTATTCACACCTACGGATTTTAAATCAGCGGCTAATTTTGGAAAGTCATTTTGATATTTTTTCCGTGTTTCAAACTGGTTAAAATACACTTTCATTCCACGAATGGGATCGGAAATTTGTGCCTGCTGGCGTTTCTCGCACGAAAAGAAAAATAGCACGGATAAAATTAGCGCGAATTGACTGAACCACCTCATTTTCACAGCAAGATTATAATCGAGATCTCAGAGAAAAGCAATAGTTCATTTATCAATTCCAGCGCTCCGGTTTTTCGGCTGAATTTGACTTTAATAATTAAGGAAAAGGTGTGGCAATTTACATTAAATTGTTTAAATTTCAGATAGATTTTTCTCATGATCACCATCAAAATTCAAAAAAAGGTAATTGAGATGACAACTACAAAAGAGTGCATCGAAATAGAAGATCGATATGGCGCACATAATTACAAACCGCTGAATGTCGTTTTGACGAAAGGCGCCGGAATTTGGGTTGAGGATGTCGAAGGGAAAAAATACATGGATTTTCTCGCCGCATATTCCGCCGTCAATCAGGGACACTGCCATCCGCGACTCGTTAAGGCTATACAAGAACAATCAGCCAGATTAGCGCTGACTTCACGCGCATTTCGGAACGATCAACTTCCATTCTTAGCCAAAGAACTATGCGATCTGACCGGCTATGAAATGATGTTGCCGATGAATTCCGGCGGTGAAGCCGTTGAAACGGCGATCAAAGCCGCCCGGAAATGGGGTTACAAAATTAAAGGCGTTGAAAAAGACAAAGGCGAAATCATCGTCTGTGCGGGAAATTTTCATGGTCGAACGACGACGATCATTTCTTTTTCAACCGATGAACAGTATAAAGACGGATTCGGACCGCTGACGCCCGGATTTTTCGTCATTCCGTATGGCGATGTTGAAGCGTTTCGAAAAGCCGTCAATCCAAACACAGTCGCTTTTCTCGTCGAGCCGATTCAAGGCGAAAGCGGCGTTGTCGTCCCGCGGGAAGGTTTTCTAAAAGAGTGCGCCGAAATCTGCCGTGAAAATCGCGTATTGCTTGTTGCCGATGAAATTCAGAGCGGTTTGGGAAGAACGGGCAAACTGTTTGCATATCAGCACGAAAACGTTCGTCCTGATATGGTGATTATCGGCAAAGCGCTTAGCGGCGGTATGTATCCAGTTTCGGCGGTGATCGCTTCGCGGGAAATTCTCGGCGTGTTCAATCCTGGCGATCATGGTTCGACTTACGGCGGCAACCCAATCGCATGCGCCGTTGCAAGGGAAGCGCTGAAAATCATCATCGAAGAAAAATTGTCGGAGCGATCAGCAGAACTTGGCGAGTATTTGATCAAAAAACTGCGAACGATTCAAAGTCCGTACGTTGATTTCTACCGCGGAAAAGGATTATGGATCGGGATCGTTCTTAAGAAATCGGCAGGCGGCGCGCGACGATTTTGCGAAGCGCTTCAAGAGAAAGGAATTTTAGCTAAAGAAACCCATGAAACCGTCATTCGTATTGCGCCACCCTTGATCATACAGGTAGAAGAAATTGATTGGGCGGTTGAAAGAATTCGTGAAGTATTGAGTGAATAAATCTCTTGATTTATTGCCGCTTTTTGGCTAAATAAACGCCAGTAACATTAACATTGTTGGAGGATAAAACATTGAAAGAAGCAATCAAAGGACTAAAACCGGAGTCGCTGTGGAACTTTTTTTATGAACTAAATCAAATTCCCCGCGAATCCAAACACGAAAAAGGTGCAATCGAGTGGATTGCGTCCGTCGCAAAAAAACTCGGATTACCCTACAAAATCGACAAAGTTGGTAACATCGTCGTTTCAAAGCCCGCCTCAAAAGGGAAGGAAAAAGCGACGCCTGTTGTTCTTCAAGGACATGTCGATATGGTCTGTGAAAAAAACGCAGGCGTCATCCACGATTTTTCTAAAGACCCAATCGAATTAGTTCGGGACGGTGAATACATTCGGGCGGCTGGAACGACTCTTGGCGCCGACAATGGAATCGGCGTAGCTGCGGCGCTGTCAGTTTTGGCAGATAAGTCTCTCATTCACCCGCCGCTTGAAGCGCTGTTCACTATTGACGAAGAAACAGGATTGACCGGCGCGGTATCGCTCGAACCGGGATTCGTTCAGGGAAAAATTTTATTGAACTGCGATTCCGAAGAAGACGGCGTTCTGTTTGTTGGATGTGCCGGAGGAAAAAATACGGAAGTGACGTTTGACATTGACTGGCAAAAAGCGCCCGTTGGCTTACAAGCAGTAGCGGTCAAAATTACAGGATTGAGAGGCGGACATTCCGGATTGGAGATTCATCAGGGACACGCGAACGCAGTGAAGGAACTCAACCGCGTCATCTGGAAAGCCGCAGAAAAATTAAAGTTTTCCTTGTTTTATATCGACGGTGGAACCAAACACAACGCCATTCCGCGTGATGCCGAATATCGCTTGCTCATTGATAAAAAATCGGCAGATATTTTCAAACAATTTGTCGCCGATTCTGAAAACATCCTAAAAAACGAGTTCAAACAGATCGAGCCGAATCTCAAACTGTCTGTTGAAGTAATTCCCAATTATCCTGAAAACGTGTTCTCGCCCGAATTTCAGAATCGATTGTTGAATTTCCTTTACGCAATTCCGCACGGCGTCAGGAAAATGAGCCCCGACATTCCGGGACTCGTCGAAACATCAACAAACGCCGCTATCGTTCACACTCAAGACAATCAGATCAGTTTGCTGACCAGCCAGCGCAGTTCAGTTGCCTCGGAAATCGTCGAAATCGCCGACAAGGTCAAAGCAATTGGTTTGCTGGCGGGCGGGAAAGTCAAACAAGACGCTGGTTATCCGGCTTGGGCGCCCAACATGCAATCGAAAATTCTTAGTCTTATGAAGTCGACTCATAAGGATTTATTCGGCAAGGAACCCGATGTTCAAGCCATTCATGCCGGTTTGGAATGCGGTATCATCGGCGAGAAATGCGAAGGAATGGATATGATTTCTTTTGGACCGACATTAAAAGCCGTTCATTCGCCTGACGAGCGAGCTGAAATCGCAACGGTTGAGAAATTCTGGCAGTTGTTGCTCGAAGTTCTCAAACGAATCGAATAATCGTTCTTTTCCATATTAAAAAGCCATTCCGATTTGATCATTCCTTTCGGAATGGCTTTGAATTTCTGTGAATTATTGCGGTGAAAATTTCGTCGTGCCGTTTATTTTTGAGACATTTTTATGTGGAAATTATTTGTTAGAAGATTTTCTGTTAAGCGGAACCGCTTGATCGCTCTCGTCACTTTTCTTACTCATGTCGTGATTTTGACGATCAGTTGGTGGTTAACCAAGCCATTTTTCAAGGAACCGCCCTGCGCCGTGTGTGGAAGGGCGGACACTTATCCCGTCAGGGTTCTCTATCAATATAAGGTCAATGTAATTCCCTATGTTGTAGAAAAAGATATCTTTTACTGCAAAAGACACATGGAAAACGTCCCGCAAATCGTCACGGAAATTCCTGGCGAAAAAGATCGGGTTGGAAAGCGTTTCTGGATTGTTACAATCTCTACAACGGCTGTTTTAGCAACCTTACTCTTTATTTTAACTCTACTGGACTTGAGTTATTGGCTGTTGGCAATACATCCAATTTTAGTTACTTTCATCTTCTCCATTTTC
>Ga0210051_1006257_pt1 | contig 11230 bp, 10 predicted proteins | sample CryGey092014_all_FD_185464 | JGI IMG/M metagenome (GOLD analysis project Ga0210051, IMG submission 185464) | Groundwater microbial communities from aquifer - Crystal Geyser CG23_combo_of_CG06-09_8/20/14_all (SPAdes) (version 2) | ecosystem: Environmental > Aquatic > Deep subsurface > Groundwater...
GATGGTTACCAGTCTCTTCCACAAACTATCAAAGCAAACATAGATTTCACTATAAACACAAATAAAGAGAAAATAGAAGTCCAAGAAAGTTTTAACTCGGATAAAATATTATTATCCGAGAATATGATCTCTATTGGGAAAAATAAAATTGAAAGATCCTCATTTAATAACATCCTGCATCTTGAACTTGAAAAGGATAATTATGAATTAAAACTAAATTTTAGAAAGATATTAAGTGGGTTTAGCTGGGGTCAGGATGGAAAGGTTATTTTCACTACAGGAGGAGATAGATATTTGGCGTGGCTGGTTTCCATACCAAGAGCTGAAGTGAGCGGATTTTTGAAAACATCCAAAAGCATATTTAATTTAGAAGGAATAGGCTATCATGATCATACCTATGGAACCGTTTCTTTAAAGGATAATATCCTATATTGGCACTGGGGAAGAATGTATTTAAAGGAATTAACACTAATTTTTGCTGAAGTTGTTTTTAAAGATAAAACTCGGGTCATTTCCTTAGCTATTGGCCGAGGAGAAAAGTGGGTATATATAAACTCAAATATTAACAAAATGAGTCTGATCGCTCCAACTCAATATGAACATAAAGGAAAGAAACTCAAAATCCCCTCTCACTTGAAATTACTCTACCAAAATCAGAAAATTTATTTGAATTTAGATTTAACTGTGGAAAGAATTTTAAAGGAAAAAATGAGACCGCAAAGGATGCGGTTTTTTAGTAAGCCTTATTATGCAAGATTTATATCGACCGCAGAAGGAAGAATAGTATTGGATGGAAAAGAATTAGTAAGTGGACATATTAAGGAGGTCTTACATGAACACTCAGTATTCTAATAAGGAGAGTAACGTAGATGTCTTATTGGTTAATCCCCCTTCTCCGATTAAATACAGGTATAAAGTAGAACATCTTGGAATGGGCTATCTCGCAGCAGTTCTTCGCAAGAAAATATTTCGAGTAAAAATTATTGATGCTCCTTTAATAAATCTTTCTATAATGGAAACAGTAGAGGAAACTTTAAAGACAAAGATTTCTCTTATAATAGGATTCTCTATAATTACACCTGAGGCTTTCTATAATGTTATAGAGATTATTAATTTTCTCCGCACCGCAGAAGTAAGTGTATACACTTGTCTTGGTGGTTACTTTCCTACATTTTGGTTTAAAGAAATCCTTGAAAGATTTAAAGAGATAAATTTTATTGTCATATCTGAAGGTGAAGTTACATTTTTAGAATTGGTTACAGCGCTTCGTGATGGAAAAGATATAAGAAAAGTCAGGGGAATTGCTTACAGAAAGAATGGAAACGTAATTTTAAACCAATCACGTCCTCTTATTAAAGATTTGGATGAACTTCCTTTTCCAGATAGAGATACAATCAAGTATGTTATTAGAGAAGGTTATCCTGTAGCTATTTATTCTAGTAGAGGATGTAGGTATTCTTGTACTTTTTGTCAAATTAGTAATTTTTATTGCTTACGTTCAGGTTCAAAGTGGAGAGCTCGGAGCCCTATCAATGTAGTAAATGAGATAGAATTTCTAAACTCTGCATGGGGAGTGAAATCATTTTTGTTTGTTGATGACGCATTTCTTGATGCGACAAAAGAGTCTCATGTTAGAGCACGTGAGATAGCAACGGAAATCATAAGGAGAAAACTCAAAATAAGATTTGCTATTCAATGCCGACCCGATGCTGTTGAGAAAGGAGTTTTCCGTATTTTAAGGGATGCAGGACTATACTTAGTGTTCGTTGGAATTGAGTCTGGAATTGAGAGAAGTTTAAAGTATTTTAAAAAAGGGATTACTCTTAACCAAATTAGGAACTCGATACGTATCTTAAACGAGTTAGGGATTGAGATTAACGCAGGGTTTATATTGAGCGACCCTAATACTACTTGGGAAGAACTAAGGGAAAACGTAGAATTCCTAAAAGAAGTAAGAAAAGCCATCCCTATAGAACTCTACACGCTTAAGGTATTAAAAGGAACCCAGGTAGAGAACATTCTCCATAAAGAAAACAGACTTCTGGCGAATAACTTCTACTTGGGTTTCTATGCTAATGATCCCAAGGTTGAATTATTTCAAAGAATTATAGGTGATTATGGAAGGGCAGGGTTAAATGCTGAAGTTATTTCAAAATTCTATAAAATTCTATTTTCTATTGGCAATTCTAAGCATTCTTTTGAAGAAAGAAGAGCGAAGGAAAAAGTTAAAGCAATCTCCGAATCTATAAAGGATGCTTACCTATTTTTCTTGGAAGGAGTGATGGAGTACATAGACAAGAACAACTTAAAAGAAATACCTTCATTATTTAAGAATCTATCTGAAAAATTTCACCGAATATCAAAGCAAATTAAGGAGGAAAGTAATGTATAGTGGGTTAATTTCCCTCAGAAAAAATTTGATGAAACATTTACCATATAAGACATTAATTAATATTTCAAACCTTATAAATTTTCCAATTGCACCGCCTTTAACAACGTCAATAAGTATCACACAGAGGTGCAATTCAAAGTGTTACTATTGTGACATTTGGAAATGGCAAAACTTTATTCCTGACCCAACTATAGAAGAATTGAAGAGGATTTTTTCCTCTCTTAGTAATCTCGGAGTGAAAGTGGTAAGTCTATCAGGTGGAGAACCGTTACTTCGTAAAGATATAGAAGAAGTTATCTCTATTGTTAAAAGCTATAACATGAGAGCCCAGATTGTAACAAATGGGATTTTATTATCAAAAGAAAAAATAATTAAATTGGTAAAGTCAGGTTTAGATTGTGTAACTTTATCCTTGGATACCACCGACCCAGAAATTTATCAAAAATTAAGAGGAGTACCTTTTAAAATTGCGGAACGAGCTTTAGAATTGCTAATTTATTCCAAAGAAGAAAATCCACATATGGATGTTGCTATAAGTTGCGTAATTAATCGATATAATATTGGGAAATTAGTATTCTTAGTTAAAAAAATTACTGATATTGGCAAAGGTAAAATCCTTATTAATTTTCAATCATATGAAAGAGTTCCCGGAAGAGTAAATGATGATTTAATTCCAAATCCGGAAATGTATCCAGTTCTTTGTAAGGAAATAAAGAAACTGATCAAAATGAAGAAGCAGGGATTCTCCATTACTAACTCGCCAACATTTCTTAGATGGATACCGGATTTTTTAATCTATAATAAAATGCCAAATAAATTCAGGTGTAGCGCTGGTTATACAGGGGTTCATATCTGGGCAGACCTCAATTTACGTCCCTGCTCCCAGTTCCAGCCAATAGCTGACCTTCGCAAAGAGGCTTTAGAAGATGTTTGGTTTTCCCATAAATTTAATGAACAGAGAATAAAAATGAAAAACGGGAAATGCAGAGGATGTTTGTTGTTTTGCCATACTGAACAAACATTATATGAATGGGCAGATATATTGAATAAAGCTCTACAAGGAACAGAAGGTGAGAGATATGGATAATTTCAATCAAGTTTTCTTCTCGATCACGGCGCAAGTTAGTGCTACCTTTATGGGATTTGCATTGTTGGTTCCAGCAATAAAGACACTATCCTCCGGTCTTTTCACGGGGGGTAGAAAATACATTAAGCCACACGTATTAGTAAAGAAATTTTTCTTTTTCATTAGTTTTCCTTTATTTATTTTAGCCAACTCGTTGATAATTTCAATAACAATATTGCAAAATTCTTCTTTACCAATGTGCATAGAATGGTTTGTGTTTATTTCAGCACTCTTTTTTCCTTTCTGGCTTTGTTGGCTACAGAAGAATTCGAAATTCTTAGAACATCGGATTGTATATTTTATGTTAGAGATACCCCCTTGGATATTTTTTATTGCTCATTTAGTCTTTGTTTTCTTATTCCTAATCTATGGCCCGTGGCTCCAGTCCTTCTGGCTATTTTTGAAGTGGGATACTTTACTTTTAGTACTGTTAGGATTTGTCCTTATTTTACGAAACCTTATGATAAGTCCTGAGAATGGTATCTTTTTTACTACTAAAAAAGATATAAAGGAAGAACTTAATAACTTGCAAAATACAGACTGGTTTAGTAATGATAATGAGTCCTCGTCAATTGATGTACAAGGAGAGGAAGAAATATCATCAACTATCAAAAAAGTGGCTGATGCGATAAAAAAAAGGGAAGAACTCATTAACCTACTCAAAGAATGGCTCAGTTCGAGTACATCTGAGATACAGATAAAGTTGGCCATCGCTGGAAGCAACGCTGAAATTGAAAATATAAAAGCTTATCTTGGAGATATTAGACATAGACTCAAGTCAAATATTTTAAACAAATCAACCCTTACTCTTTCTGCTTGTGCTGATATAGAAAAAAGATTAGGTGAAGCAGAAGTGCATTTATGGGAATTTCAGCAAGGCACGGCACGTTTAGAGAAAATTATAAAGGTCTTTTATATAGGAGAGGAAAGCTCTTGAGAAAAACTGATTTCTCAAAAATTCAGTATGATATCTCGGTAATAATCCCAACTCACGGAAGGATTCAATTACTCGAGGCTCTCTTCATTTCTTTAAATAAGGCATTAAATGAGTTTAAATGTCAAGTAGAAATTCTAATCATAGACAGTAGTAAACAGGAAGATAGTAAGAAGATAGAATCTCTTTGTGAACAATATGAAGCTAAATATATTAAAGGTTCCATTAATGTGAGAGAGAAGCGAAATCTCGGCATTAGAGAGGCAGGGGGGGAGATTATTTTGTTTGTAGATTCAGATTGTGAAGTAACAGAACGCCTTTTTGAAGAACATCTAAAAATGTATAATGAACTGGATACCGCGGGTGTTTTAGGTGTAACAGAATTTGTTGGTAAAGAGACCACTACATGGAAAATAGTCCAAAGAACCAAATTTTTAGATGCTTTTTCTTTTGCAAAAACACTTGCCAGTTATGTCAAATCAGCTCCTTGGGGGACGTGTACAAATCTTTCTCTTAAAAAAGAAATTTTGGAGAAGGTTAGAGGATTTGATACAAATTTCCCTTTCAGATTAGGAGGAGATGACACAGACCTTGGCATTAGGATTAATAAAGCAGGATATAAAATAAAAATGAATCCTAATGCTATTGTTTATCATACACGAGACACATGGAGTAATTTTTTAGCCGTGGCGAAACGTGTATTTCGCTGGGGAAGAATGGACTATTATGTGTTTTATAGGAAGCATAGAGATAAATTGTCCCCCACATTTCCTAAGCCTATCACAATATTTTGTTCTTTACTAATTTTGTATTTTTTTAAAGCAGCTACGACCAAGACACTTCTATACTTGTCATTGCCTTTTATGTGGCTCTCGTTGTTTCTATTTCTAAATACACTTTTTAAGATCGTTTCTTTAAGAGATTCTCTTAAAAATATTTATTTTGAAATACCTTCTCAGCTTCTTAATTTTCTTTTTGACTTTGGAATAATATCAGAGTCATTTAAGAACAAAAGTATATTAGCATTTTATAAAGCACCTTTAGATGATCCAAGACAGGTTATAATTTTATGGGATGAAAAGGCTAGAGAATCTTGGAGTATTATCTTTAGCATCCTTTTATTACTCCTATTAATCCTCATGGAGCTTTGAAATGGAAGAAGGAAGAGAAATTTTAAAGGGACTATCTGTTATTGTAGTAACTCAAAATAGAATTGAATATTTGCAGCATCTTTTTATCTCTTTGGATAGGGAACTAAACACCTTTAACAATCCAGCAGAAGTTATAGTAATTGACAATAGTAATTCTAAAGACAGTGCACTGATATCTGAAATGTGCAAAAAATATGGATATAAATTTCACTTCCTAGGAGGAAGTATATCTGAAGCAAGAAACTATGGGGTGAAAGTTGCTAAATTCCTCATCATTTTGTTTATTGATTCGGACTGTGAAGTTGTTTCTGGCATACTCCGAGAGCATGTTGCATCATATACCGAAGAAGATATTGGTGGTGTGCTCGGTCTAACAAATTTTATAGGAAAAGAGAATTGGGTCTGGAAAGCTATCGAGAAGACATCATTTCATATAGCCTTCTCTTTTGCTAAGAGGATGGATTATGCTCTTTGGGGACCTTGCACGAATATATCTTTTAGAAAAGAAGTAATAGAGAAAGTAGAGGGCTTCAGAACTGAATATCCTTTTGACTTTAGTGGTGAAGATGTTGACATTGGGCTAAGAATTAACGAATCAGGTTATAAGATCCAGTGCAATCCCAACGCTATTGTCAATCATAGCCGGGAAACTTGGAGTAATTTTTGGAAGTTTTGTAAAAAAATATTTAGGTGGGGAAGGACAGATTTTCATATACTTAAAAAACATTCATATTTATCAAGCATTGACTTCCCAAAGTTTACTACTATCCTATTATTTCTCTTTGTGTTATCTATAATTCTAAAATTAAGTGGTTTAGGATGGGAAGTAGCTGAACTTCCAATAATTTGGTTATTTTGCGTTCCGTTTATAGAGACCTTTTTGAAAACCTACAGATTAAAATTTGCAAGTTTCTTATCAAATTATCTCTCCTTTTGGCTAATTTTTATATTTGAGTTAGGGGCTGTGTTTGAATCTTTAAAGAGAGGTAGTCCATCAATGCTTTATAAAAAAATCCTGTATGGAAAAGGAGAAATGATCTTTGAATGGGATGGTAAGGTAATACAGAGCTGGAGTCATATTCTAACTTTCGTAATATTTTTATTTATACTGTTATTAAAGTAGGTAAAATCATGATGGGTATATCGGTTATCATTCCAATAAAAGATAGGGTTACTTACTTAGAAAAACTTTTAAGAAGTATTGTCGAAGCTAAAAAGTGTTCATCTAATCCCATAGAAGTTATTGTGGTAGACAGCAGTGGCAAAGAAATTCAATCAGGAATAGAAGCACTTTGTAAGAAATTTCAAGCAGAGTATCATTACCTGCAAAAAGGTGTATCTGAACAGAGAAATCATGGAATAAAGATTGCTCGATTTCCTATCATCCTTTTTGTTGATTCGGATTGCGAAGTTGAACATAGCATATTCAATGAGCATCTAAAGTGCTATGACAGAGAGGAAATCGGTGGATGTGTAGGTCTGACTGAATTTGTAGGTAAGCAAACATGGATCTGGAATGTAATAGAAAAAATGCCTTTCTTACAACCTTTTCAGTGGGCTAAATGGAAAAGTTATGTTCCTTGGGCACCTTGCACAAATATCTCTTTCAGGAAAGATGTTATGGAAAAGGTAAACGGATTTAGATCCATGTTACCTCCTAAGGAATCTGGGGAAGATGTAGACTTGGGTTATCGCATCACATTTTTGGGATATAAAATATGCTGCAATGCGAACGCCAAAGTATATCATACTCGTGAAACTTGGACTAAACTGTCACAATTTATTGAAAGGACTTTCAGATTTGGAAGAGGTGAATATTATCTAATGAGAAAACATCCAGAAAATACTTTTCTTGATATTCCCAAAAATTCTTTGATGTTTATAATTTTAATAATATTCTTCACGTATAAGGCCCTGGTTAACAATACTCTATTATATGCTATAATTCCTTTGGCATGGTTGCTAACGGTAATACTGTTTCAATCGATATTTGCTTTAAAATATCGTCTAATTAAAGGTAACTGGAGGAAAATTGGTTATATTTACGTCTCCTCATTATTTGAACTCCTATTCGAACTTGGAACTATTGTTGAATGTAGCAAAAAGAGGGACCTAAAATTTTTATTACGTAGATTCATCTATATAGAAGAGCAACTTTTTGGCCGTTGGTATTGGGGTGTTGTCAAAGCGTGGAGTTTTGTTATATTTATATTGGCTTTGCTTATCGTTTTGTGGAGGAAGTGAAAATGATAAAAATAAGTATAATAGGATCAGGTTGGATTGGGACGTCTATTGGGAAGGGGTTTGCTAAGGTGGGTTACAGAATTATTTTTCATGACATTATAGACAAAAACTTACCAAACTTTACAAAGGATATAACTTATGCAATAGAAAACTCGGATTTTTCCTTTATCTGTGTTCCAACACCGGCAATAAACAAAAGAATTGATCTGTCTCATATAAAAGCGGTATCTAAGAATATAGGAAAAGCATTGTCTACACATAGTAAATACCATATTGTTGTGGTAAAAAGTACCGTAGTTCCTGGAACAACAGAAAAAGTAATAATACCCATTCTTGAAAAATATTCAAACAAGAGAGTTGGGGGTTTCAGTATTTGTGTGAATCCTGCATTTTTAACAAAAATCGAAGGCACATGGGCTAATGAATCTTGCATGAAAAGAGACTTCTGCACAGAAGATAGGATTGTCATTGGTGAATTTGACAAAAAATCAGGTGATGCGCTTGAGAAATTATATCAGCCTTTGAATAAGCCAATTTTCAGAACAGATTTGAAAACGGCAGAGATGGTGAAATATGCATCAAATTGCATGCTTGCAACGAAAATATCATACTGGAATGAGATATTTCTCATCTGTAAGGAACTTGATATTGATTCTCAAGCTGTTGCAGATATTGTCGGTCTCGACTCTAGGATAGGGAAATATGGGACAATCCATGGTAAAGCGTTCGGTGGTCCATGTCTTCCAAAAGACTTGAAAGCCTTTATTTATTTCGCTGATAAATATTGTGAGCCTAAATTGCTTAGGGCGGTGGACTATATAAATGAAAAAATGAAGAGAGAATATGGTGTAAGAGAATGATTAAAAAAGTTGATGTTACTGTAGTAATTCCTACACATAACAGCGAGAGATTCATTTTAAGAGTCTTGCGTGCAACATATGAGGAAGCTAGTTGTCTCCCAAGTCAAGTAATTGTTGTAGATGGTGGTTCAAAGGATTCTACGGTTAGAAAAGCAAGAGAATATCCTGTGGAAATTTTTTCAAATCCTAAAACTCATGCAGCCGCTGCCAGAAATATAGGAATAAAATTTGCAAGAGAAGATATAATAGCTTTCATTGATTCGGATTGTGTCCCTGATAAGAATTGGCTCGAAAACATATTTGAACATTTCAAGAACGATCCTGAGCTGGTAGGTGTAGGTGGCAGGATGTTACCACTTGAGCCCAAGAATGATGTGGAGGCTTTTAGTGCAAATGTATTTCTTAATGAAATCATGAAATTCCCAAGGCAAACCTTCAAACCGTTTAAAAAATTTCTACCAGGTTCCTTTATAACTGCTAATTGTGCATATCATAGGAAAGCATTCATAGAAGTCGGAGGATTTAATGAGTTTTTTAAAAATAATGGCGAAGATATAGATTTATTTTGGAGAATGATTGATAAATTTCCCAGTCGTTTATTGTATGATCCATCCATAATCGTTTATCACAGTTTCCCTGACACATACATGAAACTACTCAAAAAATATTTTCAGTACGGGATAGCAAGCTCCAAATTGGCCAAATTTCATCTCAAGACACCCTGTGTAGATCTTTTTATTTATAAAAAACTTCTAAAACATTTTATGAAAATCTTAACCCCTCTAAACTCAAATAGAAAGAGAGATTTTTTTTACATGGTTCAACTTACTTCCCATATATTAGGAAAAATTTACGGAAGTTTCATAGTTAAAAGATTAAATCTATAAAAGAGGATATGATGATAAAGATGCTGCCAAGCAAAACAGTCGCCTAACACAGCATAAAAGGTTCGCCCTTCGGACTCACCCAAGTTTTTGCTCCGCAAAAACTTCTTTTATGCTGGGACCGTTAGATGAAATGGACAAAAATGAGGTGTAATAAAAATGAAGACTGATGTCGAATATCTGGAGTTTATGTGGCCGATGAGACATTTTTTGATAACATGTGGGGACGAAAGAAAATCAAATATCATTGCGGTCAGCTTCTGTATGCCTATATCAAAAGAACCCCCACTCATAGCTTGTGCTATAGGAAGAGGGACTTATTCATGTAAATTAATTGAAAGCACTAAAGAGTTTATTGTAAATCTCCCTCCAAAAGAGCTAAAACCAAAGATATATTATTGTGGTTTCCACTCAGGATATCAAGTTGATAAATTTAAAGCAACGGGATTAACTCCCCAGCCAGCACGCAAAGTAAAAGCTCCTATTATTGATGAGTGTGTAGCTCATATGGAATGTAAAGTTAGGCAAGAAATAGAAACAGGAGATAAAAACTGTTTGCTTACCCAAATGGCTTTATTTTGCAGGTAGGAGGTTGTAAGATTGTTAATTATATCGGATGAAATTAAAAAGACTTATCCAGAAGCATTATTAGGTATACTGGTAATGAGGAAGGTATGCAATCATAATCAACATGAAAAGCTTGACCAATGTAAGCTCGAATTAGAAAATAACTTGAGGAAAAAATTTGCCAAGTTAGATAGATCTGATTTAAAGAATATGGAACCGCTCAAAACTTATAATGACTATTACCAAAGATTTAAGAAAACCTACCAGGTATTATTGCAATTAGAATCAATTGTTTTTAAGAATAAATCAATTCCCAGGGTTGCCTCCTTGGTGGAGGTAATGTTTATGGCTGAGCTAAAGAATCTTTTATTAACTGCAGGGCATGATTTAGAAGCAATGGACCTACCCATTAAACTGGATATTTCTAGTGGTGGAGAAAAATACACCTTAATGAATGGACAGGAAAAAGAATTGCTTCCTAAGGATATGATGATATCTGACTCTCAGGGAGTAATCTCCAGTATAATATATGGACCAGACCAACGTACACGGATAAAACCTAACACTCAGAAGGTCTTATTTGTGGTCTATGCCCCGCCGGGAATCGAAAAGTATAAAACTCTTCAACATCTTCAAGATATTCAAAACTATGTACGTATTATTGCACCGGAGAGTGAAGTCGAATTACTGAAAGTGTATGAAGGTAAGGATTAATTATTGAATCTACCACTTCGGCCAACAGAGCATTTACGCTGCGCCAAAGGCTTGGTTGCGATAAGAGAAGACGGAATAAATAAGCGAGTTCAGTATTTCTCTCTTTCTATAATTCTATAATTATTAATTGCGGAATTAATAAAATAAGTTTATAATATAATATTCATAAAAATTTATAGAGACATACCGCACTCAGGCTTAAGAGCTTAAGAAAATATAGGAGAGGTGCTGAAATGATTAAGATATTCAAAACCACAAAAGATGGATTAGAAGAAATCAGAGAGATAGAGAAAAATTGCTGGGTAAATTTCTCCAACCCCTCTAACGGAGAATTAGTAGAATTATCCGAGAAACTAAA
>Ga0210051_1006263_pt1 | contig 11223 bp, 8 predicted proteins | sample CryGey092014_all_FD_185464 | JGI IMG/M metagenome (GOLD analysis project Ga0210051, IMG submission 185464) | Groundwater microbial communities from aquifer - Crystal Geyser CG23_combo_of_CG06-09_8/20/14_all (SPAdes) (version 2) | ecosystem: Environmental > Aquatic > Deep subsurface > Groundwater ...
CCCCAGAACAATCGGACTACTCCGGGATTCCCAAGATCCGCTAAAATTGGCGGATTTTTTGGTTTCTAAGAACTCTACTCCCTCTTCTGATGGAGTAACAGTTTCAATTTGCGGAGGTCGGACCTCCGCAGGAGCTTCAAATTCTTCTAAGATAGGAGTAAATTCAGCTTTTTTTTCTCCGAAAGCAAAAGAAAATTTAATTTTTGTTGATTGAAAATTGTAATTAGTAAAATCTTCGTCGGTAGTAAAATTTTCCGAAATTAAATGCAATGGTCCATTTTTATATATCGCTGAATTTGTTTCGGAAAATGAATTTATATCCCCGGTAGGCCCAACATCCGGCGATCCCTGGGCATTTTGAGGATTCTGCCACTCGCCCTGGCAGAGAGTGCTATAAAAATTAACTGTTTTTGTTTCCTCGACAAAGGCTCCGCTCACCCTTCGAAAAATCTCAACTGGGCCAATTCCGATTAATAAAAATAAAATGACTGCTACTAAAATCAAACGCCAACCAATGCCAAAAAACTTGGCAGTCTTGGTTTTGTAAGGTTTTAATCCGGTAATTTCTCTCGCCACTTTTCTAACTTTTTCTGGCGGAAAAATATCGTAAATTAGACCTTTATTTTTGGTTATTTTTTTGAACATATGAAAATATCCTCGATGGTCGAAATTACCTTATTTTAGCATATTTTAGCATATCTAATGGATTTTCAACAAATTTAACCTGTGTATAACTAAAAACCGAGGTCCGACCTCGGCAAGTTTAATATTTAGGACATCAAAAGATTAAAAGCCAATAAATTGGCGAATGGCTTTAATAGAAATGGCTATAACTTTCCCTTCTTTGTCGATTGTGTTCAAACCAACCAATTGCCCTTCGATATTAAATAAAGCGCTTCCTTGAAGATTTTTTTCTTCAATAATATTTGTCTGAATTAAATTTTCATCAAAGGATTTAACGATTCCTTCGTTAACTAACATTTTTTGCAAATTATTTTCAAAAATTAATCCTAATAAAAAAACTCTTTCCCCCAATTTTATTTCTTCAAAGTCGGCAAAAGAAATAGTAGGTAAATTCTTTTCTTCAATTTTTAATAAAGCTAAATTGTTTTTTCTTTGCAAAACTTTGGGGACAGATTCTTTCCCTCCAAAAAAAATTTTTATTTCATAATTTTGGGGAACTAAATCAGCTAAGGTTAAAACTAGGCCATCAGAGGTTAAAATTAAACCCGAACCTTCCAAAATTTTTCCGGTTTTAGATTTTGATTGAACGCCAACTATTGAATCTTTGACTTTTTCAATGGATTCAGTTAGGGCGGTATTTTCTTGGATTCGAACTTCTTTTCTTTCGGTCACATAGATAGGCGTTTTCTCCAATCGATATTGATAAAAAAGTGGCCTCTCAACAAAATAGGGCCAGAAAATTTGATCAGCAAAGATTCCCCCGACCATACCAATGATAAAAATAAAAATGATTTTTAAAATATTTTTCCACATGATGTTCAAAGCCCGTTAGAAATTTTAAATTATTAGTTATCACCAAATACATTAGCATCAAAAATTTCTAAACGGGCTAAACAGAAACTTTTTCTCTTTCTTTCACCACCCTGATTGAGCCCTTAGGGGTTTTGAAAATAATTTTTCCTGCCTCCAAATCAACAAATACATTATCCCCTTCTTTGGTTAAACCTGAAACAATCTTTAAAGAAAGAGGATCCAAAATCAATTTCTGAATTACTCTTTTTAGAGGTCTGGCGCCCAGATTGGGATCGAAACCTCTTTCGACTAAAAGTTCTTTGGTTGCATTCGAAAAGTCAATTTTTATCTTTTTATCTTCCAATCTGTCTTTAACTTTTTTTAACTCCAATTCAACAATTTTTCTTATCTCGGGTTTACCAAGATAATTGAAAATAATAATCTCATCGATTCTGTTTAAAAATTCAGGACGAAACTGCTCTTTCAGGGCTTCTAAAACTTTTTCTTTTAATGATTCGCGCTGGGCTTTTTCTTTTTCAGCCGTAAAACCGATTTGACCCATTTGGGCAATGTATTCAGAGCCAACATTGGAAGTCATAATTAAAATGGCATTTTGGAAGGAAGCCACCCTCCCTTTGGCATCGGTTAATCTGCCATCTTCTAAAATTTGTAAGAGAATATTAAAAACTTCGGGATGGGCTTTTTCAATTTCATCTAATAAAACCACTGCATAGGGTCTCCTTCTAATTTTTTCAGTTAATTGTCCTCCTTCTTCATAACCAACATAACCAGGCGGACTGCCAATCATTTTTGAGACAGAATACTTTTCCATGTATTCTGACATATCTAATCTAATCAAGGCATTTTCATCATTGAACAAAAATCCGGCTAAAGCCCTAGCGGTCTCAGTTTTTCCAACTCCGGTTGGTCCTAAAAACATAAAGGAACCCAGAGGTCTTTTTTCTTCAGAAATGCCAGCCCGAGATCTTCTAATGGCATTTGCCACGGCCGAAATGGCTTCCCCTTGGCCCACCACTCTCTTTGCCAAAATTTCTTCCATTTTTTCTAATTTCTTGGTTTCTTCTTCTATCAATCTAGTGACCGGAATTCCTGTCCATTTTGAAACCACCTGAGCCACATCTTCTTCGGTCACCTCTTCTTTTATAATTTTGTGTTTCTTTTGAATTCTGACTAATTTCTTTTCAGTTTCCCCAATTTCTTTTTTCAAAGTTGGAATTTTCCCGTATTTAATTTCAGCCACTTTTTGAAAATCGGCCGCTCTTTGGGCAAAATCCAATTGAGAAGTCAAATGATCAATTTCTTTTTTTAGATTTTTAATTTTTTCAATCAAATCTTTTTCACTTTTCCATTTTGCTTCCAAATCTAAAGTCTTTTCTCTCAAATCAGCCAGAGTTCGATCAATGACTTTCAGTTTTCTTTTCGCTCCAACTGATTTTTCTTCTTTGAGAGCTACCCTTTCAATTTCCAACTTTTGAATTTCTCTTTTCAATTTGTCTAATCCTTCTGGCTCCGATTCCATTTCCAATCTCAAGGCCGACATCGCTTCATCCATCAAATCAACCGCTTTGTCAGGCAAAAATCGATCGGTGATATAGCGGGCGGCCAATTGCGAGCAGGCAACTAAAGCCGAATCGGTGATTTTCACTCCGTGATGCAATTCGTATTTTTCTTTAATTCCCCTTAAAATGGCGACCGTATCTTCGATTGAGGGCTCTTGAACATAAATGGGCTGAAATCTTCTTTCTAAAGCCGGATCTCTTTCAATGTATTTTTGATATTCTTTCAAAGTTGTGGCGCCAATCGCCCTTAAATCTCCTCTGGCCAAAGCCGGTTTCAATAAATTTGAAGCATCAATGGCTCCTTCGGCCGCTCCCGCTCCTACTAAAGTGTGAAGTTCATCAATAAACAAAATGTATCTGCCGGCCGCTCGGTTTAATTCTCTCAAAAAGGCCTTAATTCTTTCTTCAAATTCTCCTCGATATTTGGTGCCGGCCACTATGGCTCCTAAATCTAGGGCAATGATTTCTTTTTCTTTTAAACTTTCAGGCACGTCTCCCTTGATAATTCTTTGGGCTAAACCCCAGACAACAGCCGTTTTTCCCACCCCGGCCTCGCCAATTAAAACCGGATTATTTTTGGTTCTCCTCGATAAAACCTGCATTAATCTTCTGATTTCATTCTCCCGGCCAATCACCGGATCCAATTTTCCTTGTCTGGCGGATTCGGTCAAATTTTGGGCGTATTTTTCAATCACTTGATATTTTGATTCTGGTTCAGGATCAGTAATTCTGGCTCCGCCCCGAATTTTGGCTAAGATTTTCAAAAAATCCTCGTAATTCAATTTGCCAACTTCCAAGGTAGTTGTCCCGCCCGGTTGGACAAATTTTGCCTGATCCAAAATCTCTTTGGCTTTTGTTTCGGTAGCCAAAAGAGCCAAAAACAAATGTTCAACCGAAATAAATTCATCGCCCATCTTCAGGGCTTCTTTTTTTGCCATTTCCAAAACCTTGGCCATATCCTGAGTTAAATAAAACTGGCCAAAGACCTGAGGAGAGTAAATCACCGGAATTTTTTCTAAAGAAAACTCAACCTCTCTTTTTAATTTTTCAACATCAACACCCAATCTTTGTAAAACCGTCAGAATAACGCTCCCTTCTTGGTTCAAAAGGGCTAAAAGTAAATGCAGGGCATCAATTTGCTGTTGGCCCCTTTCCTGGGCAATTGATTGGGCTTGCAAAATGGCTTCTTGAGATTTGTGAGTAAAATTGCCTCCGTTCATACCGAAACCGACGTACGAATTTACGAATCTTCGGTTTCGGTTACGAATAAATTATTCGTAATTCGAATGGATTCGTAATTCGTAGGGTCATTTTCTTTTTATCAAAAAATTTACAAAAAATCAAGTCAACCCCGCACCAAATTTTGTGAAGATAGTCACGGCGACGCCCTCTCCCACGAAACCCCTATTCGGGGCCGGGCGTCGCGATAGTTTAATAAAATTTATGTTAAATACAAAGCCATTGCTTAATTGAATAGCAAAATTGGTGCGGGGTAAAGCTTTGAAACAAAAAACTGAGGAAAAACCTCGATTTTTAAAAAAATCATAGAGCGAGGCAACAAGTTTCAAAGTAGCTTTTAGAAAATCCTTAAGCGAGCTTGACTAAGAAGAGCGTTTCGCAGGCGAGCGGGCATGGTTCGAGCGAAGCGAGAGAGCGAGCCGAGGACATGAGCGAGCGAGCAGGCTGGGCGAGCAAGCGTGTACCAAAAGTCACATTCCCGAGCGCTACTCGCTTCTTTCGCCTAAAGTGACTTCGAAAATTTTTTCTTGATTATTCCTAAAAATTTTTAATTTTACTTTGTCTCCGGGATGATATTTCATTATGATTTTAGCCAAAGAATTCTCGGTTGTAATCTTTTCTCCATTAAATTCCAAAATAATATCTCCTTCTCTCAAACCGGCTTTTTCAGCCACCGAACCAGGATAAATTGCCACCTCCCCCGGTTTCTCCCCTCGCAAAATTAAAGCCCCGTAATTTACCGGCAAATTATTTTTCTTTTGAATTTCATCGGTAATTAAAACATATCTTACTCCCAAAAATGGGTAAACAATTTTGCCGGTAGTTTTCACTTGTTCAATATCTCTTTTTGCCTGATTAATAGGAATAGCAAAACCAATGTTTTCCGCTTCCAGAGCCATGGCCGTATTAATTCCAATCACCTCCCCTTTTAAATTCAAAAGGGGACCGCCAGAATTTCCAGGATTAATAGCGGCATCGGTTTGAATCACATCTTCTAAGGTTTCATAAAAGCCACCGCCGGAAGCGGAAACAGTTCTGCCTAAACCGGAAATCACCCCAACTGAAACCGAATTTCTAAACTCCCCCAAAACATTGCCAATAGCAATGACGGTTTGTCCAATTTGCAAATTATTAGAATCGCCAAGTTTCACCACCGGGAAATTAGTTCCCTCGATTTTGATTATAGCCAAATCCTGGCCCGGGTCTCTGGCTAAAACTTTGGCCGGAAATTTTTTACCATCGTTGGTCAAAACCGTATACTCGGCTTCTTTATCTAAAACAACGTGTTTATTTGTCAAAACCAATCCGTCAGAGGAAACAAGAAAACCTGAACCCCCACCGACTTCCTTTTTTTCCATTTCTCCCGGAACCTGAAATTCAAAAAATGGAAATTCTTCAAAGGGATTGATGTATTTTGGCACATCTTTGGTAATGACAATTGAAACAACTGCCGGTGAAGTTTCTTTTACAACATTGATGGTTTCGGCTTCCTGAGAAGTTTGGGGGAGATAAACTTCTTTCTCCTTCTCAATAACTTTTTGTTCTGGCAAAGGGATATTTAATTTTTGGAGATAATTTTTAATCTGGGAAGTAAAATAGATTCCAGAAATTGTTCCTGATAATAATCCAAAAAGAGCGGAAATGAAACTAATTAAAATTAAAATCCGGAAAAATCTTTTATTTCCCCGGACTTTCTGTTCCGAGTGAGGTGGTAATATTTTCTTTTCTTCGGGTTCTGAAATTTTTGGTAACTCTTGATTTAGCATATATTTTATTATAAGCTAATTTTTAAAAATTGCCAAATTTGTATTTAAAAATATCCTTTTTAATATCGCCGAAAAATATCATATAAATTTCAGCCAAAAAATATTTTAGATAGGTTTTAATCCATCCTTCTTTTTCAAACCTTCTTAAAGAACTGAAAACTCGAACCTTCCTTAAAATTCCAAAATTCCCAATCTTTTTTGCCTTTCTCATAAAACTGTGGTCTTCGGCAAATTTTATTTTTTCGTCAAATCCGCCAACTTTTTCAAAAATTTCTCTTTTTACCAAAATCGCTTGAGCACCGTGGGCCAGAATTTTTTCTAAAATTAAAATTGGTAAGTTGTAAAAAACTTCGAATAAAAATTTTTCAAACCAATTTTTTGCTCGCCCGCCTAAGTTTTGCTGCACAAAATTTTGGCGGGTAAAGGGTTCTAAACAAAAACTGGCTACATCTAAATTTCTTTCTTTGGATTCTTTTAATGCCCTTTCAAAAAAATCTTCTGGTAAAATTGTATCAGCATCTAAAAATAAAAACAGATCGCCTTTGGCTATCTTTGCTCCTTCATTCCTTCCTTTTGCTGGCAATCCCCCTTTGACAATTTGGCAGCCAAAACTCTTTGCCATTTCCATTGTTTTATCTCTCGATCCGGCATCAGCCACAATTATTTCTAAATCATTAAAAACCCGAGCGTTAGCGAAGGGTGAAGATGAACGAAGTTCATCGACTTTTTGATTTCGAACCGAACTAAGTAAAGATGGCAAATAATTTTCCTCATTGAACGTTGGAATGATAATTGAAATCATACCCTACGAATTACGAATTGATACGAATATACGAATAAATTGAGCGAAGGCATCCTTGCCGAAGGGAGCAGTTCTATGAGCGAAGGCTGGCTGTGAGGGAAGCATTTCGCAGCCGAGCCACGAAGGGAATCTGAATTTATCTTTAAGATCTGTAAGGCTCGGCGAGAAATAGCAGTGGCTGGAGATAAACTTCATTTTAAAACCTCAGCCAACTGCGTGCTCCCCGAACAGCCAGCCGAGCGAAATCTTGCCGAGCGATAAATCAAAACAATTTCTTTGCTTCTTGCCAAATTTCAGAGTTTCCCTGTTTTTCCTTCAACCAAAACCACCATTCACTTCCCCATAAATAAAATGTATCAAATCCGGTTTTGGTTGCAAATCCAATGTTCTTTTTGAATCTTTCTAAATTCATTGTCTTTTCTTGTTCTTCCAAAGGCAAATCGTACAATAAAACCGGTCCGAAGGGCTCGGCCTGGAGTTCACCAACAATTACTTTTTTTCCAAAGAAAAATTTTATAATTTTTGCCTTTCGCCAATAGAAAACCGGTGGCAAAGGATATTCAATATACATTTTTATTTGCCTGAAATAGACCTTCCTATACATTGTTGTTGAAGGAATATCGCCAAATCTGGCTGCATCAATCCAAAAAGAACCTTCTCCGCTATCGGCTTCGATGATTGGTTTTTGGGGATCGAGGGATTTTACCAATTCAATTTCTTTCTTTAAAAATTTTTTGTCAACCCAGGGACAAACTCCAAAAGGAAAAAATGGCTCATTTTCAACCTGCCAAGCCCAGATAGAGACCCGGTCTCTGTATCTTAAAACGATTTTCTCTATCATTTCTAAAATTTCTTTTTGTTGTTCCTTTTTATTTAAATTTATCGTCCAATCAGGAATATGGCATTCTGGCCAACGAGTCGTCTTCATCCCAATGACTAAAAAAACTTTCGCCCCTCTTTTTTCGGCTTCATTTAACTGCCAATCCAAATCATCAAAATAAAATTTGTCATCTTCGGGCTCAATTAAATCCCAATGGGCAGCAATTTTAAAATTTCTGGCTTCCAAATCGTCAAGCAAAGCCAAAAAAGTTTCTTTCCAATCTAATCCTAAATCCTTTGTATGCTTTTGTGAAAAATTTACTCCCAAAGTAATTTTTTCTGCTTTTGGCGCCTGACCGATAAAAAGATATCCAAGAAAAATCAAAATTAAAAATAACAAAGCCAATAAGAATCTTTTTAAAATTTTCTTAAACCTCATTTCATTTTAAACCCCATTTTCATATCATAATAACTTTTCGACGATCGTTAAAAAGTTATTATTCGGAATTTTGCCAAAATTGCCAGGCCAATTCCGATTAACAAAATGGCAAAAATTTTTTGAAAAAGGGTTGTGCCCCTCATTTCTTCCTTTAATAATTCCGGTTTCCAAAAAGATAGAATAAGAACGAATATAAATAAGAAAACATAAATTATCCCCTCCAAAGCATTGATTAAAGGAACTTGACTGGGCCGAGCTAAGAAAAAAGCATATTGCTGGAAGACTGCTCCTAAACCGCCGATAGCCTGAGCTAAAAGAAAAATTCCTGAGATTTTTTTATCAATTCTTTGAATAAACAAATTTTTTCTAAAACTTGGCAGAACAAAAAATCCAAGCGTTCCCAATCCCCCTCCGAGTAAAACTAAGAAAAATCCGGTTAAGAAATTTACTCTCAAGAAAAGTATTTTCATTAAGAAAAAAGATACTGCAAATATGATAGAGGCTATAATTGGATACTTTAGATTTCTAAGAGAAAAAAATCTTCCGGGAACTTTTTTGAGGGAAATTAAAACAGAGCCAGACACTAATAAAATAAAAGCCAAGAATTGATATAAATTAAGAATTTCATTTTTAGGAAAGTAAAGAAAAAATAATAAAAAAGAGAAAATCGGCATTAACCCTCCGATCGCCGGCACGGCTCGGGAAACCTCACTTCTAACAATGCTCTCCATTAAGAATATGTTTCCAAGAATCTTAATGAATCCTGTTATTAGTCCCAAAATTATTATGCCTTTTACCGGTAGAGTTATTCCAAAAAGAAGCAAAAGCAAGCAAATAGGGAGGCCTATGGCTCCTATATAAAAAGTATAGACCATTGGATTGGGAATAGCTCCAACCAAAAAATAACGATCAAATAAAGAAACTATAGCAAGGAAAAGATAAGCTAAAATTGCGACTAAAAGCCAGGACATGTTCCTTCGCCCTTACGGGCTCAGTCAAATTAAAAATTCAAAATTAAAAATTAAAAATTTAAATAACGACGGCATTTTGCTCACAAATTTTGGCGTAATAGAAGGCGGAGGGGCGAATTTTTCTTTCTAAGGTTTTGTAGTTGATTTCAATTAGACCAAATCTTGGCTCAAAACCCTTTTCCCATTCGAAATTATCAATTAGAGACCAATGGAAATAACCGCGAACATCAACTTTTTCTTTAATTGCTTTATGAATCCAGTATAAATGCCCTTTAATAAAATCTTTTCTTAATTTATCTTTAGCATCGGCTAAACCGTTCTCGGTAATGTAGATGGGCTTCCCATATTTTTTTAATTCTTTCAAAACAAAATATATTCCTTGGGGAAAAACCTCCCAGTCAATATCTGAAACTATTTTGTTTTCGTTTTTATTTTGGGAGGGAAATTTAATTTTTTGATGGAAATAATAATTTAGGCCAATAAAATCTAAATGATTTTTAATTCTATTTAAGAAAAATTCGTTCCAGAAATAGCGATTGAGCCAGACGTTGAATCTATCGAGAAGAGATTCTTGATTGAATGGCTCAAAGAAAATATTATTTTTTGCGATTCCAATTTTGACCTCTTTTTTAATTTTGTGAAATTCTTCAAAAATTTTTTTATGTGCAGAAATTTGATTTTTGACCACTTTTGAAAAAGAGAGGAAACTTTTCTTTTTTGGCGGCCAGGCCCCTTCCAAATAGCTCTTTGAAGCATAAACCATTGGCTCATTAATCGTTATCCAAAAATCAACAAAATTGTGGTATTCTTTTAACATTTTTTCGGCAAAACGGGTAAAATAAAAAACAACTTTCTTATTTTCCCAGCCACCAATTTCTGAGAGCCAAAGAGGATTAGTGAAATGATGCAAGGTCAACATTACTTTAATTTTTTTCTCTTTCAACGCAAGCAAAACTTTTCGATAATGCTCGATTTCTTTTTGACTGAACTCCCCTTCTTTGGGTTCAATCCTCGACCACTCAATTGAAAAACGATAGGCGTTTTGATTGAGAGATTTTATCAAATCAAAATCTTTTTCATATAAATTATAATGGTCGCACGCCCGACCCGCTGGAAACTCATCTGCCCAATCACAATTTTCAATCCCTCCTTCAACCTGATAAGCCGACGTAGCTGTACCCCAGAGAAAGTTTTCCGGGAATTTTAGCATGCGAACAGCGCAACCCTCAGCCTTCGGCTTCGGGGTATGCGAACGCGCCCATACGAATTTATTCATTATTTAAGTATACTAAATATCGCGGACCTCCTCACTATTGACAAAATTTATAGAGGTGCTATAATAGAGGTGTAAGTATAAATAGCTCTTTGAAAAATAAAAGGGGAGGAATCTTAGATGGCTATAATCTGTTTATCAAATCTTGGTAGATAGATTCCGGCCATCTAAGAAGAGGAGGTGGCATAAAAATGTCAGAAAAAATTCAGATAACAAGTCCGGAAGACGAAAAGAGATTAGCAGAAAACGTAGGGAAGTATGAGGGCTTAGAGCGAGAGTACATAGATGCAATGCGAAAAGCCGAAAACTCAGAAAGTGCAATAAAGGACTGTGCGAAACAAATAATAAGTACAGTTATTCACGAATGGAACCATCCAATCTCCGAGCTCCACGAAGGACGCTTCACCATTAACGCATGGCGAATCGAGATGGAACAAAATTTCCCAACTCTATACATCCTGGCAGTATATGATAATAAAGTGAAACTTAACATTACGCCGGAAGTCTTTCATCAATATGATGGAGGTTCTGAGAAGGTCAAGGCTTTCCTTGAAAAATTCATCGAATACTTCCGCAAACGTACAAACAAAATTCCGATAGGTTTATCTCCCTACGTTATGGCCCCACGAGAACGCTAAAAATCTCCTTCCCCCCTCTTTTTTTTCGAACCCATAACCATTTGTGGGTTGGAAAAATGCAAGAACTGTCTATGATTAGGCAGTTTTTGCTTTTATGTCGGGAACAATAAAAATTAGAGGATTCTTCAAGATGTAATCCCGTCAAATATTGCCATGGCATTTATTTGACGGATGTACAAGGTCGGGTGTTACACAGACGTTAAATCGCTTCCACTTCTAT
>Ga0210051_1006271_pt1 | contig 11215 bp, 10 predicted proteins | sample CryGey092014_all_FD_185464 | JGI IMG/M metagenome (GOLD analysis project Ga0210051, IMG submission 185464) | Groundwater microbial communities from aquifer - Crystal Geyser CG23_combo_of_CG06-09_8/20/14_all (SPAdes) (version 2) | ecosystem: Environmental > Aquatic > Deep subsurface > Groundwater...
CGAAAAAGGAAAAGTTAACGTCATGCTCAGGGATGTCGGTGCACTAGCCGATTTTGGGTCACACCATCTGAATAACGAGGATTTTGAAGCTATTGAAAATGCAGATTACGTATGTGTTTTTAATTGGGCTGGAACAAGACATTTTGGAACAGAACTGGCTGAAACTATTTTCCGCCGTGTAAAAACTGCGGGTAAAGGCAAAACCTATTGTGACACAGCCGACCCAACAACCAATAAGGAGAAAATCCCGAAACTGATGAAGAAGGTTTTGCAGAGCAAACACGTTGATATTTTAAGTTTAAATGAAAATGAAGCAATCTGCTATGCATCACAGCTAAACGATAAGATAGAAAAACTTGCAAAGGCTTCAAAGTTTGATGATTTAGCGAAGGAATCTGCAAGAATCTTAGCATCTCGTTTATCAGCACGAATTGACTTGCACACAGCAACCTTCTCAGCAACCTTCACAAAAAAGAGCGAAACAATTGTCCCAGCTTTCAAAGTTCCAGTTTTGAGAGTTACAGGAGCTGGAGACGCTTGGAACGCTGGGAACATCTTAGGAGACGCCTATGAGCTTTCGGATAAGCATAGACTAGCATTAGCCAATGCGGTTGCCGCCTACTACATTTCAAATCCTAGGGCAACACATCCCACACGAAAAAAGTTAGTACAATTCATTGACAGGTGGAGCAAAGAACTAACTTGATCTTTTCTGCACGAACCCCTTCTTAACTAGAATTATTTAAATGCGTTTGCATCTTACCATGGATTGGGAAAACACTTGAAATCTAAACTGTTCGGCAGTTCTGGAGTGCGTGGCTTAGTCAATGTCGATTTAACGCCAGTTCTAGTGGCTAAGATAGGTTTAGCCATTTCAACTTTTTCAAAAGCAGAAAAAATACTTGTGGGGCGTGACACGAGGGTTTCTGGTTTGATGGTTGAGAACGCTTTGGTTTCTGGTCTTTTGGCTGGAGGAGTGAAGGTTGATTGTTTGGGTATTGTGCCGACTCCAGTGTTGGCGTATTTAACTAGACAATTAGAAGCTGATGCTGGCGTGATGATTACTGCTTCGCACAACCCGCCACAATATAACGGAATAAAAATTTTCAACGGTGAAGGCGTGACTTACAATGAGGAAAGCCAAGACAAAATTGAAAGCATAGTTGAGAATGAAAGTTTTAGATTGGCGGATTGGCGAAACATAAGTGAAGCCTCGTTTATAGATGAAAGCTGTCTTTACATTGAAATGATTCGGAAAAACGTGAAATTAACTAAGAAATGGCATGTGATAGTGGATCCTGGATGCGGAGCAACATGTCATATTGCGCCTGCTTCACTTCAAAGTTTAGGATGTAAAATAACAGCGATAAACGCGCAGCCAGACGGGTTCTTTCCAGGTAGAAGCCCAGAGCCGAACAGTGAATCTTTGAAGCCTCTGGCTAAAATTGTTGAAGATTTGGGCGGGGATATTGGCGTAGCCTATGATGGCGATGGTGATAGGGTGGCTTTTGTTGATGAGGAAGGTTGTTTTGTGGATTTTGACAGGGTCTTGGCTGCATACGCTGCACACATTGTAAATAGACATTCTAGTAGAGTCGTGGTTACAAATGTTGAGGCGTCTATGTGTGTTGAAAAGATGGTTGAGGCGCATGGGGGAAAAGTTGTTAGAACAAAGGTTGGTGATGTTTATGTTGCGGAAGCAATGAAGCGGTGTGATGCTGTCTTCGGTGGAGAGCCTTGTGGGGCGTGGATTCATCCGCAGTTTCATTTTTGTCCAGATGGCATTCTCTCGTCTGTGCTTCTTTTGAAAGCGTTGGAGGATGAAGATAAAGTGTTGTCAGAATTCGTTTCCGAAGTACCCAAGTATCAGACTGTCAGAGAAAATGTTGCGTGCAAAAATGAGGTGAAACACAAGGTTATGAAAAAGGTTGAGGGAGGTTTAAGGGTTCTTTTTCCGTCTTGTAGGCAGGTTTCAACGGTTGATGGTGTTTGTTTAAGTCTTGAAGATGGTTGGATTTTGGTGAGGGCTTCTGGTACTGAACCGTTTATTCGGTTGACTGTGGAGGGTGAATCGTTAAAAGCGGCGGAAGGGATAATGGAGAAAGGTGTAATGTTGGTTAGAGGACTTGTTTGGGAAGTGGAAAGATGAAGGCTGTTGTTTTAGCTGCTGGTGAGGGTGTGAGGCTTCAGCCTGTTACGTTGACTAGGCCGAAGCATTTGATAAAGGTTGGTGGGAAGCCGATACTTGAGCATTGTTTAAGAGCGCTCAAGAGTTGTGGGATAGATGAAATAGTGTTAATTGTTCATTATATGGCGGATGCTGTTCGCGATTATTTTGGTGATGGACATAGTCTTCGGTTGAAAGTTGAGTATGTGGAGCAGAAGGAAGTTCTTGGGACAGGCAACGCTGTAGGCATTGCTGAGCCTTTTGTGGGAGATGATTTTCTTCTGGTTTACGGTGATTTGTTGTTTACCATGGAGGCTGTGAAGAAGGTTGTTGGTTTGCATGAGAAAGAAAAGCCTGTTGCGACCATGGCTGTTGTTCCTGTTGAAAATCCGGAAGGTTATGGAATTGTGGAGGTTGATGATGAAGGGAATGTGAAGCGTATAGTTGAGAAGCCGAGTCGTGAAGAGGCGGTTTCAAACTTGGCGAACGCGGGGATGTATGTTTTTTCGAAGGAGATTTTTGATAAGGTCAGGGAGACGTCGGCTTCGGTTAGGGGTGAGTGGGAGGTTACTGATGCGATTTCGCTTTTGTTGAGAGAGGGAAAGCGTGTTTTGGCTGTTGAGGTTTTGAGGGAGGATTGGTTTGATGTTGGGAGACCTTGGGATTTGCTTGAGGCAAATCGTTGGGTTTTGTTGAGGATGGATCACAAGGTGTGTGGCATTGTTGAGGATGGTGCTTATTTGGTTGGGGCGGTGACTGTTGCTGAGTCTGCTCGTGTGCGTTCTGGGGCTTACGTTGAGGGCCCGGCTTTCATTGGTGAAAAAAGTGATGTTGGGCCGAATTGTTTTGTTCGTGCGTTTACGAGTATTGGTGAGGGTGTGAGGGTTGGTAATGGTTGTGAGGTTAAGAACTGTTTGGTTATGGATGGTGTGCATGTTGGTCATTTGTCTTATATTGGTGATAGTGTGATTGGTGAGGGTTGTAATTTGGGTGCGGGTACTGTGACTGCGAATTTGAGGCTTGATGACGGGCGTGTGAAGATGTTGGTGAAGGATGCGGTTGTGGATAGTGGGCGCAGGAAGCTTGGGGTTGTTTTGGGTGATGGTGTTAAGACTGGGATTAATGCGTTGTTTATGCCGGGTGTTAAGGTTGGTTGTAATAGTTGGATTGGTCCGAATGTTATTGTTTCTCGTGATGTGGCTGCGAATAGGTTGGTGGTTTTGAAGCAGAACTTGGAAGAGAAAGAGCTTTCTTGATCTTTGGTCACTTCGAAAACGGTGTTTGTAATTTTTGCAGCGCAATTTTTTCTAGCTCCCCTATAGTTTTCAATGTTGAAACCTATGTTTGTGTAATCGATTTTAGGAGTTCTCCGATGGTTAAAATTTAGACCCCCCTAGGTTTTTATTGCATTGCCGTTATTTGGTTTGGAGTGTGCTGAGTCTTTGTTGTTTAGTGGAAATGCTAAATAGGTGTTTGTGTATGTGTGTTAGATGGATGGAGGTTTGATGGTTGTCAATTGCGCAAAGGAAGTTTTTCACTGAGGTTGCGGGTTTGGTGGATTCTAGTGTTGTTGTTGTGACTTCGACTGGGAAGACGTATGGTGGGACTTTGGTTGGTGTTAATCCGGATAGTTTGAGTTTGTGTTTGGCTGATGTGAAGGCTGAAGGCGATAGAGTGTTGCATAGGGTTTTTCTTAATGGCAGTGTTGTTGCGGAGATATTGAGTGTGGAGAAGCCGTTTGATTTGAAGGCTTTGTCTGAGCGGTTGGAGAAGGTTTTTCCGACTATGGTTAGGCTTTATGAGGATAATGGTTTCATTTGGGTCATGGATAAGGTTAAGGTGACTGAGAAGGGTGTTGTTGAGGGTTCGGGTCCGGCTGCTGAGCGTGTGCAGAGTGTTTACGAGCATTTCATTGGTGAGATTAAGGGTTAGACGAACCAGCGGAACGGGGATTCCTCTTTTTTCTTTTCTTGTTCTTGTCTGACTAAGCCGAAGGATTCTAGTATTTTTTTGGTTTTTTCTGCTGCAAGGTCTAGTCTTGTTAGGTCGGTTTTTAGGTTTAAAATTTTGTTTAGGGCTGTTAGAGCTTGTTGTGCTGCTTCTGCGTCTGGGTATATGCCTGTGGTTTCTACTAGGAGACTGAAGGCTTTGAGGTTTCTGAGTTTTGCGATGCCTATTGTGATGCCTGCGATTCCGAAGATTTGTCCTACCATTATTTTTGCTCCTAGGTTTAATGGTGTTTTTAGTGTTTCTGGGTCTGTTGCTGCGCAGTAGATTTGTGGTTTTTTTGTTGTTTGTTCTTTTTTGAACCCGCCTAAAGTAATAATATAATGACAGCCTAGCTCTTCAGCCAAATCTAAAACACGACCACAAAGCTCATACTGACCAAAAGTTGTTAAGGCTTGGGTGTTACCATACCAAATGATTAAGTCTCTTCCGCCATCACGACTTTTATGATAATAAAGCTGATTAATCGGAGAACGCATACCCCCTTTCTCTGTTGTCACGGCTAGGTCTTGAAAGGATGAAGAGGTGATTTCGGCGAAAAGCTTGGCGTCTAACTCATGAATTAAGTGTAAAGCTGCGATGTTGGCTACAAAACCTATGCCGGGTAATCCCTCGATTAAGACGGGATTGTTTAGTTTTGGTCTTTCGTAGATCTGGATTGCGCAGACCATGCTTTGGCTTCCTTTGCTATTGACATGTAGAGGAGAATTATGATATAAGTGTGTTTAGACGAGGGAGCGATGATGTTATAGTCTCTGAGGCTTTAGACCCCCCTTATATATAGGTTAACATTGTTTGGTGACCAATGGGTTATTTCTGTTTTGTGTTTGGGTATTTCTCTCTTATTTTTGTGTCGGCTATCTTGGCGATCATCGCGTTAGAGATGAGCACGTGCTTGACTCCTGTGAGTTCAGCCAGTTCCGCCGGTTTCTGGTCTTGAGTTACGAGCAGCAGGTTGTTGTTTTTTGCGTATTCTATGCTTTCTTTGTCTTTTGCCCCTTGTAGTCCTGCGTCTTGGACGGTTAGCACGTTCCACCCAAGAATCTCAAAGTATTCTTTCAGTCCCGCGTACATTTCGTCAAGTAGAAGCTTCAACAAGGTTCACCTCATCGCATTTTAACTTTGAACCATCCACCTATTTAGAGACTTCTTTATTGATTCTATAGCGCAAGTCCTGTGAATTTGAGCAAATAATACGCGATAACCCAGAATACAGAGAAATATAGAAAATTAATAGAAGAATAGACAAAATAGCGCGTCAGCATGTTATTAATCTGCATCTGTTGCACGTACAAAAAATAAATCAGTGAAGTAGGCTACTTACTACATGTAAGGGAGATTAGGAAGTCATGAAAAAGTATGATGTACCTCTAGCCCTCTCGACTACAGGAGACGCAGGGAAACTTGCCTTGGCTCGAATGATTCTCGATATGATGGAACTGTATGAGTTCTACGAGCCTCTTAAGTACAAGGGAACCTTCGAAGACCTCAAAGAGCTAGACGAGGCGGGATGTTTTAGGGTATTGGGAATAGACTCTCTATCTGAAGAGAGGCTGAAACGGCTCGAGGAGGAATTTAAGGACGAAATTATATTCAAGAACTATGATCCAGCGCTCGCCCTAGCCTCTGCTGGAAAAATTGAGGAAGCTAGGAGCGTTATGGAAGCGGTTAATCCGAAGAAGAAGCTGGACGTATCCAACTTTGAATCCTTAGAGAAGGATACGCTGGAAAAAGCAAGAGAAATACAAGAGACAAAGAACTTGCATGACAGGCTTTTCAAAAAACTGAAAGAAAGAAACCTGCCTCATCCCGAGACACCAAGAGAAGATAAAACATACCTCAGAGAGATTGTGGCCGGCTGGGAGAGGCTGGGCATAGAGTGCCGTCCCGGGTATGAAAAATATGCTGAAAAAATATCTAAACAGTTGAGCGTGAAGACTAGGAGAACATTTGAAAAACAGGTGGAACTAGGATTGATTGACAAAATTTGGTTTAATAAGATGATGAGAAGGGAGCTATCCATACCAAAAGCTTATGGAGGATATGGTGCTATGCTGCCTGGACAGTTGAAGTTCATCGACTATGTCGTGTGCGATGTGGGGAATGCCGCATGGATAATAGAGGGGAAAAAGAAGCTAAATTACGAGGCCATAGGACAAGTAACAGTATATTCTGATTTATTCATCGAGGATAATCCAACATTCTCTGAAGTGAGGAAGGCCATAATATGTGAGGAAACAGACCCCGTTCTAGAAGCTACCTGCAAAAAGAATTGCATCAAGATACTCACCTTAAGCTAAACGCGCGTGCAGGGACAAACACAGGGACGGAGACTAACCGTCTAACCATTATTTATTATGTTCAATCAACATGTTTTATATGTGTGTTTGGTTGATTCTGTTTAGGCTTCACTAATGACCTTCGAAATAAAAGAGAGAGACTTGCTCGCGAGAATCGGAAGACTCAAAACCAAAACCGGCACCGTCGAAACTCCCTTCCTCTTTCCGGTGATAAACCCAGCCGTACAGCCCATACCTCCCAAAAACATTACATGGGATAATAATTGTTAAATGGAAAAATTCTGTTATAACCATAAGGAGAGCGACTTGAGACAAAGCTACTTCAACATTTTCCTTAACGTGATAAAAACTCTTTTCTAGGCGAACCTCTTGACTATGGTAATAAAACCTACAAATTAAAACCGAAAATGGTAACTCCCTATGATTTCCTTAGAAAAATTGAAAAACCTTCCTCCGAATATGAAAGATTATTGAGCCGACTTGGAAAAGGTTTCAAAGAAAACGCGAAGACGGAAATTTATAGAAAAGAGAGAGGCTGGATTGCTCAAGGGATCTCACAGAGAAAAATCAAAAAGATAGACATAGGCGAACAGACTTTTCTAATTCCAATTCTCTCCCCGCCAGCTGTCGGAATCGACACAAGTGGTGTAAACGGTTCTAGCGTTATTGCCATTTGCTGTTTTGACAACTACAATGCTGGAACCATTTTTCTCGAAAAACATCTCTCCCTGCCCAAAGCGAAAACCCCCATAGAATACAAATGGAACAAGCTCAATTCTGAAAAAAGAAAGAAAGTCTCCGACAATATTATTCCATTACTAAAAATCTCAAGTTCTGGGTTACTTGCCCTTCACACTGATGTCTTAATCTCTCCAGTAGGATCCGTTATTTATGGATTTAGAGACTTAATTGAAGGATGCTTTTCAGGCTATGAAAAGACACCATCTCAACCAAAAGAGGTAAGGGAACGCTTCAGACAAGAATTCTTTTTGAGATGTAACAACACACAAATACACTGCGACCCCGACTTTCCACTACCCTTAAGCACCAACAAAGTCGTTAGACTGCTGGTCAGAACGTTATCCAAGAAAGATGGAAGAATTTGCGAATGCCTCCCGCTTCACGCATCATTGAGATCTGAAGTCTCCACCCATCCAAGTCGCAGATATCATTGCTGGAGCAATAGGAACGAGAATCATGAACAACGAAGAACCCCCTAAACCTATATCGCACCTATATTTCGATAATCGCAAGATAAGCAGAAAAGCCAGAAGAAAAGGCAAGTTCGCCAAAGCATATTACTGGTTTAACAAATGAGCAGTTAGGTGCTGCATGCCTTTGAAGCACGGACGTTGTCACACTACGGTGACCACGCAACCCGCTTGGCACACAGTTTTGGTACCTAACCATCAAATATAATCTGATTTTTCATATTTAAACTAGTATCTGGATAATTCTTCCAGATACACTCCCAGAAAAGTAATATCCTGCTACCTAATACAATGTAACGAAATCTAATACTAACACTCTAACAGCTAAAATTCTTACTTAACCAACAAGCCATTTTTTATATGCGTGTTTGCAGTTTTTCTTTAGGCTTCAAAATGACTTTTGAGATAAAGGAAAGAGATTTGCTCGCAAGAATTGGGAGACTAAAAACCAAAAGCGGCATTGTTGAGACTCCTCTTCTCTTTCCAGTTATAAACCCGTCTATTCAGCCTATTTCTCCTAGAAAGATTGGTGAGGTTTTTGGTTGTGAAGCCCTAATAACCAACGCATACATATTGAAAAAACACTTTCAAAACCAACCAGCAGAAAGAGGCTTGCACAAGTTTTTAGATTTCAACGGCGTCTTAATGACTGATTCAGGAGCATATCAAATCCTCCGTTACGGCGATATAGAAACAACTCCAAAAGAAATCGTGGAATACCAAGAAAAAATAGGCACAGACATAGCCACAATCCTAGACTACCCAACAGGCCTAAAAGTCACAAGAAAACACGCAGAAAAAACAGTAAACACAACAACAAAAAACGCCAAACAACTCTTCAAAACAAAAACCCGAAACGACATCCTCTGGGTAGGCCCAATCCAAGGAGGACAATACTTAGACTTAGTAGCCAAATCAGCCAGACAAATGCGAAAACTACCATTCAACATCCACGCCCTAGGAAGCCCAACAGAAATCATGCAGCAATACCGCTTCGACCTACTAGTCGACATGATCCTAACAGCAAAAATGAACCTACCCATCCAAAAACCACTACACCTTTTCGGAGCAGGACACCCAATAATGTTCAGCCTAGCCATCGCATTAGGATGCGACCTCTTCGACTCAGCAGCATACGCAATATACGCCAGAAACAACCGCTACATGACACCAAACGGCACCCACAGACTGGAAGAACTCGACTATTTCCCCTGCCCATGCCCAAAATGTACAAAAACCACACCAAAAGCAGTCTCCCAAATGCAAACAAAAAAGCGGCAAGCATTCCTAGCCGAACACAACCTCTACACGTGCCAAGCAGAAATAAAACAAATAAAACAAGCAATAAAAAACGGCAGACTATGGGAACACCTACAAACAAGAGCACACAGCCACCCAACACTACTTCAAGCCCTAAAAAAACTAAAAAAATACGAAGACTTCATCGAAAAACACAGTCCAGCAACAAAAAAAAGCGGCATATTCTTCTACGACCACACAGACCTCACGCGACCGTATGTCGTTAGACACAGAAAAAAATTGGCAGGACAATACTCTCCACCCAAAGGAGCAAAAATCCTCCTACTCATACCCCAAACCAGAACAAAACCATTCAGCAAATCAAAAGAATATAAACCAATCGCAAAACTTCTCCGCGACACACTCAAACAACACCTAAACAAAATTCACACATGCTTCTACGCAGCCCCCTTCGGAGTAATCCCAATAGAACTAGACGAAGTCTACCCCCTCTCACAACACGAAACAACCCTACCACTAGACAAAGAAACAATCGAATACGTAACAAAACAAACAGCAAACTACATCAACAACACAAACTACAAAACAATCATACTAATCAACGACCCAGAAAACTGGAACAAAAACATCCTAAACACATGCAAAAAAACATGCAGAAACAAAAACATCAAACTTAAACACGTCAACATAAAAGAAAAGCGAACCAAAACCATGCTAACCAGCTTGAAGAAAATTCTGCAAAAAACATTGAGCGAACAACCTTGATTCGAGCCGATCTCCACATTCACACAACTTATTCACCCGACGCATCAATAAACCCCAAAACCATAGTAAACCAGCTCTATGCACACCCATACATAAAAGCCATAGCCATAACAGACCACAACACCACCAAGGGATACCACAAAGTACGAAAGCTAGCCTCAGCATACGAAGACATTCTCATTATCCCCGGAATCGAAGTAAGCACAACCGAAGGAGACATAATAATCCTGGGCATCACAGAACCGCCACCCAGACCATGGACCCCCGAAAACATAATCAACTACACAAAACAACAAAACGGCATAACCGTCGCTGCACACCCATACAGAGCATACGGCTTAGGAGACTTGGCTAAAAACTACGATTTCGACGCCATAGAAATCTTAAATGGCATTTCAACACCTCAAGCCAATAAAATGGCTCAAAAACTAGCCAAAACCATGGGTTTACCAGGTGTTGCTGGAAGCGACGCCCACCGCGTAGATGAAATGTGGGCTGTCTATACAGAAGTGCAAGCTTCTTCAAACACTGAGGAAATATTAAAAGCCATCAAGAAAGGATTAGTTAAAGTTGGTTACGCGAGAAAGTCAATACACTTTTAAACGACCAGAAAGCATGATTACTGCATTAACGGAAGAAAGCAAATGAGTCAAATACAAATCAAATTTCTAGGCGGAGCCCGTGAAGTCGGCAGAAGCGCAATAGCCGTAAAAACCCAGAAAACGCAAGTTTTACTAGACTACGGAGTCATGCTAAACCACACACCAGGATTCCCAATGCACATACCACCAAAAGACGTCAACGCAATAATCCTAACCCACAGCCACCTCGACCACTCAGGAGCAATCCCTGTCTTTTACATTCGCGGAAACAAGCCACTTTACACAAACAGACTAAGTGCAGAACTAAACCAACTACTAATCACAGACTTCATCCACCTCTCTAGCTACTACCTACCATTCGAGTATCTCGAACTGAAATCAATGATGAAAAACAGCAAACACCTAGACTACGGCGTCCAAGAAAAAATCGGAGACATCAAATTCCAACTTTTAAACGCTGGACACATCCCTGGAAGCGCACAAATACTAATTGAAGCCGAAGGAAAAAAACTGCTCTACACAGGCGACTTCAACACTGAAAACACAAAGCTTCTGGAAGGAGCAAAAATGGAACACAAAGATCTAGACGCAGTGATAATCGAAAGCACATATGCAGATGATGAACACACAGAACGCCAAGAACTAGAAAAAAAATTCATAACGGAAACCACCGACATCGTCGAGAGAGGAGGAATCGCCCTCATCCCAGCATTTGGAGTTGGAAGATCCCAAGAAATAGCATGCGTCCTAGCCGCCCACCACTTTGAGTATCCAGTAATCATTGACGGCATGATCCGAGGAGCAAACACTATAATGATGAACCACGGTCAGTTTTTGCGAGACGCGAAACTACTAAGAGATGCTTTACACTCTGCCCATTGGATTGAAGGCTGGAGAGACCGG
>Ga0210051_1006272_pt1 | contig 11215 bp, 10 predicted proteins | sample CryGey092014_all_FD_185464 | JGI IMG/M metagenome (GOLD analysis project Ga0210051, IMG submission 185464) | Groundwater microbial communities from aquifer - Crystal Geyser CG23_combo_of_CG06-09_8/20/14_all (SPAdes) (version 2) | ecosystem: Environmental > Aquatic > Deep subsurface > Groundwater...
GACAAAATGGGCGGAGAGTTTTAAATTAATTAGAGGGCGAGTTTAGTTATGATTACTGAAGAAGATAAAAAGAAAGTTAAAATTAGAACTGAAACAACGGATAAATCATCTAAGGAGCATTTTGAGAAGTTCTTAAAGAAATTTGAGGAAGAAAAACCAATTTTAAAATATTTTTATAACTCTTCTAAAAATGAGATTAACAAATATTACAAAAGAAAAAAGTTATTAACCACTTCCAAAGTTAACCCACTCCTTGTAATTTTTTCGGTTAGAGATATTGAAGGAGTAAATGATGCATTTAATGAGATAGATTTTATTGATAAACTTTGGATTAAGAATTTTAAAGATAAGGAAGCTCAAGAAGAATGTGTAAAATGGATTGCTAAACATCCAGAATATACTCATATAATTTTGACGTCTGACGATATTTTAATTACTTCATTAATGGTTAAGAAATTACTTGAGGATATTCTCATTTACGATTTTCCAGTTTTAACTGGATGTTGTAATACATGTGGAATGTATAGAGAGGTTGTTAAGACACTTGATTGTCAATGGTGTATTAGAGGTGAAAAACATCCATATATAAATGTCACATTTGATAAAGTTGTGAATTGGGATAATCCAATTCTTATTACACGTCCCAAGACTAAATTTTTCCATTGGATAAAGGAAAGTTGGAGAAAACGAAATCAGAGAATTAGAAAAGTGTGGTTTAGTGGGCTTGCTCTTGGAATTATTAGAAGAGATATATTTGATAAATGGCAGATGAAACCAAATCTTCTTAAGACATATATAAAAAATGGTAAAATTTACGAGTATAATAATTATTCATATGATTTTTCGCTTGCGGTTTGGCTTCATAAACATAAAATATTTCAATTTTGTGATTTGGGAGTTAAATCTAGACATTTTGGTACACATCATAATAAATTAAAAATTGGAATTGAAAAGTCCGAAGTGGTCTTTGATAAAGCAAAAAAGAAATTGAGTGAAGTAATTCCTAAATTATCCAGAATTTTGATTTGTACACCATTTAATAATGAGAGTCACTCTCTTAATAAATATATTAAATCTATAATAAATATTGATTACCCAAAAGAACTTATAGATTTAGTATGGTATGAAAATGATAGCGTAGATACCACATGGATAAAATTAGTATTTTATTTTAAAAAGGTTTCAAAAAGATATAATTATAATTCAATAAAGTTATTTAGAAAAGATTTTGGGTTAAGTTTTGGTAAGATTTCTGTAGAGGATTTTGGTAGAGGAGAAAATCCCCATGCTGGAAAAAATTATTTACATAATTATAAAGAAGTCCTTGAAAGGGCTGCGAGATTAAATAGTATTTATAATTACTTTTTTGATTTGGTAAATCGTAAATATAGATATTTGATGATAATTATGGCTGATATTATTGTTCCTAATAATATTATTGAAAGGTTTCTTAAGGGTTTTAGAGAACACAGAGATGCGGGTTGGGTGGGTGGTGTTCATCATACAAGGTACCCACTATCTAGTTTGGCGGGTCCTCTTACTGTTAAAAGAGGGTTATGGTCAACCATGACTGATAAGGAACTTATTAAATTAAAGGAAGAAAGAAATGTTGTATTTGAATGTGGAATGACTGGTCATGCTTGGATGATGCCTTCTAGACTTATTCGTAAAGGAGCTAGACCATCTTTTTCAGCCTGTGAATTGGTCGCTCCAATGATTTATAAATTGTGGGAATTAGGATATAGAGTATATTGTGATATAGATGTTTATCTTAAACATATTTCTTTGGATGGAAAAATTTATCGGCATAATATATATGATGAAGTGGAGAAAAAGAAAAAAATTAAAGGGGTGGAAGGTTCTGTTGAAATAAAAGAAGAAAAATTAATTGAGAAAACGGGAGTAACTGAAAAAGCCAATTTTAATGAATTAGAGGAATATTTGATTTTTGTTGAACGAAATTTAAATAACGGAATTATTCCAGATAGACCAAGGGAAGATGAATTAGTTACGGATAACATTTATAAGGAACTTCTAACACAAGAAGATTGGGATAGACTATATGGTAAGTGGCGGAAATATATAGAAAAGGGACATCAATGGGCACGAATGGAAATAATAAATAGAAGGTTTAAATCATGAAGAAATTAACTAGAAACGATGTTGATTTGGCTACATTATATCATTATCTTAAGACATTAAAATTACGAAATCCACCAAATGCTATAATTCCACCGCCGATAAAAGAATATGAAGAGTATAAATATCTGCTTAATGTTGACCAGCCATATAATGAATCAAAGGATTATTGGGGCAAATCAGTTGATATGATTAAAATTGCTATTAGAAAATCTCTGGAAGAGTGGGGACATATAAAACGTGTCGGAATTTGGCTTTCTGGCGGATTTGATTCTGCATTACTTCTTAAACTCACTTCCGATATTATTGGACCAGAAAAAGTTAGAGGTTATAATGTAATTTGGAGTGAAAATAAAAATGAATTAGAATATGCACAAACCATCGTAGATTATGTGGGTACAAGTATAAAGATTGTTAGGTGTGATATGAATCAAATTATTCCATTATTTAAAGAATCCTGTTTGCTCTTTCGTGCTCCAACATGGTGTCCACAAGTTCTTTATTTGGCTAAAATTTGTGCTGATGATGGTACTAATAAGGTTTTTTGTGGTCTTGGTTTAGATGCGTTGTCTGGTGGAGAATATAATCAAGCTACAGCTAAAACCAAAGAGGAATTTAGAGCAGTAACATTATCATTAATGGATAGACAGCGAGATTATATATGGGCTAACAAATATCATGCAAAAGGATATGTAGATTTAAAGATGCCTTTTTTCGATAGAGGTTTAGTCAATTATATGTTAAGTTTACCTAAAGAACATAAAGTTAAAGATATGATGACTAGAATTCGTTTACGAGATGAAGTTGCCGACCTTGGTATATTGCCAGCTAAAATTGCTACATATGGGAAGGTGGCGGGAACCAAAAGGGGTTTTGGACCAGATTGGAATGAATATTTATCTGGAGAATACAGCAATTGGGCATCTGATTTTAATCCAGAACAATATATAAATATAAATATGGTTAATAGAAATTGGAGAACTGCTAGTTTTTGGACAAAGCTTCTGTTGATTTCCACATGTAAATTCTATGAGTTATTAGATGAGGGAAGGTTTATTGCCTAAAATAGTTTTTGTTATTGGTACTCGTCCACAATATATTAAGTCAAGTATTATAATTAATCAATTGATTAAATTGGGGATTCCGTTAAAAGTAATTGATACTGGACAACATTATGACGCAAATTTGTCAAAGGTTTTTCTTGAAGAACTTAAATTTCCAGATGTAATAAATCTTAACGTCGGTTCAGCGAGAACTCATGGAATTCAAACCGCAAAGATAATTGTGAGAGCGGAAAGATGGCTTCTTAAATTAAATCCAAAACTAGTTATTGTTGTTGGTGATACTAATAGTACGCTTGGAACGGCTATAACTACATCAAAACTTAACATTCCAATAGCACATTTAGAGGCTGGATTACGAAGTTATGATATGAGTATTCCAGAAGAAATTAATCGGGTAGTTACCGATGTTCTCTCTACCATTCTTTTTTGTCCTTCATATAAAAGTGTAAATAATTTATTAGAAGAACATGTTTCGGGACGGATATATTGGACTGGAGATACAATGTATGATGTCTTGCGTAAACATTTACCAATTGCCAGAAAACGAAATACATTAATTAAATATGGAATTGATTACGATTATGCATTAGCGACAATTCACCATTCGTTTAATACTGACAATCCTAAAAGATTGAAAAGTATTTTATCTGGTTTAGAGAAATCTGGTTTGGATATTATTTTTCCCATTCATCCTAGAACTAAAAAAATGATGAAGTGGTTCGGGATTCATAAAAAATCTAGTAATATTCATTTTCTTTCTCCAGTTAGTTATTATGATATGCTTAATTTAATTCGCAAATCAGAAATGGTGATTACCGATTCTGGTGGATTACAGAAGGAAGCCTTTTGGTTGCGAAAGCCGTGTATAACTCTTAAAGAGGATACAGTTTGGAACGAAACTGTTGACTTGAATGCAAATACGCTTGTTGGTGCTAACAAAGGTAGTATTATAAAAGCGATTAAAAACTGTTCAAGTTTTCCAAGACGAATCACTCAACCATATGGAAAAGGTAACGCTTCAGAGATAATAATAAGAATTCTGAGGTCACTTGTATGAAAAAAGTTTTAGTAGTTGGACTTGGTGAAGTTGGACTTCCATTATATGAAATAATAAAAGAAAGTAATAAATTTAAAGTTTATGGATATGATATAGATGTTAAGAAACGACAGCGATTAAATCAGCCATGGACACTACCAAGGAAATTTGATATAATCCATATTTGTCTGCCATGTAAAGATGATATGCAATTCTGCCAAATTGTTCTTGAGTATATTTCTAATTATCGTCCTGACCTTCTGATAATAAATAGTACGGTACCGTCTCATACCACATCAACAATAGCGAAATATGCTGAATGTTTGATAGTTCATTCTCCAATTCGTGGAATGCATAAAACTATGAAACGAGATATTAAACGCTATACTAAATTTGTTGGTCCAATAACCGAAGAGGCTGGATTAGCCGCTAAAGAGCATTTTGAGATGATTGGATTGAAAGTTAAAGTTTTAGGAAAAGCGGTAGATACGGAACTTGGAAAACTTGTTGAGACTTCCTATACAGCGTTACAGATTGCGAGTTGGCAAGAATTTCATAGGATAGCTATAGCGACTGGTGCAGATATAGATGGTGTGGCTGAATTAACTGATGATGTTGAGGCTAGAAAATACGTTCAAATTGGTCCAGTATGGTTTCCAGATATTATGCGTGGTCATTGTCTAATTCCAAATTTAAAATTGTTACTTAAAACTTATGATTCTAAATTGTTTAAGGAAGTTCTAAAATCTAATAAAAAAAGAGAGGGAGAGCTTAATAATGAAGAGATATTAGAAGGAACAGAAAAATTAAAAGAGAGATTTAGAAAGAATGCCAAAAAATTTAAGAGTGGGGAAACCTATGATTGATTTCTTGGTTATTTGGTTAATTGTGGTCTTTGTCTTTGCATTATATATTGGAACTAGACGACCTACATGGAAAAAGGGCAATGGAATAATAACGAAAAATGCAAAAGTTGGCAATGGAACTACTGTTTGGCATTATGTTAATTTATTTAATTGTGATATTGGAACCGATTGTATCATCGGTTCGTATTCTGAAATAGGTGGAATAATAGGTGATAGATGCAAAATAGAATGTGGTGTTTTTATACCAAAAGGTGTAGTTATAAGTGATGAAGTTTTTATTGGACCGCATGTTTGTTTTACAAATGACAAATTTCCAAGGATTCTAGAAGATTGGAAGATTAGTGAGACTTGGGTTAAAAAAGGAGCAAGTATTGGGGCTAACGCCACTATAAGATGTGGAGTAACTATTGGTAAATATGCAATGATTGGTTGTGGGGCAATAATTACTAAAGATGTTCCAGATTATGCAGTAGTTGTTGGGACAAATAAAATTATAGATGATGTTAGAAACCGCAAAACTTAAATAGTTGGTTTGTCTAAATCTTCTTAGATTAAAAATGTTAAAAGATAAAGTTATTTTAATAACTGGTTCTTCTAGGGGAATAGGTAGAATATTAGCTAAGGAATTTGCAATGTTAGGTTGTCAAGTCATAATAAATTATCACACAAACAAAAAAGCCGCTTTGGAAACCGTTAAAGAAATAAAAGAATATTCAACAAAATATTTACCAAATCCCATGATTATTAAGGCAGACGTTTCTAATGAGAATGATGTTATTAGGATGATTACAGAAATTATTACTAAATATGGTAGAATAGATATTCTAGTTAATAATGCTGGAATTTATAAGAATGCAATATCGTGGAAAATGAAGAGGGAAGATTGGGATAAGGTTTTAGCTGTTAATCTTACTGGACCATTTCTCTGTATAAAACATGTTCTCCCTATTATGAGAAGAAATAGATGGGGACGAATTATAAATATCAGTTCTGTTCTCGGTCAAATTGGTGCGGTTGGTGGATGTAATTATGCCACTTCTAAATCTGGTCTATTTGGACTTACTAAGTCAATAGCTAAAGAAGTGGCGAGATTTAATATTACTGTAAACTGTATTGTACTTGGTTATTTTAAATGTGGAATAGGACTTGAAATGCCAAAGAAAATTATTGATTGGGTAATTGAAAATACTCCTTTAAAACGGCTTGGAAATCCTAAAGAAATTGCAGAGTTAGCAGTATTTCTTTGTAATGGTGCAGATTATATTACTGGACAAATAATTCATATTAACGGCGGGTTATATGTGTGATTGTTACGGATAAAAAAATTATTGGAAAAAATGTAAAAATAGGTTCGGGCGTTATCATTAAAGGTAAAAAAGTAAAGATAGGAAACGATGTTAAAATTGGAAATAATACTAAAATATATTCATTAGATATTGAAATCGGAGATAGGACGAGATTTGATGGTGACAGCCGAATAATTGCATATGACAAATTTAAAGTGGGAAAAGATTGTATTATAAGACGAAATGCACGTTTTAAAGCTAGAACAATAGAGATAGGTAACCATTTCTTTTCTGATGATAATCCACGCCCACTTATATTTGGTGGTGGCGGGTCGGACTATCCAACCGCACATCTTAAGATAGGGAATAGGTGTGTAATTCATGATACGTATATAAATGTTTGTATGCCCGTCATAATCGGTGATGATGTTGGTCTAAGTCCCAATTCTTCAATATTAACTCATGGATTCTGGAATTCAGTAATTGAAGGATATAACAGTAAATTTGCTGGAGTTAAAATTGGCAATAACTCTTTTGTAGGTTACGGAGCGACAATATTAATGGGTGTAACTTTAGGAGATTATGTAACTGTTGGGGCTAAAGCTGTAGTAACCAAAAGTTTTCCTTCCAATTCTGTTATAGTTGGTGTTCCAGCAAAAATGATAAAGAGTGGACAGAAACAATTAACACTTGAAGATAAAGTTAAAATAATGAGAGAAATTCTTAAAAGGTATTTCGAGTTACTTAAAGATAAAATAGACAGAGTAGCTTTTGATGAAACTGATTATACTTTTATGATTTTTGGTAAATATAAAGAAGAAAAGTTTATTATAATCCTAGTTCTTTCACCGATAACTCATGTCCCACTTCCATTTATGGCGAGGGAAATTATTTTAAGTTTTAGAAATGAAAAAATTTCTAAAGATGATTATCTTATAAATCTTTCTAATTATACATGGAAGGGTAAAGAGGACGAAATTACTGATGATTTGAGAGATTTTCTAAGAAAATACGGCATCAGAATATTCTCAAAACGGTGGTTTAAATCCATTCCATCAAAAAGTAAAAGGGAACTTGAATTATTATAACCGCAACCTTTAAATAATCCACTATAACTATTCTAATTGATGTCTCTATGAAATTAAAAGATGAAATTGGAATAGAACAGGAATGTTTTCTCTTAGATAAGAAAGGTCAGATAGTAGAGCCGAAACTTTATGGTTTTCCTTTTGATGAATATGGTTTTTTGGTTGAGATACGCACTCAACCGCATACTAATGAGAAATCACTTATGACAGAATTAATAAAACTAACGAATGCTCATCGTGCTCAAGCTGAGGAATTAGGATTTAAACTTCATTTTGTTCATAGAATGAAATTGTCATCAGATTTTGTAAAAAGACTTGCGGTAAAATATGCTTGGGATTGTTTAAAGGATAAAACTGCGAATGTTTATTATGGAACTGAAGTTTCTCATGCTACGGGAGTTGATAGGTGGAGCGAAGATAGAATTATATGGGGAACGGCGGGTACGCATATTCACTTCTCCAGAAAAAGGATTATTCAACAGGAAACTAGACGGGTTCAGTTACCAATAAGAAAAATTGTAATGATTTTTGACGCTAGATTTGACCGCATAATTAGTCTTGCTAATCGAATAGCAGGTGAATATGAAATTAAACCGTATGGATTCGAGTATAGGTCGCTTCCAGCATCAATGAATATATTTATGGCGGTTCATTTTGGATTTATTTTGTTAGAACGGGATAGAAAAGGATTGGAAATATAATGGTAAGGAAAAAGATTGATTGGAAATATCTACACATTCCACATTTTTATAATGAGTATTTGGAGAGGATGATAAAATGACCCTAGAAAAACCAGAGGAGAAGTTGCCTGAAGAGGAAAAAGCAGAGAAAGAAGCGAAAATGAGAATAGAATTAAGTATTGACGCCAAAGAAAAAGCGTTGGGATTTGCTAGGGCAATTCTGAGAGTTTTAGGAGAAGATAGAAATAAAAGAGATGAATTTATAGAAAAGTTTTTGGGAGTAAAACGAGATAAATGTAATATTTTAACTGCTGATTTTAAGTTTTATCAGCGTAGCCAAGCCATTTATGCGGCAAATTTGTTTCCAACGAAAAGTATAGATTGTAAAATAATCAAGGTGACTAATATAACTGATGAAGGAGAAAGAGCACCCACATATGAACGGATACAAATAAAACCTGATAAAAAGATTTCATTGTTGACCATTGGAGAATTTCTTCTAGAATGGAAAAACGAAAAAATTATTCTTGAAATATATTTCTGTGGTTATACTAGACGAATACGATTATACTCTAAAAACATTGAATTAGCTAGTGATTTTCAAGATGAATTTATGAGATTTATGAAGACACAAAATTTTCTTAAAGGAAAAAGACTTATCTTTTTACCACGTTCAGAAATTGATTTCTTGGAATTTCCTAAATTAAATTGGAAAGATGTTATTCTTAAACAGGAATTAACAGATTCAATAATGCTCAATATTATATTTCCGATAACCAATGAAAAAAAATGTACCGAAATAAAAATTCCATGGCGTAGAGGCGTATTGATGGGCAGCGTTGCAGGCACGGGCAAAACGCAGGTATGTAGAATTCTCTGTAATGTTCTTCCAGATAGTACTACTTTAATTTGGGCGACTCCAAAAGCGTTATATGAATCAGAGAAAATACAAGATTTGTTTGAAGCCGCAAGATACTTCAGTCCAACACTTATTATAATAGAAGATATTGACTTTATAGGAACTAGCAGAGATTTCGTGCAAAATCCTATTCTTGGAGAATTGTTAACTCAATTAGATGGAAATGACCCTAACCACGGCATTTTTGTTATAGCAACCACAAATAGACCAGAACAACTTGATGTGGCACTTGCTAATAGACCAAGCAGATTTGATGTTAAATTAGAATTTTCACTTCCTGAGGAAAATGAACGTATAGAATTAATGAAGCTTTTCACTAAAGGTATGAAATTTGACCAATCTATTGATTATAAAAAAATAGCGGCAATATCTAATGGACTTACTGGTGCTCACATTAAAGAAATTTTTGTTTACGCTCAACTTAAAGCATTGAAACGTGGAAGTAAAAAGATTAGTTTTAGTGATGTGGAAGAACGTGTGAAACAATATAAGGCGGATGATGGAAGCCGAAAGGCTTATACAGAGTAGTGATAATATGAAAAGAATAAGACATAATTATGATGCCAGATTATTTAAGTATGAAAGGATAAAAAAACCATCAGATTCTAGTATTTCGTTTCTTTATAATAAGATTTTTGTGGCTGATTGTTATATGGAAAATTGTGGATTCTGGACACATGAATATACGGAATTATCAATTTTGCGGATATTAAATAAATGGAAATATGAAAATTTTAATATAAAATTTAAAGGATACAAAATCACTAGTATTTCACATTTTATATCCAAATATGGAAAAAATAATGGGAGATGTCTCGAACCACTAACAAGAAAAAATCGTGCGGGTTGGTAAGGATTAATCAGTTGCTTAATCACAACCTTTAAAAGGGACGATGTGTATTTCTATTACTGTGAAAAGAAATGCCTAAAAGATGTGAAGATATAAAATGAGAAGAAAAAGGATAACTAAAATGCGTATTCCATTAGAAAGTTTGGATAGAAGTGAACAGGAAAAAATAAAGAAAATTGGTGGACGATATATAGTTGTTATAGATGAGGAACCATGCCTAACATGTGTTTTGCCAAAAACTGAATTACTATCTTTAAAATATGGATATAGAGAAATAGAGAAGATACAAGAATCTACAAGTGTGATTTCGCATTTGGGAAGAGCCACGAAAATTCAAAGAAGGATGGAACTGAATTATTCTGGGAAGATTATTGAAATAACTGGTGTAGGAATGAGACCTGTTTCGTTTACTGAAGACCATGAAATATTGGTTAAGGAAGGACGTCGTGGAAGAAAAGTTTGGAAAAAAATTGATAAAGTTACTCGTAATGACTATCTTATAGTTCCCAAAATAGTTGTAAATGGAGTATCTCATTTCACCATGATTGACCCAGAGTTTATCGGAATATTTGTTGCTGATGGATTTGTTGATTTGTTAGAAAATCAATGTCGTTCAGTAGTTATAAGACAAAACGACTACAAAGCTATAAAAAAATTAATTGAGAAAAACGGATTTGGTGCCCATGTTTATAAAAATTCTGGTTCATATCTGATTGAGATTCATGATGTAAAATTGGCGAAGTGGCTCAGATACCATTTTTATAATGATGAAAAAAATAAAGTATTGCCAACTTGGTTTTTGAGATTGCCAAAAGAAGAAATAATAAAGTTTATTAAAGGCTACTTGTACGGCGATGGATATATAGATAAACAGGGTACAATTGGGGTCAGTTCTAAAAGTAAAAGATTGATAGACCAAGTAAGTATTTTACTACTTCGTCTAGGCGTGTTTCCAAAATTATCTTATGAGGAAGAAGAAAAAGAATATAACGGCTACGCATGGAAATCCAAAATATTTAAGATTCGATTATCTGTAAAACACAGTCAGATACTTGCCCGAATCTTAGATATTTCGTATCCAAATAGAAAATTAAGTCGAAAATGGCAAATTAGAGATACTAAACGATATTTTTATGTTCCAATCGAAAAACTTGAAACCCGAAATTATACTGGTATCGTAAAAAATCTCACAACTAAATCTGGGACGTATTCTCTTCCCTTTATAGTTCATAATTGTGGACACAAAACCAGACTTTTACATTTAGAACGTAGTGATGGAAAACAAGA
>Ga0210051_1006274_pt1 | contig 11212 bp, 12 predicted proteins | sample CryGey092014_all_FD_185464 | JGI IMG/M metagenome (GOLD analysis project Ga0210051, IMG submission 185464) | Groundwater microbial communities from aquifer - Crystal Geyser CG23_combo_of_CG06-09_8/20/14_all (SPAdes) (version 2) | ecosystem: Environmental > Aquatic > Deep subsurface > Groundwater...
AAATTAAAGAATCAACCGGCAAAAGAAGTTGAACCAGGCGCACCTGTCCAACCAGAATCTCAAACTGTGCCTGTCGAGCAAGCAGAGATAAAAGCACCGGAACAAGAAGAAGCAGTTGAACAAGTAGCTAAAGAAGAGCCCACCGCAGAAACGCCTCCTATGGCTTTGGCTATCGGAAGCCAAACCATGGTCTCCCGGCCTACAGAACAACCTAAGCCTTCCCCTCAGTTCAGCCTGGAAAAAACCAGGAATATCGGAATTATGGCGCATATTGATGCGGGTAAGACTACCCTGACCGAAAGAATATTGTTTTATACCGGTAAGTCCTACAAGATAGGCGAGGTTCATGACGGTAAAGCCCAGATGGACTGGATGAAACAAGAGAAGGAAAGAGGTATTACTATTACTGCCGCTGCCACCACTTGTTTCTGGAAAGACCACCGCATAAATATTATTGATACGCCCGGCCATGTTGATTTTACGGTAGAGGTAGAGCGGTCTTTAAGAGTCCTTGATGGTGCGGTGGCTGTTTTTTGCGCCGTAGGAGGGGTTGAGCCCCAGTCAGAGACCGTATGGCGCCAGTCAAATAAATATAATGTGCCTAAGCTCGCTTTTATTAATAAAATGGATAGGGTAGGCGCGGATTTCTTTGCGGTATTAAAAGGTATTGAGGAAGACCTCGGCGGCAATGCCATCCCTTTAGAATTACCAATCGGCGTTGAAGCGGATTTCCGCGGGATTATTGACCTCATAGAAATGAAGGCCTATATATACGAAGAAGAATCCCAGGGAAAAGATTTTCGCATAGAAGATATCCCGCAGGAATATAAGGAGTTGGCGGATAAGTATCGCCATATTTTAGTTGAGAAAACCGCAGCATTTGACGACAGCCTGATGAAGAAATTTTTGGAATCCCCCGGCTCTATCACTAATGAAGAACTTATGCAGGTTATCCGCAAAGGCACAGTGGCTAATAAAATGGTCCCAGTGCTTTGCGGTGCAGCTTTTAAAAATAAGGGTGTGCAAAAATTACTGGATGCAATCAATTTATATCTTCCTTCGCCCATTGAACTTCCTCCAGTTGAAGGACATGACCCCAAGAATACGCAGACACTTATTACAAGGCGTCCGGATGCCAATGAACCTTTCACTGCGCTTGCTTTTAAGGTGCAGGCTGACCCGCATATGGGAAAACTGGTTTATCTTAGGGTTTATTCCGGCGTATTAGAAACCGGGACGTACGTGCTTAATGTCAGGAAAGATAAAAAAGAAAGAATCGGAAGAATTTTACAGATGCACGCTAACCAAAGGCAGAATATAGATAATGCCTTTGCCGGAGATATAGTAGCTGCAATTGGCCTTGAGCATACCATAACCGGGGATACGCTCTGTGACCCGGATAATCCGATATTACTTGAGGCCATAGAGTTTCCAGCGCCTGTAGTTTCATTAAGTATTGTGCCTAAAAGCCGCGGGGACCAGGATAAACTCGCAAAGGGATTAAGAAAACTTACGGAGGAAGACCCGACATTCATAGTTGAGACTGATCAAGAAACCAAAGAAACTATTCTGACCGGTATGGGTGAATTGCACCTCGAAATTATTGTAGATAGATTAAAGGAAGAATTTGGCGTGGAGGTGATTGTGGGCCAGCCTAAAGTTGCCTACCGGGAGACAATTTTAAAGTCAGCAGAGGCAGAAGGTAAATATATAAAACAATCCGGCGGCCGGGGGCAGTATGGCCATGTGGTTATGGAGATTTCTCCTCGCGCGCCTGGCGAAGGATTCGAATTTATAGACAGTATAAAAGGAGGAGCTATCCCTAAGTCATTTATTCCGGCGGTGGAAAAAGGTATTGTTGAGGCCATGCAGAAGGGGGCTTATGCGGGTTATCCCGTAGCAGATGTTAAGGTAAATCTTATAGATGGCTCATTTCATGAAGTGGACTCCTCTGAATTAGCATTTAGAATGGCTGCTATTTTAGGTTTTAAGCAGGCGTTTAAGCAGGCAGAACCGGTGCTGCTTGAACCTTATATGTCCCTTGAAGTAGTTACGCCTGAGGAATATCTGAATGCCATTGTAGGTTATATTTGTTCCTGTAGAGGAAAGATACTGGTAATAGATACCAAAGGTAAACAGAAAATCATCTCTGCGGAAGCGCCCCTTTCTGAAATGTTCGGTTATACGACGAACTTTCGCTCCTTAAGCAGCGGCCGCGCTACTGCCTCCATGGAATTTGCGAAATATATGCAGGTGCCTGCTGAAATCGCGCAAAAAATAATAGCGGAGAAGGAAGAGAAGAAATCGCAAAAATAATCCCTAATATCTTGCCAAAAACCTTTTAAAATAGTAATATAGAGTATTAAATTTTGGGCCCATAGCTCAGCTGGTTAGAGCAGTTGACTCATAAACAGACCAAGGATAAAGACGTAACTCCTTGAGATTGTTGTAACTATAAACACCATAAATAAGTTAGATTAAATTTTTGTTTTAAGGTCTTTTAAGATTTTTTAATCATTTTTAATATTAAGTGGACACTTTTTGGACAGTACATCATCTATCCTTGAAATACTATCGAAAATATGGTATATTTTGAATGGTAGAAGGCAAAATAGTACTTGACAAAGCAAGGGGTTAGTATACACTAAAGACAATTGCTCCCCGCTTGACTTCCCGAAAGGGCTCAGGCGGGGTTATTCATTTTATGGGGCCTGTAAATGCACTATGACGAACCCGCCATAAAAAGAACCGTAGTATTTATTGACGGACAAAATCTTTACCGCAGCGCAAAAGAAGCCTTCGGTTATTTCTTCCCCAATTATGATGTTAAATTGTTATCTGAGAAGATATGCTCAAGCCAGGGATGGCATTTGACCGGTATTTATTTCTATACCGGTATTCCTGATTCTCAGGATAACGCTTTTTGGCATAATTTCTGGAGCAAAAAATTAAGCTATATGGGGCGTTTGGGGATTAAGATTTTTTCACGTTCCCTCCGGTACCATAATCAGGATTTTACCTGTCTTTCCTGCAATAAAATACATACTTCTCTTGTCGGCCACGAAAAAGGTGTAGATGTCCGGATAGCGCTTGATGTTATCAGGTTAGCGCATGAAAAGAAATATGATATCGCGGTTATACTGAGTCAGGATCAGGATCTCAGCGAAGTGGCGGATGAAGTGCGCAGGATTTCTATTGAACAGAACCGTTGGATTAAGGTTGCCTCCGCGTTTCCCATAAGCCCCACCTCAAAAAATACCAAAGGTATTAATAAAACAGACTGGATTATGATTGATAGGCAGATATACGATTCGTGCATAGATCCGAATGATTATCGTTAGGTTAAATTTAAAGGCAACTCTCTAAGTAAGGGGTTACCTTTTTTAGTTTAACCAGGAGGAGGGTAGTATGGGCAAGAAAATAGTTTTATTGTTTATTTTAGGTTTTTCTATAATTGTTTTAAGTGGATGCGCAAGTTTGAATGGCGATGTTCCTTTCCGATATCAGCCATCACTCATTTCCTATAATAAAAAAATAGACAAGACTGTAGGATTAAATATGCTTGTAGACAAAAGGCCAGATGGAGATAAAGCATATACAGAAAGCATAAAAGATGTTTCTGAGAAAATAACAGCCAAGCTCTTAGAGGATTTTGATAAATCTAAAATATTCAAAGAAATTCATTATCCATCTCAGGCCGAAGACGATATTGTTATAAATGGTACAATAGATAGGTTTATGTGGAAGTTTTATGCTAAAACAATTTATTATATTCCAATGCTTAATCTAGTTTGTTATTTTGGCGTTCCTTATGCAGATGCTTATGGTATAGCTGGTATCACTTTGGAGGTAAGAGATAATAAAGTTGGGAAAGTTCTTTGGTCTTTTGCCGAAGAATCTAAAATGGTTAATTCTTATACATTTTATAATATGAAGGCCGGTGACTCTGGAGCGGAATTAGCTGAAGCATTTAGGGAGGTAGGAAAAAAGTTAAAAGAAGATTTATTAATAAAAACTAATTTTTGATTTATTGAAGTATTTTTCGTATATGATTAAGCTAAAGTCTTAAATTTAGATATTTAGAGACAACTCTCTGAAATAGGAGGTTGCCTTTTTTTGGTTAAAAGGAGGATGTAGAAATGGCTATATTTCTTTTTATAATGTGTAGTATAAGCTTTTTATCAGGAATTTTTGCTTCTACAGGAGCCACAACAATATTTCAACAAATAGTTGGAGCCATATCTTTTGTAACCTCAGCTATATTATTAATAGGTGCAGCTATTGTCAATGCGGTAGATAAGTTAACAATCGAAACAAGGAAAAGTAAGACTAATGCTTGAGACGAAATGAATCTTAAGAAAGTTACATCTTAGGTTTAATTAGCAAGGTCATTAATTTTATAAAGAATGAATAAAAAACAATTAATAGTTGCTTGGATGATGGGGGTATTGTTATTGAGTGGGTGTGCTCCTGCACAGCAGCATTTGGCACATTTTAGAGAAGATGTAGAAAGAACGAACAAAGTCGCAGAAAAGGTTTTTGAATATCCTTATAAAGATGTTTTCTTGGCGATAGTTCAAGTATTGAATGATACTGATACAGCAATATATACGAAAGATTTTGATAAAGGAATAATACTTGCTAAGAATAAATTAGGATTAGGTGATTTCCAGATGCCTTCTCACAACTTTGGATTTTGGTTAGAAGATTTAGGCAATAGTAAAACCAAAGTCATATTGAGAATGGTAAATGTACAATGGCCAATGGGAGGAACTGCAGAAGAGGAGTTTAATTTAATTATGAAAGAATTAGAAATGAGAGCTAAGCTGAAAGATAGTAAATAAATGAATAAAAAACAATTAATAGTTGCTTGATTTAATTTTTGAGGTAAACTTTATTTAGACAATTTAGTTTAATGGCTTTACCTTAAAGAGGCTTTAAGGCCTCTAACAGTGACGTAGGGTAAGCTGCATCACTCCCCGAAAGGGGAGGCGGAAATGCAGACTTACTTGGATTTACGTCACTGTTGCCAGTAAGCCATGCGCCGCCTTTTTGTTAGGGGGCGGGGAGAAGGAAGAGTATCTTCAGGAACTCAAATAAATCCTATCATCAATCTTATTCCACTAATAATTGTAATTATCCTTATTGTATGGCTTATCCGTTCTAATACGAAGAAAAAGGAGAAAATGATGGATAAAAATGCTGTTTAATTAACCTGTCCAAGATGTGGCTACAAAGATGTCCCTTCTAAATTTCAAGATGCCTATAGTGATTCAACCTGTTGTTGTTTAGCTTTGATAATGATATTACCAGCGATACTTTATTACTTCTTCAGACAAGGAAAGAAAATTTGTCCGAAATGTAATAATGTGTTTTAATGAAAAAATTGCTAATAAATCTATTGATAAAATACAAAAGAAACATTTCTCCTATAATTAAACCAGATTGTAGATTTACTCCCACGTGTTCAGAATACGCAATTTTAGCGTTAGAGAAATATAGCCTAATTAAAGCCGCATCTCTTATTATGTTTAGACTTGTAAGATGCAATCCTTTAACTAAGAAAAATTCTAAAGATTTTGCATGACAGGATGAGGTAGATTATAAATAAAAAAACAATTAATAGTTGCCTGGGTGATGGGAGGATTAAAATGCGAAAGATAATCTATCTATTAGTTATGGTAATATTGCTCAGTGGTTGCGCAACAATGTTTGAGGATATGAAAATAACACAGGCAGAAAATCAGGGTAGATTTTACATTGGTATGCCAATAAGTGAAGTTACCAATATTGTTGGGAGACAACCTAATTGTATATTCGACGCTTGTAAGACTGAAAACACAAGCGAAGGTACGCATAAAATATGGGTTGTAAACGGTGGTGGTATGGGAGGCAATTTTGCCAGAACATACAATTTTAAATTCAAGGATGACAAATTAGTTAGTTGGGGTTGGCAATAAAACCTAATTTATTATTGTACGAACCTAATGCTTCTATGATTCCCGCAGATTCGCCTAAAGGTAAGAAATTAGTTGAAGAGAATAGAGCATAGCCGCTAGTTTAGGCCCTATAGCAAGCCCTCCCAAAACCATTTGATTCCGAAAAAATCCCTTGACAAGAACGACTTGATATGTTATATATACTTTATGGACTTGAACTACTTGAACGTTAAACAAATTTTAAGATGGAGGTGATATTATGGCTATTCATACATTAGGAAAAAAAAGACGTTCGGGGCAAAAAGTAGATTTAGTTACTTTTGGAGTATCTCGATTAGTCTACGTGAATAAGTTTGGAATGCAAGCCCATTTCAAAAATATCGAAGATGTTCTTTTGGAATTCGATGATAAAACAAGAACTTTTTGGATAAAGCCACTTGCTGCCCCAACTGATAAATCATTTCGCTTAAGTTTCTCTTCGCAACAACGGAAGGCGACCGGAGTGATTGCTTGTCGGTTTGCCGTTTCTAATTTAGAAAAATTTTTAAAAATTGATTTAAAAGGTAAAGCATATCACGCTACTTGGAATTCCAAAGAGAAAAAACTAGAAGTACATTTTTAATCAACAAATATTTTTGTAGTAAAATAATAATATAGAGATAGGGCCTCTCAACAAAAGCCCCATAGAAAAATACTTTAAACTAAATTTCTATGGGGTTTTTTATTTTTGAAATGGACACATTTAAAACCATAACATTCGAATCTATATCCACTAGCGATAGCGAATTCCGGCTGCTTAAAGCATTTGAAATTCTTGTAAAAAATATTCCAATTTTTATTAAGAATGAGAGAAGAAATATTAAGAATAAGAGGAACCGCGATGAGTCTATTAGAAGAAGCTCTTAAATATTTGAACAAATATAAATTTTTCAGTTATTCCAATTAGGCAAGGCTCGAAAAAGCCATACATAGATTGGAAAGAATATCAGAAAAGACTTCCAACAGAGGAAGAAATAAAAAGGTGGTGGAGTCAATGGCCAAATGCAAATACAGGAATTATTACAGGACAAATTTCCGGTATTACTGTAGTTGATTTTGATAATCCAGAGGCACTCGAATACGCTAAAAAGCAAGGTCTACCGTTGACGCCATTAGTGAAAACAGGAAAAGGATTCCATGCATATTTCAGGTATGAAGAAGGAGTAGGGAATTTTCAGAAACGGGATGATTTGCCTGGTATTGACTTACGCGGTGATGGCGGTTATGTGATAGCCCCGCCAAGCATACACGTTTCAGGCAAGCAATATAAATGGATAGAAGGAAAAACCTTAGATGATGTTTCACTATCCACTTTACCGGAATGGGTATTAGCAAGCAAATCAGAAGATAAAACACCTGTAAAAGATCTGTATAAAGGAGTTTCGGTTGGAAAACGGAATGACAGTCTTGCGCGGCTTGTAGGATCATGGGTGAATGATAGCTTAACTTTAGAAGAATGCATGGGGAATGCTAAAATTTGGAATTCTAATAACCAAAGACCCCTTCCTTTTAAGGAGGTTGAAACTACAGTAAAGAGTATTTATGAGAAACATCATAGAGAAAAAAATATTACCCCCGGATATTCTGTAGAACCTGTAGAACCTGTAGAAGAAACACAAGATAAACTATTTCCTATTTTAGAATTCCCCCTAGAAGTTTTTCCTAGCGATCTGCAGGATTTGATGATTAAGATATCTCATGCGTTTAATGTGCCTGTTGAAGCCGTAGCCTCTTCTATGCTACCAATAATTTCTTCAGCAATAGGAAATTCCATTAGAATATCTGTAAAAAAAGGCTGGCAGGAACCCCTGTTCATATGGCTTATGTTAATAGGTAGTTCAGGATGTGGCAAGAGCCCTTTAATTAGTAAATTACTTGAGTTTATTCATGGGAAGCAAGGTGAAGAATTCCGACGCTATGAAAAAGAGAAATCTAAATATGACAAGGATATGCGGGAATATAAGATTATTTTTGAAAAAACTAAAAAAGAATCTAAGGAACGCGAGTCAGCTAGACTTCCTTCCCCGCCAACAGCGCCAAAATTGACCCATTACGTAGCCTCAGACACTACAATAGAGGCATTGGCCAATATAATGACTGATTCACCCCGCGGTGTACTTTTGCATAATGATGAACTATCCGGGTTTGTCAGGAGTCACGACCAATATAAGAATAAAGGTTCTGATAGACAGAAATACTTAGAGCTGTGGAACTGTAATCCTTGGAAAATTGACAGGGTCGGTCAAGGTAGCAGATATATCAGAGATACCGGTTGTGCTATTGTAGGTGGCATCCAGCCGTTAGTTATGCCTGATATCTTCGGGGCTGAGTCATTCGTAGATGGATTATTACCACGGTTCCTAATAGATATAGTTAACGATTATTATGATAGCATTTCTGATGAGGAATTAACAGATGCAGATACGGCTATCTTTGAGAAAATATTGGGCAGATGTTACAGCATTGTAATTTATCGAGATGAAGGCGACAATGTTGAGCATATAAAAATTTCTTTTTCAGATCCCGCAAAAAAGAGATTTCTGGAATTCCATAGAGATTATAAAAAGAAAATGCGTTTTCTGCCGCCTCGGGCGCAGGTATTCATCCCTAAATTAATAAGTTATGCTATTAGGCTTTCCGGAATTCTGCATGTAATCAGCAAAGAGGATACCTTTCTCATTGATGAAAATACTTTGGAAGAGGCGATTAGATTAGTTGATTACTACGCAGGTCAAGCTATAAAGGCATTGAAATTCTATGATAATAAGAACAGGCTTTCCGAAATCAAAATTGAACTTATTAAGACGTTATATGAATTGAAGGATAAAGTTGAAAATGCTAGGCTAAAGACTGGCGAGATAGCAAATCACTTAAATCAGAAGTTACCTGAAAGAATCAAACAAAGTAATCAAGATGTAAGTAATCTTTTAAGAAGCTTAGGATTAAACACTAAGCTCAGTGTCGGGCATTCATATCTAATTTGGGAAGATATTAAACTAAAAAGATTATTCTTCTACATAGAAACTTCTACATGTTCTACAACCTCTACAGATTCGCAGATAGAGAATGAACTTCTGAAGTAGGCGTACCGTTTGAATATGAAATCTATTCCCTATTAAGGAATGGCTTTGAATTTAATTAAAAAAGAGCGATAGGAGTTCTACAACTTTTCAAAACTAAAGAGCATTAGCAAGGCGTCTTATTTAATCTAACATTATGCAATACAATAGGTTATTAGTAAACAACAGATACCCGAAACCGAGTTCGAAGCTATATCAGTAAGAAGAGGTACGGACTTTCAGGAAAAAAATTCCTAACTTTTCGTCGGAGCACCTATGTCAAGAATGTAGATAAATGGATAAAAGATTTTTAAATATATCTGAAGTAGCTCAATATTTAGGTCTGACTAAAGGTAGTTTGTATGTATGGGTGCATCAGCGCCGGATACCATATTTAAAGATAGGAAAATTATTAAAGTTTGATATAATAGAGATCGAGCAATGGCTTAAAGACAAAAGAATAAAAGAAATATCTTGACAATGTATAGACAAATGCTATAATAAACCTATGGAAAAAAGACATCAAATAAACCTCCGAATTAGTAAAGAAGAGAAAAAGTTATTGGAAGAGGACGCTAAAAGAGAAGAGCGAAGCGTTAGCAATCTCCTTCTATGGTGTTGGAAGCTTTGGAGAAATAATAATAAAAAGGGTAAGTAAATGGGTATCTATTTAAAGAAGGGAAATTGGTTTATAGATTATAGAGTAAATGGCAGGCGTAAGAGAGAAAAAATAGGCACAAGTAAGGCTCTCGCTGAGACTGTCTTAAAGAAGCGTAAGGTTGAGATTGCGGAGGGCAAGTTCTTGGATATAAAGAAAGAGCAGAAGGTTAAGTTTGAAGAATTATCTCAGATTTATCTTGATATCCACGCTCGGCCCAATAAGAAATCCTACCACTCCGACGAGGATTTAATCAAGACACTCAGCAGATTTTTCGGAGGTAAATATCTATACGAAATTACTTCTATGGCGGTTGAGCAGTTTAAGGCAGAGAGAGCAAAGGAAGTGTCTCCGGCTACAGTAAACAGGGCACTTGCTTGTTTAAAATGTATGTTTAACAAAGCAATCGAATGGGACAAGGCAGAGGTTAATCCTGTTAAGAAAGTTAAGCTATTTAAAGAAAACAATGTTCGTGTAAGGTATCTGGAGAAAGAAGAAATAAAGAAACTCATAGACAATGCCTCAGCGCACCTTAAACCGATTTTGATTGTTGCTTTAAATACGGGCATGCGTAAAGGAGAAATCCTTAATCTCAAATGGTATGATTTAGATTTTAAGAACAATATAATTTATATAAGGGAATCAAAGAGCGGAGAGAGGCGGGAAGTGCCAATGAATATGCTGGTGAGAAGGACTCTTATTGCCGTGCGTAAGCATCCGGATAGCCTGTATGTCTTCTGTAATGAAAAAGGCGAATCTTTCGCTAATGTGCGAAAATCTTTCTTTACAGCGTGTAAAAAATCTGGTATATTAAAGTTTCGTTTTCACGACTTAAGGCATACATTTGCTAGCCATTTAGTTATGGGTGGAGTGGATTTGAATACTGTAAGGGAATTGTTAGGTCATAAATCGCTTGAAATGACGCTCAGATATTCCCATTTATCGCCTGACCATAAACAACGAGCAGTGGCAAATTTAAGCAGGCAAATGGACACTTTTTGGACATCAGAGCGTAATAAAGAAACTGAAGAAGTTTTTGACTTTTCACAACTCTTTGAAAATAAAGAGGTAATAAACACTTTGGGCCCATAGCTCAGCTGGTTAGAGCAGTTGACTCATAATCAATTGGTCCGGGGTTCGAATCCCTGTGGGCCCAGTTAGAATAAAAGGTCTACCCGGACCAAAAAGGGGTATGGGGAAAAATTTTCCCCACGCTTTCGGGGTAACAGCGACCCGCCAAGTTTTGTGGCGGGGAGCGCCATAGGGGCAGAGCCCCTTTGGGGAGCGACGAACGTAAGTGAGGAGCGACTGGTCCGGGGTTCGAATCCCTGTGGGCCCAGGTTAGTTCATAGTTAGTAGTAAAAATCTATGAACTACGAACTAAAGCGAGTTCGAAAGAGCGAGCGTGACTACGAACTGAATTGGGCGCATGGCTTAATCTGGTGGAAGTGCCACATTCACCCCGTTAGATTTTCGAGGCGAGGACGGTTGGCTCAGTGGTAGAGCGCTTCGCTCAC